>QMCE01004393.1_pt1 | contig 11524 bp, 12 predicted proteins | sample 1821851 | NCBI WGS metagenome assembly QMCE01 (sample SAMN09453174, study PRJNA476694) | Termite gut metagenome, whole genome shotgun sequencing project. | isolation source: worker | host: Odontotermes sp. | place: South Africa:Pretoria | collected 2016-01-28
GATCTCGCCATGCGCCTTGACGGCAAGCTGCCCTTCAAGCATTTCCCGGAATTCATCTACTATTACCCGCCCTGGGCCAGCTACCCCCCGCACTACGCTCCGGCTATGGCGGAAGCGGCAAGGCTGAAGAAGCAGGCGGAAGCGATCCTGAAAGGCGAGGAACGCCCCCCGCCGTGGCTGGTCGACAAGGAACCCGATCGCTGGACGCCCAAACAGGAGGTGAAGACCGCCCCGGCCCCGGAAACGCTGGCGGCAGCCGACGCCTATCTCCAACGGCAAGCCTACCCGCTGATAGCCGCCTGGATCCTGCTGGCGACGTCCCCGTCCCCGCCGCCCGCCCAAGCCCGCCCGCCGCCGCTGGCAAAGCTGGCAACGCTGGCGCTGATAATGCTGTTGACGCTCCGCCGCTACCCGCACCGAACCGCCGGGGATCCATGCCCCGTCCTCCCGCCGGTGCGAGAGAGAGAACCGAGAAGCGTCTCGCGGGAGTTGCTCTTTGGCAATTGAATAGCAGTTACAAGGCGATGTGGGGGAACCGCCTAACCGCCTAACTTCCTCACCACAGAGAACTGCAACCACGAGAACCACCACGAGGAACCGCAACCGCAAACCGCCTAACCGCTTTTTTCAGTAAACAATAAAAAGCGGTTTTGCAGTTGCGGTTTGCGGTTCTCGTGGTTGTTCTTGTGGTTGCGGAACTCTCGCGGTGAGGAAGTAAAAGCGGTTAAAGCGGTCCTCACCCCGGCCTCTTCTTTTCCATGATGGACAGGAGTTCGCGGAAGCGCGAATCACCGCGCAGCGACGACAGGTCCCGGTCGTCGGCCATGTGCCGGTAGTCGGCGTAGCCGTGTTGCACGGCCCGCGACAAGGTGATGATGGCGTCGTCGGGGCGGCCGATGAGGGCGAAGGAGCAGCCGAGGTTGTAGAGCACGCCCGGATCCCGGGGCTTCAGCAGCGCCAGCCGCTGATCCAGCATGAGGCCGTCGGTGTAATAGCCCAAATCGGTGAAATGGTTCGCCGCCATTTCCAGCGCCTCAAGCTGTTCCGGCCGCTTCAGCAGTATCTCGGAGCAGAACTCCAGGCAGAACAGGAAATATTCCCGTTCCTCCCCCTTGAGCGCGCGGCAACGCGCCTCGTCCTGCGGACCGTGGGGAGGGAAAATGGGAACCATGACGTCTCCGGCTCAGGGCACTACAGATCGTTCAGCGTCCCCTCGATCTCCATGTCGTCGTCGCCGTCGAAGAGTTGCTGATCTTTCGGGGCGGCGCGGAGCGCCAAGGCCCCGGAATCGGCGGCCGAACCGTGCGGGAAGGAACCGGCGTCGCCGAAGAGATCCAGCATTTCCAAAAACGCCCCCGATTCGTCCGGGATGCGGATGTTGAACTCGGCGGTGGCGGTGAGGCCGGCGCCGGGGATGGTTTTGAGCCTGGCGTGGATGCGGCGCAGGATGTTGAAGGGCAGGCGTTCGCATTCGCCGTAGCTGAATTCGATGACGGCCTCGTATTTGCCGCCGCCCTGGTCCGAAATCTTGATGCTGCTCATGGTGAATCCCCCGATGCCAAGGCACGACGCCTCTTTTCTCCCGTTGCCGTCCCCGAACGACGGCACTCCATTATACAAAAGCGCCTTCCGTATTTCCAGTCTTGCCGAAAGTTTCCGATGGAAGGTGATACAGGTTTCATCCGGCGGTTTTTCCTTCAGGTGCGGCCGGGAAATATGTACAATGCCCATTTCGCGAATTTTTTCTGAAAGCGGAGTACGCACGTGGCGATTCTTCCCATAAAACTCTATCCCGACCCCATTCTCCGCCAGGCGGCGCAGCCCGTCGCCGTCATCGACCAGCGCCTGCGGCAACTCGCCGCCGACATGGTGGAGACGATGGAAAGCGCCGAAGGCGTCGGCCTCGCCGCGCCGCAGGTGGGCGTCAGCCTGCGCCTCGTCGTCGTCGACATGAACCCGGGGGAGGACGGCGACCCCCGCATCCTCATCAACCCCGTGATCACCAAACGCTCCGGCCGGAAAGAGCTGAAAAACGAAGGCTGCCTCTCCTTCCCCGGCCTGCGCACCAAGATAAAGCGCAACCCGGTCGTCGTCTGCGAGGCGCAAAACCTAGACGGCGACATCGTGGAATACCGCGTCGAGGGCCTGGCGGCGCAGGCGGTGCAGCATGAAGTCGACCACCTGGACGGCATGTTGTTCGTGGACAAGGCCGGGCCGTCGGACAAACAGAGCATCCAGCCCGAGCTGGAAGAGATGGAAGAGAATTACCGGGAATTGCATCAGGCATAAGGACTCCTATGGAACTCTTGGCTCCGGCCGGCGACTTGCCCTGCCTTGAAGCCGCGATAGAAGCAGGCGCCGACGCCGTCTATCTCGGCCTGTCGCTGATGAACGCCCGGCGCGGCGCGAAGAATTTCACCCCCGCCGAGTTGGGAACCGCGGTCGAGCTTGCCCGCAAGCACGACGTCCGCACCCACCTCACCATGAACATCGACATCTCCCGCCGCGAGACCGGCGCGGCCGCCCGCATCCTCTCCCTCGCCCGCGACACCGGCGTCGACGCCGTCATCGCCCGGGACTGGGCCATCGTCGGGCTGTGGCAGGCGATGCGGAGCGAGTGCCAGGAAAAGGATCGATCCTTCCCCGCCCTCCACCTCTCCACCCAGACCGCCGTCACCAACCCCGAGGGCGCCCGCCTCGCCCGCGACATCGGCGCGAGCCGGGTGGTGCTGGCGCGGGAGCTGTCCTTGCGCGAAATCACCCTCATCGGCAAAAGTTCCGGCCTGGAAATCGAGGTCTTCGCGCAGGGCGCGCTGTGCTACTCCATTTCCGGCCGCTGCCTGCTGTCGAGCTGGGGGGGAGGGCGTAGCGGCAACCGCGGCCTGTGCGCCAGCCCCTGCCGGGTGCCGTGGGCGGTGGACGGCGAGGCGGTGGGGACAGCCATGTCCATGCGCGATCTGGTCACGGTGGACAGGCTGGCGGAGCTGGTCGCGGCCGGCGTCGACGCCATCAAGATAGAAGGCCGGCTGAAAAAACCGGAGTGGGTCCGCGAAGCCGTCTCCCTCTACCGCGCGGCGCTGGGGCCGCGCCGGGAAAACGCCCGCCCCGGCCGCCCCGACACCGACACCGTCATCCGGGCCAGAAGGCTGGCCGCCTACGCCGGCCGCGAAACCACCTCCGCCTACCTGGACGGCAACTTCTCCGGCCTCACCGGCGTGGCGGCCCGGAAGTCCGCCCGCGCCGTCGCCGACGCCATCGACGAATTCCTGGACGACGTCCCGGGTAAATCCCCCTCCCGCCGCGATCCCCGCGGCGACGCGGAGGCGGAAGGCTACGACCTGGAGATCAACGTCACCGTCCGGGGCCTCTCCTGCCGCTGCCGCTACAACGGCAGAAGCGACAACTGGCGTATGCCCAAGACCCGCATCAAGCGGGAAAAGAAGGCGGTGACGATCGACGCGCTGTTCTCCCAGTTGCGCGGCGCTCCCGTGGGCGAAGCCCGCCTGGGCGCGAGCTATTCCAACGAACCCGACTTCATGCTGCCGCCGCGCAACATCAAGGCCATCCACGCCGCCATCGCCTCCTTCCTCAACCGCGTCACCGGCAAAGGCGGCGACGGCGTCGACGCGGTGCTGAAAGCGCCCCTGCCGGACGCGATGCGCGCCGCCCTCGCCGTCCCCCCGGTCGACCCCGCCAACCGCCGCCTCCTGGGCGAGCGCCCGAACCAGGCGCGGGTGTCGGTGCGCCAGCTCAACTCCAGCCTGCTGCCGGTGCTGCGCGACATCGATTTGATTCTGCAGAACGTCACCATCCACGACATGGAGTTCGTGGCGAAGTTCGTCGATCCGCACGAATTCGCGGTGGCGTTCCCCGACGTCTATTTCCCGGGGGAAAGCTGGGAAATCATCGCCCTCGCCGAATACTGCCGCGACAAGGGCATACGGGTCGAGGCCAACTGCTGGGGATCGGTCTGGCTGTGCCGCGAGATGGGGCTGGATTTCTTCACCGGCCCCGGGATCCCCATGCTGAACCATGTGGCGATCAAATGTTTGCGTTCCCTGGGCGCGAAGGGCGTGACCATGTCGATGGAGGCGGACCGCGAGCAGATAGAGGACGTCTGCCAGTCGGCGGCGCTGCCGGTGACGCTGGTGGTCTACGCCCGGCCCATTCTCGCCTACACCCGCATCCCGAAGGATGGCCTTCTGCCCGCGCCGGAAGGCGGGCAGGACGCCCGGCCGGACGGCGCCTGGACCGACCGCCGGGGCATCAGCCTGCAACCGGAGGACGCCAGCACCATCACCGTTTTCCGCAGTCTCACCGCCTTCGACTGGAAGGGCCTCCACAACGACAAGATCCGGGCGGCCAACATCTGCGTCGATCTCTCCGGCGAATCGTATCCGCTGGATGTGTGGAAGAGGTTCATCCGCCCCGGGGCGAAGCCGGGCTTTCTCTTCAATTACGACCGGGGCCTCAAATGAGTCTGGTCCCGCGGTACCAGCCCCGCCTGAACGACATTCTGGCCGACGCGGCCCGGGCGTACCGCAACCGTGACGACGCGGCGTTCCGCCGCTTGCTGGAGGACGCTTCGGCGCTCGCGCCCACGCGCCTCGATGTGCGGAGCTGCTTGGCCGGGCACCATATCCAGACCGGAAATCCGGACAAGGCGGCGGCGATTTATCGGGAGATTTTCGCGCTGGCGCCGCGCGATTGCGACAATCTCTTCCGGCTGGCGCATTGGCTGCGCTTTGCCGGGGACGGCGAGGCGGCGGCGACGCTGGATGTTTTGCATACTACTCGCCCGGACATGTCGGCATGGCTTCAGCTCATCTGGTCGGCTCTCGACGACTGGTTCTCGCGACCGGTCGGCGACGCGCTGCCTGATGCGTTCGGGCGGACGGGGAAGGGGGCTGTCCTCATCCTTGGGTATCTGCTGGCGGAGGACGGGACCGCCCGGCCGCCGCTTGTCGCGCGTCTGGAGAAGGGTCTGGAGGCGGCGGAGCGTTTTCCCGGGAGCGCCGTCATCGTCAGCGGCGGCGTGCCGCGCGGGGGCAGGGTGGAGGCGGAGGTGATGCGGGACTGGCTTCTCGCGCGCGGGGTCGACGCCGGCCGGATTTGGGAAGAGGGGTATTCGCGGGACTGCGTGGAAAACCTCGTGTACTCGCGGCAGATCATGGCGGCGAACGGGGTGGAGGAGGTTCTGATCGTGACGGCCGCCGGCAACGTCAGGCGCGTCGGCGCGTCGATGCGGGTGTTGGGGTGGGCGACCGGCTGGGAGGTCGCGGTCGCGGTCGTGTCGTCGTCCGGGGAGATGGCGGGGCATGTCGATGACGGCGGAGACAGGTTGAAGGCGTACCGGGAGGTGTTGCGAGCGTACGGGATGCCGATGATGGCGGCGTATCCGTATTTGGCGGAGAGGTGACTGATGCATACCGATATGGACATGAACGAGAATGGGCGCATTGTCGCGAATCCGGACATATGCCACGGCAATCCGGTAATACGCGGCACCCGGATAATGGTCTGGTTGATTCTGGAATATCTGGCAAATGGCGACAGCATGGACGATGTTCTGGCCGCGTATCCCGACCTGACCAGAGAAGACGTGTCCGCGTGTCTCGCCTTTGCTTCGCAAGCGGTGAAGGAGCGGGTGATTCCGGTGGAGATAGCGTCCCATGCACTTTAAGTTTGATGAAAACGCCGATCCTCGCTGGAGAGCGCCCCTTGAAGCCGCCGGCAATACCGTATCCACCGTGACCGAGGAAAAGCTCCAGGGAGAAGCCGATGCGACGATCGCCGCTGTTTGTCGCTCTCTCGGCATGTGTTTGCTGACTCTGGATGTGGATTTTGCCCAGACCACAGTCTACCCGCCTGCGGACTATGCGGGCATCATAGTTCTGCGTCATCCCAAGCCGACCCTGAAAGGAATGCGTTCCCTTATCCATCAGGTTGTTGCGATGTTGCAGCGGGAGTCTCCGGAAGGCCGGTTGTGGATTGTGGAACCGGGACGGGTACGCATACGGGGATGATCGAGCATTTGGGAAAAACGCTTCTGCCATACCACAGGCGACGGGCCATGCTTCGATGGCCCGTCGCCTTTTTCTTCTGTCAATTCATTGTTCTTCCTACCGTGTCCCCGCCGCAAGCGGCAGCGCCACCTGCGCGGCGGCTTCGCCCATCTTTTTGTAGCCGGCGCGGTTGGGGTGGAGGAAATCGCCGGGGCCGCCGAAGGCGCTGTCAGGCGCGTACTCGGCCCTCATGCCGCCGGTCGCCGGATCGAGGAGGGCGGCGTCGAAATCAACCACCGCGTCGAAAAGGCCGGACGCGCGGATAAACTCGTTCAGCTCCTTCCGCTGCTCGTTCATCGCCGCATTGCCGTAATCCATGAACGGCGAACCGTAGCTGGAGGTGAGGGTGGCGCCGATCATGAGGATTTTCGGGTTTTTCGACTTGATGTAGTCGACCATTTTCCGCATGGCGTCGCTCACTTCCCGGGCGCTCCGGCCGTCGTGGAGATCGTTGATGCCTTCCATCCAGACGACGGCCGAGACGCCGGAGAGGGCGAGAATGTCGCGGTCGACGCGGTCAAAGGCGGAGGGGCCGCCGCCGTTGGGGGTTTGCGGGGTGTATTCGAGGGGGCGGAGGATCTGGTTGCCGCAGATGCCGGAGTTGACGATGGAGACGCTGTTGCCGTAGGCGGGCTTGACGATGCGCGAATACGCGTCGGGCCAGCGGTCGTCGCCGTTGTGCGAACTCATGTGGCCGTCGGTGATGGAGTCGCCGAAACAGACGATGACGCGCGTGTCCGCCGGAGCGGCCATGTCCACGGCGTCGATGAAGAACCAGGAGTTGGCGCTGTAGGGGAAGCTCGCCTCGCCCTCGTCCCGGCCGGTCGAGCCGGCGTTCGGGGCGGAGACGTAGTTGATGCTGTTGGCGAGGGCGTGCCAGGTCATGGGACCGCTGGCGCCGACGATATGGAAGCTGACGGCCAGTTTGCGCCCGTAGAGGAAGTCGCCCGACAGGACCTTGACGAACGGCAGATCAACCGGATCGGACCAGGCCCACCCGCTCGGGGGGATGACGACCTTGGTGTCGTTGCCGAAGCGCACGATCTGGTTGGTCCCCTTGACGACGGCAGCGGCGCTGGTGTGGAGGCCGACGTAGGCGCCGTCGATGACGAGGGGTTGGGTGCCGAAGACGTTGGTGAAGCGGATGCGGACCTGGTCGCCCCAGATGTCGGGGCGGAGGATCATGCGGAAGGTCTGGTCCTGGGCGCCGGCTTCCGGGTTGGGGAAGGCGAAGCTGAGATCGGGCTGTCCCTGCGGGTAGCCGCTCGGGAACGGCCCCTGGGCGGCGGTGGTCCAGGCGGTTCGCCAGTCCAACGCGCTCGCGGGGAGGGAGAGAAGGATGAAAAGACACACGGCGAACGTCGCGACCCTGTTTTTCATGGTTTCTCCTTGCGAAAAAGCCAACCTCACTATCTACCGTTCCTTTCGCTTCCGGACGGCGGAGCGCCGCCGGCAAGGACTCCGGTCGCCCTGGGCGATGCGGCCGACCACCTTCGCCTTGCAGCCGGCCCGCGTCAGCTTCGCCATCACCGTCTCCACCGCCGCCGGCGTCGTCACCATCACCATCCCGAGGCCCATGTTGAACACCCGGAACATCTCCTCGTCCCGCACATTCCCCGTCTTCTGGATGAGCCGGAACACGGGCGGAACCTCCCAGGCGTCGACGTTGAACACCGCGTCGCAGCCGGCGGGAAGCACGCGCGGCACATTCTCCAGCAAGCCGCCGCCGGTGATGTGCGCCAGCGCCCGGATCGGCCGCTTCACCTTGTACGCCATGAACGCCGCCATCACCGGTTTGACGTAGATCCGCGTCGGCCGGAGCAGCTCCTCGCCCAAGGCGCAGCCGAGTTCGGCGATGTTGTCGTCCAGCTTCAGCTTGCCCTTTTCCAGGAGCGCCTTCCGGGCCAATGAATAGCCGTTTGAATGCAGCCCGTTCGACGGCAGGCCGATGATGATGTCTCCGGGTTCCACCTGGGAGCCGTCGATGAGGCGCTTCCGCTCCACCACCCCGACGGCGAACCCGGCGAGATCGTATTCGCCCTTGTTGTACAGCCCGGGAAGCTCGGCCGTCTCGCCGCCCAGGAGGGCGCAATTCGCCTGCTTGCAGCCGTCGGCCACGCCCTTGACCAGATCGACCAGCACCTTTTTGTCGCTCTTGGCGATGCCGATGTAGTCGAGGAAGAACATCGGCTCCGCGCCCTGGACCAGAATGTCGTTCACCGACATGGCGACGAGATCGATGCCCACCGTGTCGTGCTTGTCCATCATGAAGGCGATCTTCAGCTTGGTGCCGACGCCGTCGGTGCCCGAGACCAGGACCGGATCGCGCCAGCGCCGGGCGAACAGGCCGGGAGCGCCCTGCAGGCGGAAGAGGCCGCCGAAGCCGTTGTCGTTTTTCAACACGCCCGGGCCGTAGGTCGATTTGACGATGCGGAGATAGTCGCCCACCAGTTTGTTGGTGGCGTCGATGTCGACGCCGGCGTCCTTGTAGCTCAGGGTTTTCTTGGCCATTATTTTTTCCCCGCCTGTTTCTCGAACATCTTGCCCATGCGGCGGCAGGTGATGTCGGCGAACTTCAGTTCGCGCAGCTTGTCCACCACCGTCTTCGCGTCCACCGGCCCCATCTTCATCACCGCCTCCTTCGCCCGGGGCAGCTCCTCCTTGAAGACGATGTCGGAGAGTTCCTCGACCAGATCCGGCACCTTGTCGATGATGCCGGCGGCGAAGTTCAGGATCGCCTGGTTCGCCGCCGTGTTGATGTTTTTCTGCACCGCCGCCCGCGCCGTCTGGCGGGCCTTGGTGGCGGTGCCGAACACGCCGCGCAGCATTTGCAGCGCTTCGGCGTTCCGTCCGGCGCGGCGGAGCATGGCGATGATCAGGTTCATGACGTTGATTTCGTACTTCACATCGGCGTTCTGGGCGTGGTTGAGGATGTCGCGGTAGCGCTCCAGGGCGACGTCCATCGCGGTCGCCTCGTCGACGGGGATGCCGGGCCAGGCTTCGCGGAAGCTTTCGAGAAAGTCGCGGAAGGCGGGGTAGTCGGGGCGGGTTTTCTCGTCCTCAAGCGACAGCGTGACCTTTTCGCGGTAGAGCCAGGCGAGGCGCAGATAAAACCGCGCCAATTTGGAATATTGGCGCATGTTGACCGACAGCAGTTCCTGCTCGTTGATGGCCAGGAGATGCGAGAGAATGGCCGAATCGACCTGGTAGACGTCCTTGTCGAATTTGATTTCCTCGCCCATTTTGGCGACGAGGCTGTTGGGCATACGGGAGTGGATGAGCAGCTTTTCCTTGATCAGTTCCAGTTTGCCGCCGGATTTGTCCTCGCCCCGGAACACTTCCTTTTCGTCGCAGAAATGACAGGTGGGGCAATGCCATATATGGTAGAAGTTCGGCCGCACCATGGCGAATTCCGGGTTTTCCCAGGTATAGACCGCCACGTGCGAATCTTCCTCGATGACTTCTTCCTTGTACATGCGCGACTTGATGTAGCGTTGGGTCGATTCCATCCCGCAGAAGGGGCATTTGACCTTCACCGGAACAAACGGGGTTTCCTTGGCCATGACCGGCATCCTCCCAGAAGATATGGTGTGTATGCAAGGGATTATGGCATGAAAGCGGGCGCCCGTAAAGGGCGCCCGATGAAAATTTCCTGTCGCGGTTTCCCCGGGGGGGTCATTCGCCGGCGGGCGCGCTCGTCGCGGCGTCGATTGTTTCGCTCGCGGCGTCGCCGGCGGCGGCGGCATTTTCGCCAATGGCGGCGGCGGCATCGGTCGCGACGCTTTCGGCCGCGTCGCCGGCGGCTTCGACCGCGCCGGCGGCGGCGGCTTCAACGGCTTCAACCGCTTCGGTCGGGCGGAGCGACCCTTCGGGAACGGCCTCGCGGGCGATTTCCTCGACGGCGCTCGGGGCGCCGGTCATGGGAATGCCGACGGGGAGGCTGGTGTCTTCGCGGCTATGGAAGTACATGTTGATGGCGAGGCACATGACGACGAAGGCGATGAAAAGGTACGCGGTCATGCGGCGCAGGGGGTTTTTCGCGCCCATGACGCCGTCCATGCCGGCGGACATGCCGGTGAGTCCGCCGCCCTTGCCTTCCTGGAGGAGGACGAGGCCGACGATGAAGAGCGATACAAGGAAGAAAACGATGAGAAACAGGATGCCCACGTGTGTCCTCCGGTGCCTCATTGCGCTGGAGACAAAAAAAACGCTGTCGGCGATCGCTCGCCGACGCATATTTGTCCCGACCAATTGGCCGGGATCACAATGTCCATAGTATATGCTTGCCGTCGGAGCCGGGCAAGAAAAAAAGCTGTGTTCCGATAACTGTTGATCGCGGCGCTACAACGCCAACAAACTCACCGCCATCACCAGCATCCCCGCCACCGCCCCGTAAATCGACAGATGGTGCTCGCCGTACTTCTCCGCCGACGGCAGCAGCTCGTCCAGCGAGATGAACACCATGATCCCCGCAACTCCAGCCAGAACCGTCCCCTGCAACGCCGGCGTCATCACGCTCCGCAGCACCGAATACCCCACAAACGCCCCCGCCGGCTCGGTCAACCCGGACAGAAACGACCAGGCGAAGGCTTTCCGCCGGTCGCCGGTGGCGTAAAAAATCGGCACCGACACCGCGATCCCCTCGGGGATGTTGTGGATGGCGATGGCGACGGCGATGGAAAAGCCGAGCCCCGGATCGTTCACTGTCGAAATGAACGTCGCCAACCCTTCGGGAAAATTGTGGATGCCGATGATGAGCGCCGTCATATACCCCATGCGCATCAGGTGGCGCTCCGCGCCGCCGGGCGAGGCCGGTTTTCCCACCGGGCACATCTCCTCCACCTTCTTCACCTCGTGCGGGTTTTCCACTTCCGGCACCAGCTTGTCGATGACGGCGATGAGGGCCATGCCGGCGAAAAAGGCGATGGTCGCGTACCAGTCGCCGGTGGCGGCGCTGTCCAAGGCCCGCGCCAGATCGGCCTTCGCCCCGGCGAAAATCTCGACAAAGGAAACGTAGATCATCACCCCGGCCGAGAACCCCAGGGACGCCGCGAGAAAGCGGGTGTTGGTCCGGTTGGCGAAAAAGGCGATGGCGCTGCCGATGCCGGTGGAGAGGCCGGCGAAGAGGGTGAAGGCGAAGGCGAGAAGAACGTTTCTGTCCATGCCGTCGGTCACTCTCCCGGGCCGTCGTAGATGGCGGCGCACGTTGCCGATTCCCACACCGTCACGTCGCGCATGGCCACCCCCGCGGGCAGTTGCCGGCCCAGTTCGTCGTAGAGAAAGCGGGCCAGGTTTTCCGACGTGGGGTTGACGGCGTCGAACGGCGGGAGTTCGTTCAGGAATTTGTGGTCGAGATAGTCCATGCTGGCCTTGAGCAATTTCTTCAAGTCGCCGAAATCCATCAGCATCCCGAGCGCGTCCAGTTTGTCGCCCCGCACCCGCGCCATGACCCGCCAATT
>QMCE01003501.1_pt1 | contig 11521 bp, 11 predicted proteins | sample 1821851 | NCBI WGS metagenome assembly QMCE01 (sample SAMN09453174, study PRJNA476694) | Termite gut metagenome, whole genome shotgun sequencing project. | isolation source: worker | host: Odontotermes sp. | place: South Africa:Pretoria | collected 2016-01-28
CGGCTCGATATTTTTATGAAAAACATAAGTTTACCCCGACAGGTGAGAAAGAAAAAGTAGAAGGAACCGCAGAATATATACTAAAGTACGGCAAGCGAATATAAGCCAAGCGTATCCTTTTTCAGCGGCGCTAAAACGGGCGGTTTCACTGCAGGTTGGATAATCCGTCCTGCCTGTTGCGCGTGGATCGGAACATAACTTCAACCATGATGAATTGCAGGACAAGAAGCCCGCCCAGAAACCACGGAAACACGCCAAAACCCGCCCGTGCTGCTATCTGACCAAAGAGCGGCGGCACGAGCGTGTTTCCCACATACGCGCCCGCCATTTGCAATCCTATCACCGCCTGGGAATTCGCCGCGCCGAAATTGTCAGGCGTCGCGTGAATCAGGCTGGGATAAATCGGGGCGCAGCCCAAACCGATCAAAAAGAAGGCGGGGAGCAGTACGCCGTTCCCTATGGGCAGAGCAAGGACTATCACGCCCAATGCGATAAGCGCCTGCCCCAGACGCACCATACTGCGGTTGTCTAACTTAAATGTGAGAAAACCAGAGAGAAAGCGCCCGGCCGTTATGCCTATATAAAACAGAGCAATCCATTGTGCCGCCGTTTCCGCAGCTATACCCCGCGCCGTTACAAGGTAGCTCGCGCCCCACAGCCCCGCGGTAAGCTCTATCGCACAGTAGCAAAAAAATCCCATAAGCGCCGTTTTGACGCCTTTAATCCCAATAATATGCGTAAAACGTGGTACCGCAACCTCACCTTCTTCCACCTTTCCCTGTGAGGCGGACTTTTGCCAGAGAGGGAGCGCGGCAAACAGCACCACGCACAGGCAGAATTGCAATATCCCCACGCTCCGGTAGCCAATATTCCACATATACCCATGCATAAGAAAAGCCGACATAATGAGCGGACCTATGGACGTCCCAATGCCCCAAAAACAGTGCAGCCAGCTCATGTGCCGCGCTTTGTAGTGCAGCGCCACATAGTTATTCAGCGCCGCGTCCACAGAACCCGCGCCCAAACCTAAGGGAATGGCGAACAGACAAAGTGGTAAAAAGCTGTTGGAAAAGGAAAACCCAATAAGCGCGCAGGCAGTCATCAGTACACTAACCGCCGTAACCATTCCTGTTTTAAACCGCGCAATAATGCTTCCGCTAAAAAAACTGGAAACGACCGTCCCGGCGCAAATAATCATAGACAGATACCCTGCGTAAGGCAGGGGAACATTCAACGCGCGGTGCATAAGGGGCCACGCCGATCCAAGCAGAGGATCGGGCAAGCCCAGACTAATAAATGATATGTAAATGATGATCAATAACAGCACAATGGTCTCCGTATATACAAGATGATTGACAGGTATGGTATCATAGGTCGCGGGTTTTGTGCAAAGGGGGATCGGTCGAACCAGAGATTTGAACATTTGTATAAAATCAAGCTTCATGTAATAAAATATGTCTGTCAACATTTTTGTATTGATAGATACACCTAATTCTGGTAGATTAAACACGGATGGAAGGAAAATGGTGCGAAAAGCTGTAAAGCTGCAAAATGAGGTGAATTACGAGCCGTGAATCTGACTATTAACTATTTCTGCAAAAGCAGATACAGGAGAAAAAAATGAAAAAAGTATTTTTAATGTTGATGGCTGTCATAGCGGTACCATCCGCTCTTTTTTTGGCAGGGGATAACACAAATTCAAGTCTTACTCCTGAAGAAATCCAGGAAGCGGAACATCTCGCTAAACAAGCCGCAATGGCTTTCCACTATTATGACTCGCCAAATGATTTTTACAAAGGCGAAAATGAAATTGACGGACAATGCGGCGATTACGCTTTAAGGTTTTGTCTTCTTTGGAATGAACGGCATCCTGACAAACCCGCTCTGCTTGTAATTCAAAATCAATACATACATAGGCGGCTTGCGTTTAAAAACGGCTCATACAAAATCGTGGCGCATCTTGAAAGTTTGGATGCTGTCTTTAGAGCAAGAAAAGATATTGGTGCCGGAAACAAATCCGGTCTCTATCATTGGATTGCTGGCTTTCGAAAGTTTATTATGTTATATCATCCTGCTGTCGGCGCTTATGAAATTAAATTGGCGGAAAAGTATTCCGTTAAAAAACACTTTTGGGTTGATATGACGGATAAAAGACAAACCCACGTATGGGCTAAAATAGGTGACGTCATTGTCGATCCTACGTACCCTGATGTAAATTCAAGCGCCTATTTTATAGGTAAGGATGAAATTTGATTTTAGTCAGGCTCTATGATATAAAATAGATACTTGCAGAAATTCGCTTGAATTATTCGGGGGCTATAGTGAACATTTTGCCATATTCCTCCGCTATGCCCGGCAGTCCGTCAAACAATATGACTTAGCGGCGGAATATTTCAATATATGTTCAAGGATCGCAAACAGATTATTTAATATGTGCTATAGTATATAGATATAATTTTGAAATATACACAGATTTTGGTGTTCGGAACTTAGACATCCCTGTTCTGAACCTCGGTTTCCTAGTTCAGAACTCCGACTTTCAAGCTCGGAACTCCCTAATCGAAGCTCAGAACTCTGGTTTCCCTGTTTTGAACTACTATGTGCGAGAGATACTTCATGTCAATTAGTAAGAGATAAGGTGGTGGTTCAATGTATGATAAAGACGAACGAGGGAAAACATGTCTCGGGAAACTCTATAATACATAGAATTTATACATCCCGCTTGATTCCCTTATCTCTTCATCATACGTTTTAAAACATTATCAAAGATTTTAATCATTATGCAAAATATCTATCAATAAATTTATATAAAAGCGATCAAAATACTGAAAATCGGCGCATAACAGGGCGGTAATTGCTCCTGTCCGCAAAGGCGAACACGACGCCGCTTTACAACAGCAGATCGGGATACAAAAACCGCAACTGGGCGCAATATTTCGGCCTGCCAAACCGTCGTTTACAGCTGGAACATTACACGCGTGATATACGCCCCGGTGATGAAGCGGATCGGTTCCCACTCTCCCTGCAATGCAGAGAGGGAAGGTAACGCACCGTTTAGACGGCGATGAGGTCTTCAAAAGCGGCTATACCGGCACTGTCCAAGGCGCGGGTAATTTCCTTGCCGTCCTGTTCAACGAGTATAGCCGTGGGGGTGGAAAGCACGTTGCGGCGGTTCGCCTCAGCCAAGCCGTCTTCCGTATCTGCGTTCACCGTGTCGACAGGAATGCCCAGTCTGCCAGCGGCGGCTTTTGCGGAGGGGCAGGCGGGACAGGCGGGGCGCACAAACAGCAGAAGCCGCCGTGATGCGCCCGGCTCTTTTGCCCGCGCCGCGGGTTCACCGGAAGCGGCTAGAGCCGATACGGTCGGTACTTCCTCGTCATAAGAAGGCTCAGTGGTCGCGCATGCGTCCGCCGAGGGAACGTGAAAAAGTGTCCGCTCGCCGTATTCTTCCTTTTTGCCCTTGTTCCAGTTCCGCACCGACCGGTAATAACCCACAATGCGGCTGTACACCTCGGCGGGTCCGCCTTCGGTTCGGGCAAGTTCCGCCCGCGCTTCGTCTAAATCTTTGTTGATTTCCGCAATAGTTCTCATATTGACACCTCCGTTTATTGTGTTGTTGAAAACTTTAATTTAGCCCGCAAGAGCTTCTTCCCGTTCCCGTTCCAAGTCCGCGATTTTCGCGTTTAACGCAGCCTCTTTTTCCTCCTTGCACTTGGGGCAGGTGAAATGTTCGCCTTTGAGGTAGCCGTGTTTCTGGCACACGGAAAAGGTCGGGGAAATCGTGAAATATGGAATGCGGTAGTTGTTCGCAATCGTACGCACAAGGTCGCGGCACACGCGCCAGTCGTCTATCGCCTCTCCAAGAAAGGCGTGGAAGACCGTGCCGCCAGTATAGGCAGTTTGAAGCGGTTCCTGTAAGTCGAGCGCATCAAACACATCGCTCGTAAGGCTTACAGGGAGCTGGGTGGAGTTCGTATAATACGGATTAACCGTACCAGCGGTGATGATATTCGGGTACCGCTCCTTATCGTGCTTGGCAAGGCGGTACGAAGTGGATTCCGCAGGAGTCGCCTCAAGGTTGAACAATTCGCCGGTTTCCTCCTGATAATCCGCAAGCCTGTCCCGCATAAACATAAGGATTTTCTTGGCAAAGGCGCTGCCTTCTTCCGTGTTTATCGTAACGTTTTTGCCCAGAAAGTTCTGAAGGCACTCGTTCATTCCGACCAGTCCTATAGTGTTGAAATGGTTGTCCAGCGTGTGCAGATACCGCTTGGTATAGGGGAAGAGTCCGGACTCAAGCAGCCGGTTCACCGCCTTCCGCTTAATCATAAGGCTTTGTTTGGCGAGATCCATAAGGTTTGACAGTCGCTTGAACAAGTCCGATTCGTTCTTGGACAGGTACCCTATACGCGGCAGATTGATCGTTACCACGCCGATAGAACCGGTAAGTTCGTCCGAGCCGAACAGTCCGCCGCCGCGTTTGCGGAGTTCGCGCTTGTCCAGCTGGAGACGGCAGCACATGCTCCGCACATCGCCCGGATTCAGGTCGGAATTGACGAAATTTTGGAAATAGGGCGTGCCGTAGCGGGCGGTCATCTCGAAAAGCCACTGCGCGTTATCACTGTCCCAGTCGAAATCCGCCGTGATGTTATAAGTGGGGATGGGGTACTGGAAGCCGCGTCCTTCGGCGTCGCCTTCAAGCATAAGTTCGATAAACAAGCGGTTTACCCTGTCCATTTCCTCTTTGCAGTCCCCGTAGGTAAAGTCCGTTTCTTTGCCGTCCACAATCGCCTTCTTGTTCTTCAAATCAGACGGGCAGGTCCAGTCCAGTGTAATGTTTGTGAAGGGCGCCTGACTGCCCCAGCGGGAAGGCGTGTTCACTCCAAAAACGAAGCTTTGCAGGCACTGCTTGACTTCTTTGTCGCTCATCTTATCGGCGCGGACAAACGGCGCGATGTACGTGTCGAAACTGGAAAACGCCTGCGCGCCCGCCCACTCGTTCTGGAGGCAGCCCAAAAAGTTCACCGCCTGCTGCATAAGGGTGGAAAGGTGCTTCGCGGGCTTGCTCGTGATCTTGTCCGGCACGCCGCCTAATCCCTCGGCTATGAGTTGCCTCAGGCTCCAGCCCGCGCAGTAGCCGGAAAACATCGAGAGGTCGTGGATGTGGAAGTCCGCGTTACGGTGCGCGTCCGCGATTTCCGGCGCGTATACGTTCTTGAGCCAATAGTTCGCCGTGATTGCGCCTGAGTTGTGCAGAATCAAGCCGCCGAGCGAGTAGTTGACATTGGCGTTCTCGTTCACGCGCCAGTCGTCTTGTTTGAGGTAGCCGTCCATCGTGGCGTCTATGTTAAGCATCAGCTTCTTGGTGTCTCGCATAGCCTCATGGCGCGCGCGGTAGAGGATGTACGCCTTAGCAACGGCAGTTTCTTTTGATTCGATCAGGGCGTTTTCCACTAAGTCCTGAATTTCCTCAATCGCCGGGATCGAATTCCGATGCCGCGCGGACATCATCTCCTCGATCATTTCCTCTACGCGGCTTGTGATAGTTTCTATGCGGTCATCCGTGTCCGCGTCCTTCTCATTCACTGCCGAAAATGCCTTGCCAATGGCGTTCCGTATCTTCTCACGGTCATAGGTTTCAATAGCGCCTGATCGTTTTACTACGGATTTTATCATATTTGATGTTCTCCTTCTCTGTTTTTTATGTATAGGGAATACTTTCATGTTTCCTTACTATCCACCCAGTTTCCCGATTTCCGCTACAAATTCTTCGATATTTTCAAAATGCCGGTACACTGACGCGAACCGGACATACGCCACCTTGTCAAGCGCCGCCAGTTTTTCCAGAACCAAATCGCCAATGGCGCCAGACGCTATCTCGCGGGTCGATTTTCCGTGAATCGCAGCAGCGTCCTCTACCTCGTTGACCATGGCTTCTATGCTCATCTGGGACACCGGTCGTTTTTCCACAGCCCGCTCTATACCCCGCTCGATTTTTGCGCGGTCAAAGGGCTCACGCCGCCCGTCGCGCTTCACCACCATAAAAGGCTTTTCTTCAATACGCTCATAGCTCGTGAACCGATACCCGCAGGCGAGACATTCACGCCGCCGCCGTACCGCGTCCCCGGCGGCAAGTGTCCGCGAATCCAGCACCTTATCATCCACACTTCCACAATTTGGACATCTCATACAAATTCCTTTCTATACAAAAACCTGCTCTCTCTATTCACAAGATTTTCCACAGTCTTATACACACCATACGCACAATATATTGTGTGTAATTGCTTTAAATTTACCTGTACCACTACTATACCTTGTATCGAAAGTTTTGACAAGTGTGTTTAGACAATTTTATAAAAAAACGCATTTTTGATTACCTGAAGACTGATCGGCTTCCGGCGTACCGGAAACGGTCGGGCAGCGCGTTTGAGTAAAGCGCATCCGTGTCACTTTAAATTTATTGACAAAGGGTAAAAATACTGTTATTATTAGACATGATTATAACAATAGAGCCAGTAAAAAAAGAAGAAAAAGAAATCCTTAAAAATTTATTGGAAAAATATGACTATGAATTTTCCCAATATGATAATAGAGATGTAAATAATCTAGGATTATATGGATATGATTATTTGGATAATTATTGGACAGAAGAAAACAGATATCCTTATTTCATAAAAGCTGACGGCAAATTGACTGGATTTGTCATGGTAAATGATTATCCTGAAATAAAAATTGACACAGATTATTCAATATCGGAATTTTTTGTAATGTATAAATACAGACGGTGTGGAATAGGAAAATATGCTGTACGATATATTTTAGACACATATAAAGGAAAATGGCAGTTAACATATCATCCAAAAAACAAGATTTCACAAGAATTTTGGAATAAAACAATAGAAGAATATACAAACGGGAAATATGAAAAAATAGAAAATAATCCAGAAGCGCTCTATGAAGACGGAACAATAGGTCATGTATTAATATTCCGAACGTAACATACGCATGTATAATAAGATTGATGTTTTTGGAGGATCTTATGTGGATAAGAAAAATTGGACTAAAACTCATTTTGTTTTTTGTAGTATTGGCTAATATATACGCGCAGGAGAATGATATGGATTCTGAATTTGTTGGAAAAACCATAACAACGTCATTCGGTTCATTTTCAATACCGGAAGATTGGGTAGAAATATCACGATATTCAAGAAATGATAAACATTTCTATTCACATAAGTCTGAACAAATTGGCTTAACCATGACAAATATCTCTATTGAATTGGGAAGAAATCCTTATGCGTTAGAAGATCACCTGACATTCCGTTATGCTATATTAAGGCAGCTGTTAATGCAAGCCGCAGGAGCAGAAGTACACGGCGACGGAACCTTTACCAAACATGATGATCTATTATATATTTTTACTATATTGGACAAAGAACCTCCGGTTACGACCATACAGTATTATATCATTGGAAATAAAAGACATATATTGGTGCATGTAACTGATTTTCATAATGGCAATATAAGCAATGCCCAAGAAGTCGCTCAATTTATGGTAGATACGTTTATATGGACAAAATAGTAGTGCAGCGCCGTTTCGCATAATCAAAAAACCTGCTGACGAAGTTAGTAAAATATAAAAGAATAAACTTGACAACGAAATAAATTATGGTTTAATTAAAAGATATGGAGGAAGTAATGGCAAAGAAATGGCTTTATGCACCGCTAGCATTAGCAACAGGGGCTGCAATAGCACTTGGCGGATGCACCAGCACTGACAAACAAACGGAATCGGACGCGAAGGAAAACTTTCATATCTACCTTGCATTCGGGCAGTCCAACATGGTCGGATATTTAGGTCCGTCCATTGGGAAAGACGGCAACTCTGGGAATAACACGACATGGGTTGGTGAAAACGGGTTCGACACCCCACCCGAAAACTTTGTTGTCATGGCAGCGGCAAATAAGGACTATCTCCCTTATGGGCGGGAAATGGGTCAATGGTATCCGGCTGTGCCGCCGCTGAACCGCGCCGGTAACGGCATTAATCCGGCTGACTTTTTTGGAAGGACGATTGCCGAGGCGGTTTCCGAAAAAGGAATTAAGGTCGGCGTGATCGTGGTTGCAGTTGACGGCGTGCAGATCAACATGTTCTCACCAGATGTGGATGGCTTCAAAAACTACATCACGTCAAGGGTAGATCAAGTGTGGGAGCGGCAGCAGGGTCATGCCTACGTTGACGCTTCCGTTCAAAACCCGATTCCGACTTCGGATTTTGACACTGTGGATTATCCCTACAAACGGCTTGTTGATTTAGCCAAAAAAGCCCAGGAAGAAGGCGTTATTAAGGGCATTATCATGCATCAAGGCGAATCTGGTGTTCAGGAAGGAACTGGCGCGTACAACAAATATGTGAGAAAGATTTATGACAGCTTGTGCAATGACCTTGGACTTGAAGCCGGAAAGGTACCCTTCATTGCGGGCGAGCCTGTACCAGAAGACAGCATCAACATCAATCTCATTAGGACAATACCGGCAGAGCATCAACATCAATCTCATTAGGACAATACCGGCAGCATTTACTGATATTCCCAATACCGCCTTTGTTATCTCTTCTGAAGGACTTACAGGTTGGGAGCCTGGCAGCCAAGAAGATGGAGGCAATCGCCGTTTCCACTTCAGTCTTGCCGGATATGAAGAACTCGGAAGACGCTACGGACAAAAGAAGACGCTACGGACAAAAAATGCTTGAGCTGCTGTATTAAAAACACCTATTGATACAACGAGAGTAACTACTGTTTTGAATGAACCCATAAGTGTCAGACCTCCCGGAGGACTTGCTTCTTTACTAAAGAGAAACATATAAGTAACGAAGCCCGTCGGGAGGTTATACAGAATCGAATTTAAAATTATATCTTGGAGAAGGTACGACAAGACCACAAAGGTGGCAATACGTCCTATATCCCATTATTAAATTTACCGAGGATACATTTATTCATATATCTTAAATAATCTTAATGTTTCTGCACATGAAAATAATATTGATATCCTATACAAACAGTTAAAAGATTTCTGGTAATAAGGATAAGCGAAGTAATGAAAAGAAATATTTGCATTTTATTGTGTATATTTTTTTGCGGAATAGTTTTTTCAGATACTTCTTCTCTGGAATACATACAGCAACAAATAAATTTTGCCATTACAGATGAAGGGCGGACAAGAGTTATTGAAGTATGTGAAAAATTTGATACTATGGTTATTGATACAAAAACGAGAGAAACTCTGATAGAGTGGCTGGAAAATATCTACTATACCACAACAGGTGATAAAGAAATAAATGCCGCCTGCTTTTTGTTATATTTCGGAAAAGATTATTCAGACTATCTTTTTGTTTTATTCAGATATTTTTATACTAATGGGTACCATGAAAGGTATCATCTTGAAATCACACAGCTTGTTGGTACTATCAATACTATTCATGCTGCAAATGCAAAGATATGTATAGTTAATTCTGATACTACAGAAGACGGGCATATATATGATCTGCTCAATTTATATGTCGGGATGTCTTCAAAATACTATTTATATATTTATGCTCATCTGAAAGATTGGCGCGAAGCAACAAATGAAGCAATGTTTCGTATACTCTCAACAATCGACAAATATAAGGATCAGAAAGATAAAGCCATACTTGACTTACTGGAATCCTGCGATTTGTTATTGGATAATATTGATGAGACTATATTTGGAATTGATTGGTATTTAGCTCATGGTTATCATCCTGCTGATTATTTTATACGGATAATATATCCGCAGGTTGTAGCAGTAATAAATTATCTTGATCCTGCATATTTATCCCATGAAACTATGATAAAGTTTAAACGTATGTGGTTTTTAGCAATTAACTAGAGTTACAAAAAAGACATAATGAGCTGCTGAAATTGATATTTCAAGATTTTTTTATACAGTTTCTATTGCAATAGGGAATGCCTGAATATATAGGACTTTACAAAGCAGTCCAAGAAACATATAATAGAGCATAAATCATATCGGAGAAATATATGGATAAACATGTTTTTACATTGTTGGCAAAGTACAACAAAAGCGTAAACGAAAAAATGAATGTCATTATTACTTCTCTCACTGAAGAAGAATGGAACAAAGAATTTTCTGGATATTATAAATCAATACATGAATTATGTTCTCACATATTCAGCGGGGATCATCGGTGGTTATTGAAATTTAAGACATTAGGAAATTTTAAAACGTTATCTGATACAAGATTTGACGCAGAATATGATTTTTCAAAGATATTTTTTGAAAATATCAGCGAATATATACATGAACGGGAAATTATGGACAAAATAATAATAGATTTCATTAATGAACTATCAGAAAAAGACTTGGATAAAATAATGGAATGGATAAATTCAAAGGGAATTAAATGTGTTCATACATGCGGCGCAGGATTAATACATTTATCACATCATCAAACCCATCATAGGGGCATGATTTCATTGTATCTAGATAACCTTGGAAAAGAAAACGATTATAGCAATTTATATCTATACGAATAAAAAGGAGTGTATCTATGGAAAACAAAGAAATATCGATTATTGATGTATTAATTGAAACTCATATAGGGTTGGAACGGCAGGGACCCGGCAGTTCTGAAATGACCATTAAGGCGTTAAGTTTTCTGGATAATATCAGTACTATGTCCCGGACAGTAGACTTGGGCTGCGGAAGCGGCGGACAAACAATGATTCTTGCACAGCACATTACTGGAAGTATTATTGGTGTAGACCAATTTCCCGAATTTATTACTGTTTTAAACGATAACGCAAAAAAATTGAATCTCCAAGAAAGAGTCAGCGGAATTGTCGGTTCAATGGAAAACCTGCCTTTTCAAAAAGAGGAATTTGACCTTATGTGGTCGGAAGGGGCTATAGACAGCATTGGTTTTGAAAAAGGGTTAATCTATTGGAACTGCTTTCTCAAAAAGGACGGTTATATTGCCGTAACATGTCCTTCATGGCTTACTAATGAACATCCTACGGAAATCGAAAAATTCTGGGTTGACGCCGGGAGCGGATTAGATACAATAGAAAATAATATTTTTATAATGCAAAAATGTGGTTATAGTTTTGTCGCCGCATTTACATTGCCTGAAAAATGCTGGACTGATAATTATTTTATTCCGCGAAAAGCAGCAGAACAAGCGCTTTTGACAAAATACATCGGGAATAAAATCGTGGAGGCTTCTATTGAAAATGATAAATATGAAGAGGAGTTGTATGCAAAATATAAACAGTATTACGGATATGTTTTTTATATTGGAAAGAAAATATAAAATAGGAGTATCTCTATGCTGGAAAATAGCCTAAAGAAACAAACAATTCAAATCTTCCAAAACATCGAAATATTATTTGAAGCAATCCCTGAAAAGGAATTCGATACAATAAAAGGAGGATTCAAAACATGGAGACAATTTTATCATTTAATACATTCAATGGATAAA
>QMCE01001917.1_pt1 | contig 11520 bp, 8 predicted proteins | sample 1821851 | NCBI WGS metagenome assembly QMCE01 (sample SAMN09453174, study PRJNA476694) | Termite gut metagenome, whole genome shotgun sequencing project. | isolation source: worker | host: Odontotermes sp. | place: South Africa:Pretoria | collected 2016-01-28
GGAAGGATACATGCCCGTCTTTAACGCCACGGTGGTGGAGAGGCTGGAACGCGCCGGGATGATCATTGTCGGCAAACTGAACATGGACGAATTCGCCATGGGCGGCTCCAGCGAGACAGGAGCCTTTGGCGCGGTGAAAAACCCGTGGGATACCTCCCGCGTGGCGGGCGGCTCCTCCGGCGGCAGCGCGGCGGCGGTGGCGGCGGGGGACGTGCTGTTGAGCCTTGGTTCCGATACCGGCGGCAGCATTCGCCAGCCCTGCGCCTTTTGCGGCGTTACCGGTATCAAGCCCACTTACGGCGCGGTATCGCGCTACGGGCTCATTGCCTACGCCTCGTCGCTCGACCAGATAGGCCCCGTCGCCCGCGATATCAACGACTGCGCCGCGCTGTTATCCATCATCTCCGGCCCTGACAAAAGGGACGGCACATGCGCTATCAAAAAGCCGTTTTCTTTTGAGGAAAGCTCTCCCGATCGGCTTGCCGGCGTGAAGATCGGCCTGCCCGGCAACTATTTCGGCGCCGGTTTAGACAGCGAAGTCGAGCGGGCTGTATTGGCCGCGGCTCGCGAGCTGATAGAAGCCGGCGCCGCGGTTGATGAATTCTCCATGCCCCTGACAGATTACGCGATCCCCGCCTACTATGTCATTGCCTGCGCCGAGGCTTCGTCAAACCTCTCGCGTTACGACGGGCTGAAATACGGCTACAGAAGCGAGGGCGCAAAAGACCTTGCGCAGACCTACCGCTTATCGCGCAGCGAGGGCTTCGGGCTCGAGGTCAAGCGCCGTATCATGCTGGGCTCGTTTGTGCTGTCGTCGGGCTACTACGACGCCTACTACAAAAAAGCGCTGCAGGTTCGCGCGCTTATACGGGAAGAATACCGCAGGCTCTTTGCGCGCTACGATATGATACTCTCGCCGGTAGCGCCCACAACGGCGTATAAGCTCGGCGAACGTATTACCGACCCCGTTGCAATGTATATGGGAGATATCTACACTGTCCCGGTGAATCTGGCGGGGCTTCCCGCCGCCGCGCTGCCCTGCGGGTTCGACGCCAAGGGCCTGCCCATCGGCTTCCAGCTCATTGGCGAGCCCTTCTCCGAGGGAAAGCTGCTGGACGCTGCCCGTGTTTATCAGCGCCGCACACAGTTCCACAAGGCTGTACCCGGAGGTGGCGCGCAGTGAAATGGGAGGTTGTTATCGGGCTGGAGGTTCACGCGGAGCTTTCTACAAGATCGAAGATATTCTGCGGCTGCGCTGCCGGGTTCGGCGGCGAGCCCAACAGCCATATCTGCCCGGTATGCGCCGGTATGCCGGGCACGCTGCCCAGGCTCAACCGCGCCGTTGTGGAATACGCGGTGCGGCTGGGGCTCGCGCTTGGCTGCGAGATCGCGCGGGAATGCAGGTTCGACCGCAAAAACTACTTCTACCCCGATCTGCCGAAGGCTTACCAGATATCACAGCTCTACGCGCCCATTTGCCGAGACGGGGTCCTTCCCATTGAGGCGAACGGTATCGGCAAACGGATCGGCATCCGTGAGATCCATATGGAGGAGGACGCGGGCAAACTGATCCACACGCGCGCACAGACACAAATGGACTTCAACCGTTGCGGCGTACCGCTTCTCGAAATTGTATCACTGCCGGATTTGCGCGGCGCGGCGGAAGTGATCGCTTATTTAGAGAAGCTGCGCGAGATTCTGATATATCTCGATATCAGCGACGGCAAGATGCAAGAGGGCTCGCTGCGCTGCGACGTCAACCTCTCGGTACGCAGGCCCGGCGAAGAGCCCGGCACGCGCACCGAAATGAAAAACCTCAACTCCTTCAAAGGAGTGGGACGCGCCATCGAACACGAAACCGCGCGGCAGATCGCCATACTGGAGCGCGGCGGGCGCGTCACGCAGGAAACCCGCCGTTGGGACGACAACTGCGGCAAGTCCCATGTTATGCGCTCAAAAGAGAACGCGCAGGATTACCGGTACTTTCCCGAGCCGGATTTGCCGCCCGTGCGCATCGACGGGCACTGGATCCGACGGATAAAAGCCGGTATGCCCGAGCTGGCCCATCAAAAGCGGGAGCGTTATACCCGCGAACTGGGCGTTCCCGACCGCGAGGCGGCGGCGCTCACCGGGCACAGGCGCATTGCCGCTCTCTTTGAAACAGTAGCGGCCGGAAGCGGCAACGCGCCTGAAGCGGCGCGCCTTGTTACGGGCGAGCTGATGCGGCTGATGAACGCGGCAAATATGCCGCCGGATAGCCTGCGTGTAAACGCCGGCAAGCTCGCGGTTCTCGTCCGTCTGGTAGCAGAAGGCAAAATCAGCCGGAGCGCCTACAAGGAAACGGTGGAAGCGGTATTCGCGGCAGACGCCGACCCACAGGTTTATATCTCGGAAAAGGCACTGCTGATGCAAAACGACAGCGCCGCCGTGACCAACGCGGTGCGCGCCGCGCTGGATGAAAACCCCGGCGCGCAAAGGGATTACCGCGCCGGCAAAGGAAAAGCCCTCGGCTTTTTGATGGGGCAGGCCATGAAAAAGCTGGGGAAATCGGCCAACCCTGAAATGGTCAGAAAGGTTCTGGCGGATACGCTCAGCAAACATAAGTGACAGGCAAGTTTGATCGAAGAATAGTATAACTATAAAAACGGAGGCCGCCATGCATGGCAGCCTCCGGCGTTCTCTTTATCCGGTTGTTGCGGATTTGGTCTTATCACTCTCCGCCTGCTAATAAGCGGGGTAATCTCTCTTGCGTTACAGGCTGATCTCCAAAATCTTATACTGCACCGTGCTGCCGCTGGGAACCGTTACCGTTACCTCGTCGCCGGCCTTATGGCCGAGCAACGCCTTGCCCACCGGGGATTCGTCGGTGATGGTTTCCATATCGCTGCGCCTTGATTCCAGCGGGCTTGCGATGCGGTAGGTGGTGCGCTCGTCAAACTCCACATCCAGAATGGTCACCGTTGTACCGATAGAAACCACCTCGGTGGAGATTTGATCTTTTTTGATCAATTGCGCTTTCTTGAGCTGTTCCTCCAGCGCGTAGATTTTAGCCTCCACCAGCGCCTGCTCGTTCTTGGCCTCGTCGTACTCGCTGTTCTCGGAAAGGTCGCCAAAACCGCGCGCCACGCGTATTTTTTCGCTGATTTCCCTGCGGCGCACCGTGCGCAGATGCTCCAGCTCGGCTTTGAGCTGCTCGTAGCCCTCCGATGTTATCAGAATCTCTCCGGCCACCGGCACACCCTCCTTCCTTTCAAATCAATAAGCCCTATTATAGTCAAACCGCACCGGCATGTCAAGACAATTTACAAAAAAATATTCGTCAAAATCCGCAAAGCTTTGGGGAATAGTTACTAGAGCGGCATATATGCCTCCCTCTCACCGCGGACAGGGGAATCAATTATAACGGTGAACGGCAACGCCGCCTTGTCCGCGCGCATACCACATTGTATGTAGCGGCGGCGGGGTTTAGACACGTAGTTTCTGTAAGAATATGGTGATTTCGGCACGCGCTACGCCTCATTATCCAGTTGGATGAGAGAGCCGGTCGCGCCCCTTTGGCCCTGATATTTGCCGCGATAGGGGGTTTTGGCATTGGTGTCCAGCTTCGCGAATACAAGCTGGCCGATACGGCGGCCGGCGCACAGCTCTATCGCGCTGTTGCTTGCGTTATACAGCTCCAGCGTAATTTCACCTTCAAAACCGGGGTCGACCCAGCCGGCATTTTGAATAAACAACCCCAGCCGCCCCACCGAGCTGCGGCCCTCCACAAAGGCGGTGATATTGTCGGGCAGGCGGAAGTATTCCATCGTGGTGACCAGCACAAACTGCGCCGGCAGCAACAGAAAGGTATCTGCGTCAATGTTACGGTAACGCGTTGGCGCATCCATTTTGAGGATGGGGCTGCTGCCGCCCTCAATGACACTGAACGAACTTCCCAGACGGATATCGACGCTCGCCGGTTGAATCTGCGCCTCCCCCAGCGGGCTGACGCCCAATTCCCCCGAGGCTATCAGCGCGCGTATGGTGCTGTCGGAAAGAATCATATTCGTGGCATCCCTTGGTTTATTTGAGTTGGCACCTCCTTTATTCTGCGGAGAATGGCGCGCCAACAGGGGCGGGAGAACCTTATATTAGCCGGCGTTGGCAACCTCCAGCGCCTTTTTGAGCTGCGGGTCGACCGTCTCGTTCAGATCTTTCCACGGCTCCTCAAAAAGAACCTCGTAATCGGGGTGGATACCCGTACCGTCAAAGCTATCGCCGCTCATGGTATAGAGACGGGCGACCGTCACCTCGATGGCCGAGCCATCCGAAAGCGGAATGAGTTGCTGCATCGTGCCCTTGCCCGCCGTTGTGACGCCCACAACAGATACCAGACCGTAATCGCGCAGCGCCTGTACAAACACTTCGGCGGAACTGGCTGTTCCGGCATTGACAATAGCGACCATGGGCAGCTCGATGGAGCCGGCGGTGGAAACCTCCTGCGTGTAAACGGCGTTGTTTTTATCGAGCGCGGTAACGATAACGCCGGCGGGCAGCAACCGGTCGAGCATCCGCGTGGCGTATCGCAAACGTCCGCCGGGGTTGTCGCGCAAATCAAATATCAGCGACGAAGCCCCGAGGCCGATAATTCGCTCCATCTCGCGCTTGAACTGATCGTCGGTGGTTGCGTTGAACTCGGTGATGATAATATAGCCCACGCGGGTACCCTCGAGCAGGCGCGCGTAGATGCTGGGCACCGGCACAACGCGGCGCTCAAATTCTTCGGCGCGGTCGACATTATCGCTGCGGATGGTGAGCGTAACACGCGTTTCTGCCTCGCCCTCCATGCCGGCCAGCATGGCCACGGCATTATCCGGGGTGAGGTCGGTATCCCCGATGCGAACGATCAGGTCGCCCGCCTTCATGCCGGCGTCCAGCGCCGGCGAATCGGGGTATACCTCGTCCACAACAAGGTATCCGTCGGGGCCGGCGTGCAGCAAAGCGCCGATGCCGGCGGGAACATTGCCGGAAGTTGGCTGCGCCCGCTCGTAGGCGCGCGCATCGTAATAGCGGGCGTAAGGGTCGCCGATACCTGCCAGATACCCGCGCGCCACGCTGTCGTTGAGCAGCGTATCGTCGATAACGCCGATATAATTGGCGCGCACCTCACGTTCGATCTCGGCGTATTTGGCCTGCGCTTCCTCCCGCGCGCGCAGGTCGATGATCCTGTCGTTGTAGCGGTTGGTGACGATATCGGACGTAATGGAAAAGGTAACCGCCGCTACCAGCAGCATCATACCTATCATTACGCCCAGCGAAACGCGTCTGTTCATGCGGTATCCTTTCGGAAGAGGGATGGTACAGGCGCTTTTCCCCGCCTATGGCGGGGAAAAGCGCCGCGTTAAGTTTTACTGGCCGCCGATCACATACGGCTTGGGGTTTTGCGCTACGCCGTTGACACGCACTTCAAAATGCAGATGCGGGCCGGTCGACCAGCCGGTACTGCCAACATTGCCAATCACTTCGCCGCGTTCCACCTCTTGGCCAAGCTGCACCGTAATGTTGGAAAGATGCGCGTACAGCGTAGACATGTTGCCGCCGTGGTCGAGCATGAGATAAATACCGTAACCGCGATAGGGCGTGTAGCGCCAGTTGACATGCACAACGGTGCCGGCGTTGGCGGCCACCACCGGCGCGCTGTGAATAGCCCGGCCGCCGCCGGCGATATCCATGCCGGTATGATAGTCGCTGCCGCCAAAGCGCCAGCCAAAATTGGAGGATATGGTGTAGAAGCCCGGAACCGGCCACAGCATCTGCCCGCCGACATACGGGTTCTTCGACCATTCTATCTTTTTATAGAGGTCGTCGATCTCCTTCTTCATCGCGTCCAGCATGGCCTTGTTGGCCGCGAGGTCGGCGTTGTATTCCGCCTCCATCTGCGCAAAGGTATGTACCTGCAAATTGGCCGCCTGCAACTGGCCCGAAAGCACGTGCCGCTTCTCCTCGTTGGCCTCGCGGTCTTCCTCCAGCGTGGCGAGCTGCTCGTCCAGATATTCTTTCGTTTGCTCCAGCGCGACGCGCTGGGCTATGAGCGCCTCCAGCAGCTTCTCATCGTGCGCCGATACCCTCGTCATCGTGTCGGCATTGGTGAGAAAGGTGGTAAAATCGTCGGCGCCCAGCACCAGCCCCAGCGTTGTGGTGTCGTCGTTCATATACATGGCCCGCATCCGTTTGAGAAAAAGATCGTAATTTTCTTCAATTTCCCGCTGCTGACTGACGATATCGGCCTGCTTGCGAACGATCTCTTTTTCTTTGAGCATGATGCGCTCTTCAAGCAGCAGGATCTCATCCTTTGTGAGCTTGATCTGCTGGTCGATCACGCCGCGCTTGACCTGCGCCTGCTGCTTTTCGGAGGCGGCGCCCTTGATTTGCGCCTCCAGCGCCTTATTTTCTTCTTCGATGGCTTTCATTTTGGCGTCGATGTCGGCTATCTGGTTCTCGTACGCCTGTACGGTCTTATCGACTCCGGTTTGCGGCTTGCCATCCACCTCCGCCGCACGCGCCGGCATTGGCACGCCCAGCAGAAACGCCGCGCAGAGAAGGATACTCAAGGCCGAACGCATCATGTTTTCTACTCGCAACGCAATGTACCCCCATGAGAAATTTGAACTGTCTCATACTATTCCGCAATGAAAAGACGAGCTCCTTTGCGCCGGGTCGGCGCAGATAAGCCGGCTGCTCCCTGTGGCCGGGTATATCGGAACTGCCGCGACCGTTCCCGGCAAATATAGCACGGCGGAGATTACACCCGCAAATGCTTCCTTACAAAGAAGCCGCTGCCCGTCATGCCGATGAGGACGCCAAGAGCGGCGAATGCGCCGAACATATAGTGGGCGATGCTCCAAAAATCGATGGCGCGCTCAAACACGGGGCCGAGAAAATCGCCGAACCTCTCGCCGATCCACTGCATGAGGTAGGTATAGCCAAAGCCCAGCAGAAGGAACGCGAGAACGGCCGAGACAAGGCCGATGAGCATCCCTTCGACAAGAAAAGGCATGCGGATAAACGTATCGGTAGCGCCCACGTACTTCATGATATTGATCTCGCGCCGGCGCGAGTATATCGTCAGCTTTATGTTGTTGGTGATGATCACAATGCTTACCACCACCAGAATGGCCACAATGCTTGCCCCGGACCAGGCGATAGCCTGCCGCACCGCCACCAGCATCCGCGCCACGTCGGTACTGGCGTTTACCTTTTCGATGCCGTCGAGGCTGTTGATACGCTCCAGCGTCTCCTCCATCCGGGCCAGATCGTCAATTTGCACGATATACTTGTCCGGTAAAAAATTGTCGCCCCCGTCCAGCCCGAGAAAGAGATCCGGGTTTTGCAGAATAAGCGCCTCAAGCGCCTCTTCCTTCGAAATAAAGGTGACCCGCGCGATGTTATCCATATTTTTTAACGTGAGCCCCATCACCTCGGTGTCGGAGGGGGTCGTCGTTTGCAGTAAAAAGATCGATACCTCGTTTTGGTCTTCGACAAAATTCACCATGGCGGTCACATTGAGGGAAAGCATCGCCGCACCGCCGATCAGCAGCATACAGGCAACCAGTACGCCGATGCACGCAAAGCTCATGAGGCGGTTTCTGGCCACATTGCGCATTCCCTCGCGCACCAAGTAGCCAAAATTATGCAGCCTCATAATCTCCTCCCCGGCCTGCCGCCGGAGCCGGTGGCCCCCGCCGGCCCCTTGCGGGCGCGCAACGGGGCAACGTCCGCATCGTAATCGCGCATGAGGGTGTGGGCGGTTTTATCGGAAAAATCGATGGCCTTTTCTTTGCTGGCGAGGGTCTTGGAGTAATCCTCCATCAGCTCTGTGCCGGTAAACAGTTCGGCGCTGCCCCCGCGCGTATCCGATTGCACCACGCCGCCCTCGATATTGATCACCCGTTTACCAAAGTAAGAGACAAGCTCGTGCTCGTGCGTTACCATCACGATCGTGGTGCCGGCCTGCGCGTTGATTTCCGAAAGCAGATCGATGATCTCAAAGCTGAGCTCGGGATCGATGTTACCGGTGGGCTCGTCGGCGATGATGATTGCCGGGTTGTTGACCAGCGCCCTTGCCAGCGCCACCCGCTGCTGCTCGCCGCCCGAAATTTGTTCGGGAAAGCTTTTGGCCTTGCCGGCCAGCCCCAGCAGCTTGAGAACATAGGGCACGCGCGAGCGGATATCGCGCCGCACCACATTGGTGACACGCAACGCGAAGGCAACGTTATCGTATACCGTCATATTGGGGATCAGGCGGAAATCCTGAAACACTACACCCAGCGAGCGCCGGTATTTGGGGATATGACGGCGCTTCATGCGGTTGAGGTTGTAACCGTTTACCGTAACAAGACCGGTGGAGGGCGCTTCCTCGCGCAAAATAGTTTTGATGATAGTGCTCTTCCCCGCGCCCGACGAGCCTACAATAAACACAAACTCGCCTTTATCCACGCGGAAGCTGACATCGCGCAGCGCCTGCGTGCCGTTGCGATATTTTTTTGATACCCCTGCGAATTCTATCACGTTTGCGGCTCCCTAAAGGACAATTAACAATCGGCAACATACCATTGACAATTGCTGCGCCCGCTATCGCGGACAGGTTTGGAAAAAGACATTATCCCCGCCCCGGAAGGGAATGGGCCCCGGCGAAAAATCCCGGGCCGGTACGGCATCCCTCGCGGTTGCATACAGGTTCTAATATTTTACCGGGTTGCTCGTCAGGTACTTCTTTACCATCAGCGCTACTTTGAAGATGATGGCGTGGTCGAACTCGCGCAGATCCAGCCCGGTGAGCTTGCGGATCTTCTCAAGCCGGTACACAAGTGTGTTGCGGTGCACAAACAGCTTGCGCGAGGTTTCGGAGACGTTGAGGTTGTTCTCAAAAAACTTTTGTATCGTAAACAGCGTTTCGTGGTCGAGGCTTTCGATACTGCCCTTTTTGAACACCTCGCGCAAAAACATTTCGCACAGCGTGGTGGGCAGCTGGTAAATAAGCCGCGCGATGCCAAGGTTATCGTAGCTCACAATGGCCTTGTCGGTGTCGAACACCTTGCCCACCTCAAGCGCCACCTGGCTCTCTTTGAACGAGCGGGCCAAATCCTTAACGCCGATAACGGCGGTGCCGATGCCGATCACTACCTTGGTATAAAATTCGCTGCCCAACGTATCTACAATCGAGCGCGCCAGTTTTTCTAGGTCGCGCGATTCTATGCCGGCTTTTATCTCTTTTACAAGAACGATGTCGCTCTCGTTGATGTTAAAAACAAAATCCTTCTGCTTGTCGGGGAAGAGGTTTTGAATCACGTCGAAGGCCGAGATGTCGTTGGCCGACACAATGCGAATGAGCAGCGCCACGCGCGAGGCGTCGATGTTAAAGTGCAGCTCGCGCGCCTTGATATAGATATCCCCCGGCAGGATGTTGTCGAGGATAACGTTTTTAATAAAGTTGGAGCGGTCGTATTTTTCGTCGTAATACTGCTTGATGCTTGCAAAGGAGATGGAAAGGAGGCTGCAAAATTGCGCCGCTACTTCGTCGGCGCCTTCTACAAACACAGCGTATTCCGGCTTGGCCACGGTGCCAAAGGGCTTAAAGGTGTAATTGTCACGCGCGAATACATCGGCGGAATCGCCCATGCCCAGCATGAGATATTCAAAGGTCTCGCCAATTTTCGAAAGGTCGCTGCATGCGATAACAGTGGCGGTTTCATCCACAACGCCCAGCACCCTGTCGACCGATTCCCGCATTTGATGAACAATCCTCTGAAACAGCCTGTTCGACATAGCCCGATTCCCCTTTTTCCTACAGATTGCAATAAAATAGTCATGTTGTACGAGAGGCAAATAGAAATCTATTCTATTTTACCTAAAAAACCACGACATTGCAACATGCAATCTACAAAAAGACTAAAATATTTAGAAGAAATTTTAGCGTTTTGCTGGAAGAGCTGTCGAACCCTGTCGCCGCCTCACCGGGAATGGTACACCATCCGCCGCGCCAATGTGTGAATAAACTGTAAAAATGTCGCTGCCATCGCAAAAACACCGCATGCCACTATGGCACGCCCTTATACTGATCCATCCTGAAAACAAACAGGCGGGGAACGGTCAAGACCGTTCCGCGATCGCGATGCCTGTGGGCCGGAACGGTCTTGACCGTTCCCTGCCGCAGCATTCTTAAAGTTGATGAGCTATATTTCCCCGGCAATGATATAGTGGCGTTAATTTGTCCGGTTTGCTGCATCATTCAAAAGAAACCTTTGGAACGCATTTCCATTCTGACTGAAAAACCGGCACCGCCCGCGCCCCGCGCGCATCGATGCCGGTTTTAGCCGTCATGCCCGATCTCTGGTTTTTCAAACCACCTTCTGAATATCCACATCCGGTCGTTCTACCCGTTTGAGAGTAGCGCCCAGCGACTGAAACTTTTCAACAACGCCCTCATACCCGCGTTCAATATGGAAGATATCCTCCATCTCGGTCACGCCGCGCGCCATAAAGGCGGCTATCATCAACGCCACGCCGGCCCGCAGGTCGGTGGCCTTAACCGGCGCGCCGGTGAGGCGCTCTACCCCCTGAACCACCGCCACTTTGCCGTCCACCTGAATATTTGCGCCCATTCTGGCCAGCTCGTCAACATAGCGAAAGCGGTTATCCCACACGCCCTCGGTGATCACGCTTGTGCCCTGCGCCAGCGTAAGCATGGCGGTAAGCTGCGGCTGCATATCGGTCGGAAAGCCGGGGTGCGGCATGGTTTTTATCGTTGTGGGCAAGATCGGGCCATCCCGCCGCACGCGGATCGCGTCGTCGGCCTCGTCTACCGTGGCGCCGGCACGCACCAACTTGTTGGTGACGGCCTCCATATGCTTGGGGATCACACCGCGCACCGTCACATCTCCACCGGTGGCGGCGGCGGCTATCATATAAGTGCCCGCCTCGATCTGGTCGGGGATGATGGTGTACTCGCCGCCGCGCATAAGATCCACACCGTGGATCTTGATCACGTCGGTGCCCGCGCCGCGCACATCGGCCCCCATGGTGTTGAGGAAGTTGGCGAGGTCGACGATATGCGGCTCTCTGGCCGCGTTTTCGAGAATGGTAAGACCTTTGGCCCGCACCGCCGCCAGCATAACGTTGATGGTGGCGCCCACCGATACCACGTCGAAGTAGATATGCGAACCCACCAAATGCCGGGGTACACCCGCGTTGATCATGCCGTGGTCGATACTCACGCCCGCGCCAAGACTCTCAAACCCCTTGATGTGCTGGTCGATGGGGCGCACGCCAAAGTGGCAGCCGCCCGGCATCGACACGCTGGCCGTACCGCACCGGCCGATCAGCGCGCCGAGATAATAATACGAGGCGCGCAGCCACCGTGCCAAATCGTACGGCACTATGGGGTTTGTAAGATGGGTGGTGTCAATTTCCACCGTGGTTTTATCAAGAATATTCACCGTAGCGCCCATGCCGGTAAGCATCTTGAGCAGAATGCTCACATCG
>QMCE01001918.1_pt1 | contig 11519 bp, 9 predicted proteins | sample 1821851 | NCBI WGS metagenome assembly QMCE01 (sample SAMN09453174, study PRJNA476694) | Termite gut metagenome, whole genome shotgun sequencing project. | isolation source: worker | host: Odontotermes sp. | place: South Africa:Pretoria | collected 2016-01-28
GTTGCGGTTTCGGATAGCTTCACGGCCCGGAGTGTAACCCCTGCGGGAAGGCGCGGACGGAGCAGTTCTACGAAATGTGCCACGAGGTTTTCGCTCGTGGGCTGCCAATCGACTATCCGCACACCTTCGTAGTGGGCGGCCATAGCGTCGACCAAATCACTGTTTGCGGCCGTGCGCCGAATCACGAAAGCGTGGTCGAAACGCCGGATGATCTCCTCGCCCACAATACGCTTCAAATCGCCGAAATCGACTACCATACCTTGTTTAGGCGAATCTCCGTCGGTCGATGGCTTGCCGCCGACCGTCACCCAAAGCCGGTAGGAGTGGCCGTGAATGCGGCTGCAAGCGCCGTCGTGGCCCTCCAGCGCGTGGGCCATCTCGAATGAAAACTCTTTGGTTACCTGTATCATATCGTTACAGTACGTCTTCAATGGAAACCTGGCGCGAGAAGGCTTCGTTGAGCGAAATGAAAGTCTCGGTCGTAGTGATGCCCGGAACGGTCAGGATGCGCTCGAAGATGGTGTGCATAAGGTGCTCGTTGTCGCGGCAGTAGACCTTGATGAACAGGTTGTATTTGCCCGTCAGGAAGTAACATTCGACGACTTCGGGCACACTTCTCAGCGTCTCGACGGTGCTTCCGTGGAGCGACACCTCGCGTAACTGAATGCCGATGAATGTGCATACGTCGAAGCCCAAAGTCTTCGGGTCGACAATCAGGCGGGTGCCGCGTATCACTCCCGTGTCGGTCAGCTTCTTGACCCTCTGGTGGATGGCCGCTCCCGAAATATTGCATTCGCGTGCGATTTCCAGATAGGGCATACGCGCGTTCTTCATCAACAGACGCAATATGGTCTGGTCGATTTGGTCCATTTCTACTTTTATCATGGTGATTCGGATTAAACGTTATATTACTCCGAGGCTGTGGCCAACCTCGACGAAAGCGGCGACGCAACGCTTCAACTGCTCGCGTGTGTGACCCGCAGATACCTGAACACGGATGCGAGCCTGTCCCTTGGGAACGACCGGATAGTAGAACCCCGTGACGTAAATCCCTTCGTCCAACAGTCTTGCGGCAAATTTCTGCGACAGGGGAGCATCGTAGAGCATTACCGCGCAAATTGCCGATTGGGTGGGTTTTATGTCGAAACCTGCGGCAAGCATCGCACTTCTGAAATATTCGACATTCGAGGCGAGGCGGTCGTGCAACTCATCCGATTCGGCCAGCATTTTGAAGCACTCGATGCCCGCGCCGACGACTGCCGGAGGCAACGAATTGGAGAAAAGATATGGACGCGAGCGCTGGCGCAGCAGGTCGATGATCTCTTTGCGTCCCGTCGTGAAGCCGCCGATGGCACCTCCGAACGCTTTACCGAGAGTACCGGTGATGATGTCCACACGGCCGCGAAGACCGTAAAGTTCGGTCACGCCGCGACCCGTGGCACCGACCACTCCGGCCGAGTGACATTCGTCGACCATCACAAGAGCGTCGTAACGTTCGGCAAGGGCGCAGATGGCATCGAGCGGAGCCACGTTGCCGTCCATCGAGAATACCCCGTCGGTGACGATAAGACGGAAACGTGCGCCGGAAGCCGCTTTCAGTTGCTCTTCGAGGTCGGCCATATCGGCGTTGGCGTAGCGGTAGCGTGCCGCCTTGCACAGTCTTACCCCGTCGATGATGGAGGCGTGGTTGAGGGCGTCGGATATAATCGCGTCGTCCTCGCCTAGCAGAGGTTCGAAAACCCCGCCGTTGGCGTCGAAGCAGGCGGCGTATAGAATAGTATCTTCGGTGCCGAAATAGTCGCCGACGGCCTTTTCAAGTTCCTTGTGTATGTCCTGTGTGCCGCAGATAAAGCGCACCGACGACATACCGTAGCCTCTGGCATCCATCGCCCGGCGTGCCGCTTCGACGAGGCGAGGATGGTCGGAAAGACCCAGATAGTTGTTGGCGCAAAAGTTAAGAACCGAGCGCCCGCCCACCTCTATTTCGGCCCTCTGCGGACTCTCGATAATGCGCTCCTCTTTCCATAGCCCCGCCTCCCTTATACTTTGTAACTCGGTGGCGAGGTGCTGTTTGATTTTTCCGTACATATTCTTATGATATGGTCGATTAAAGTTGATGTCGGTTTCGAACTGTTAGCAAAGATAACGTTTTTTTTCAGCTTTTCATAGTAACAAATTATTATTTGCGTGCGGATGTCCTGAAATTGCGATTTTTTCAGTACCTTGCGATGATTTTCCGGAATTTAACCAAACACAAATAACAATATGAAATCCATCGACACCTACGACTTTACGGGCAAACGTGCGATCATCCGCGTCGACTTCAACGTGCCCCTCGACGAAAACTTCAATGTATCCGACTCTACGCGAATCCGCGCCGCGATCCCCACCATCAAAAAAGTGCTCGCAGGCGGCGGGTCGGTAATTCTGATGTCGCACCTGGGACGTCCCAAGAAAAATAACGATGACAAATATTCTCTGCACCACATCGTGCCGACCGTCGAAGAACTGCTCGGCCACAAGGTCGAATTCACGGGCGACTCGTGGGGCGAAAAAGCCGCCGAAATGGCTGCCGCACTGAAACCCGGAGAGGTGATGATGCTCGAAAACCTCCGTTTTTACGCCGAGGAAGAGGGTAAGCCGCGCGGTCTGGCCGAAGACGCCTCGGACGAGGAAAAAGTAGCCGCGAAGAAAGCCGTAAAAGCATCCCAGAAGGAGTTCACAAAGCGCCTCGCATCTTATGCCGATGTATATATCAACGACGCATTCGGCACCGCGCACCGTGCCCACGCCTCCACCGCACTCATAGCCGACTATTTCCCCGAAGACAAGATGTTCGGATATGTGATGATGGGCGAACTGAAAGCCATCGACGATGTGATGGAAAATCCGCAGCGTCCTTTCATGGCCATCCTTGGCGGCGCAAAGGTCTCGACCAAGATAGTCATCATCGAAAAACTGATGGAAAAGGTCGACAGTCTGATACTTGCAGGCGGGATGACCTACACTTTCGCCGCCGCACGCGGCGAAAACATCGGCGACTCGATGAACGAAAAAGATATGCACCCGCTCGCTCTCGAAATTATCGAAAAGGCCAAAGCCAAGGGCATCGAACTCTACTTCTCGCCCGACGCACTCTGCGGAAACCGTTTTGCCGCCGACGCCGATACCCTCGAATGCGACGTGAAAGATATTCCCAAGGGATGGGAAGGGATGGACATCGGCACGAAGGGCAAGAAACTCTTTACCGAAGTCATCAAAGACCAGAAAACGATCCTGTGGAACGGCCCTGTCGGTGTGTTCGAGTTCGACAAGTTCGCGACCGGAACCCGCGCCATTGCCGACGCCATAGTCGACGCGACCTCACGCGGAGCCTTCTCGCTTATCGGCGGAGGCGACAGCGTGGCCGCCATCAACAAGTTCGGTCTGGCGGACAAAGTCTCCTATAACTCGACCGGTGGTGGCGCACTGCTCGAATATATCGAGGGGAAAGAGTTACCGGGAGTAGCGGCGATTAGGAAATAAATTACGAATTACGAATTACGAATGAAGCGTTTAATTATCATTAGTTTGGCAGTGGTTATGGCGGGATGCGGGGGAGACAGCAAAAAAGTGCCGGGGATCGACCTCGCGAATTTCGATACGGCCGTTGCGCCGTCGGAAGACTTCTATGAATACGTCACGGGCGGCTGGCAGAAGGCCAATCCGCTGAAACCCGAATTCTCGCGCTACGGCTCTTTCGATGTGCTGCGCGAAAACAATGAGGTGCGTATCCGCGACCTCTTTGCCGAGATGGAAAAGACGCAGGCTTCCGTCGGCAGCATCGAACAGAAAATAGGCGACCTCTACCGTCTGGGACTGGACAGCGTGAGGCTCAATAACGAAAAACTAACCCCCGTTGCAGGTGATCTGGCGGCGATAAGCGCGGCGGAAGGACGTACAGGGATCGGCACCCTGCTGGCGACCATTCACCGCACGATGGCTAATCCGTTCTTCGCCCCCTTTGTCGATGCCGATATGATGGCCAGCGATATGAACATGGTCTATCTCTATCAGGCGGGTATCTCGATGGGCAACCGCGACTACTATCTCGATGCCGAGAACGAAGCCATCCGCGAAGCCTACCGTGCCTATATCGCGAAAATTTTCGGAATGGCCGGATACGGCGACCCGGCGGCAGCCGTTGCGGCGGTGATGGAGATCGAAACTAAGATCGCCGAAGCCTCGCTTTCGACCGTCGAACTGCGCGACCCCTATAAAAGTTACAACAAGACCACCGTCGAAGCCCTCAAAGCCGACTATCCGGCCGTCGACTGGGATGCCTATCTGGGCGTGCTGGGACTGGCAGGGCTTACCGAGATAAACGTATCGCATCCCGCCGTTATGAAGGTGATGAACGACATAGTGGCCGGCGATCGTGCGAAGCTCGACTACTATCTCGCGTTCAATATACTTGACAGCGCGGCATCGGCGCTCGACGATGATATCTTCATGGCCTCGTTCGAATTCTACGGTAAGACCATGTCGGGACAGCAGGAGCCGCGGCCGAGATGGAAACGCGCCCTCGGCATTCCCAACCGCTCTCTGGGCGAGGCGGTAGGTGAAATGTACGTCGCTAAATATTTTCCGCCCGAAAGCAAGGAACGGATGCTGAAACTCGTCGGCGACCTGCAAACCGCCCTCGGACAGCATATCGACGCTCTCGAATGGATGTCGGAGGAGACAAAGGCGAAGGCTCACGAGAAATTGGACGTGTTCATCGTAAAGATCGGATACCCCGACAAGTGGAAAGACTATTCGACGCTCGCCATCGACCCGGCGATCTCCTATTGGGAAAACATCAAACGCGCTTCGGGGTGGCTCAGCGACGACCAGATGGCCAAAGCAGGCAAACCGGTCGATAAGACCGAATGGGGGATGAGTCCCCAGACCGTGAACGCATATTTCAACCCCACGACCAACGAGATATGTTTCCCGGCCGCGATCCTGCAACCTCCCTTCTTCAATCCCGATGCCGACGACGCGGTTAATTACGGCGCGATAGGTGTGGTGATAGGTCACGAAATGACACACGGTTTCGACGACCAGGGACGGCAGTTCGACAAGGACGGAAACCTCAACGACTGGTGGACCGAGGCCGATGCCGAAGCGTTCAACAAGCGCGCCGATGTGCTCGTGGCACAGTACGACGCAATAGAGGTGCTGCCCGAGATGGATGTGACGCAGCCCGACGGTACGACGGTGCGGCAACCCGCCCTTCACGCCAACGGCCGCTTCTCCCTCGGCGAGAATATCGCCGACCAGGGAGGATTGCGCGTCGCCTACACCGCCATGAAAATGGCTGCCGGAGGTGTCGAGCCTGCCCCGATCGACGGATTCACCGCCGACCAGAGGTTCTATCTCGCCTACGCGGCGTTGTGGGCGCAGAATATCCGCAACGAAGAGATCGCACGCCTCACCAAGATCGACGAACACTCGCTCGGAAAATGGAGGGTCGACGGAGCGGTGCGCAATCTGGATACGTTCTTTAAAGCGTTCGATATTACTTCGGGAGCCATGTACCTGCCGCCCGAACAGAGAGTCGTCATTTGGTGATCGGGGAGACACCAACTCCCCTCATGATTGAATTTATTTTTGTTTGTCATGCTTACCAAACTTTAAATAAATAAAAACCATGAAAAAAACACTGATCGTAATCCTGTTAGCGGTTTTTTCCGTCGGGATCGCTTCGGCCCAATCTTCGGAGCGGAAGTTGAACAAAAGGTATTTTAACATCAATTATGCTGTTCAGAGTTTCGGTACCGAAGATCTCGACTGGGACGATTTCGGAGTACTCGAAGACCTGGACAACTTCAAAGACAAGAGCGTATGGTCGGATTGGGGCGCAGGCTTCTCGACAGGACGGACTTTCACCCTCACCGGAAACGGCATCCTGAATTTCATACACATCGGGATCGACGCGACGTGGATGGATATCAATGTGGCACACTTCAAATCGCTGGACACATACCAGTCGGATATCGCGATTGGGATCGGGGCAAGCGTGCACTTCACTCCGGTCGGAAAACTCGGAATACACGCCTATACGCGCTATAATCCCACATTCGTGTCGTTCAGCGACTACAAGAACTATATCTCCTACGGATATGCGTCGGGGTTCGTCGCGGGAGCCGCCATCTCGTGGGGCGGAATCTCTCTCGGTGCCGAAGCACGGGTGAACATGGGAAATTACTCATGTGCAAAGGCATTCACAGATGACGAGCCGGGGGCTTCAGGGTCGAGGTATTCCGCGCTGGGGAGAATCAACACCAAAGGTGTGCGCGTCTATCTCGGATTCCGCTGGTAGTATAGTATCGTGGATTATGGCCTGCAGGTAATGCAAACACGCCCTAAAGACAGGAAGTCCCGCTCAATCGAGCGGGGCTTCTTTTTTTCTGAGGATTATCACTTCCGAGAAGGCCCTGACCATAGACTCGTAGATCGCTTTCAGCGCGGGATAATCTTTGGCCGCGTAGTAATCCGCCATCGAAAAACCTGCCCTGACCCGTATAGTGTTGCCTTCGAGGATCGCTTTACAGGCCACGGTCATAACATCGCCCGAGTTCGAAAAGTCGGCGGGCAGATATTCGATCTCGTACCCTTCGGGAATCTCCAGATCCACCTGATAGTTGTTAAGCGTGGTGAAAACCAGGTTTACCGGATGGGTGCGCCGGGGCTGCTTGAACGGAGAGACCGCCGGGGCGAGATAGCGAAGAGGATTGATGTATAGCTTGTCGGGCGTTCCGTTTCCGTCTCCGGCATCCGTGGCAAGGGTGTATGTCATCTTTATCACGAACGGCTCGCGCGTCTCGTTGTAGTTTTCAACTTCGAGGCCGGTGATGCTCATCCCCTCGTGGTTTTTATACTCGTCTTTGAGGTTTTCGATGTCTCCGTTGTAGCGGCTCCGCTTGCGCCACGCTTCGTAACCTTCGAGGGTTTGCATCATTTCGGCATCTATCCTCCCTTCGGCGGGCGCTATTTTCATCTTCACGCCCGTCAGTTCGCTCGACTCGGTGTTTTGAGGGAGATATACCCATCGGGGTTCTTTTTTTGTCACGATCAACCCTTCTACGTTGGTGCTCCGCCGCGGCAGTTCGTCGTAACGGGTGAGGGAGACAGAAGCGTCGGCAAAACGGGGCTCTCCGTCGATCATCGCCATTGCCACGACATCGTCAAAGGATGTTATGAACGGATAACTCTTATAGATCAGGCCGTTGGAGTGGGTGCTCACCACCACGGGTTGGGCATTGAGGCCGGCGGCACGTAACAGACCGACCATGAAAAGATTCATATTGGCAGAATTGCCGCTCTTCTCTTTCTGAAAGTCGGACAATTTCTTCACCGCATATTTCGATACGACACCGTTCCAGACGTAATTGTATTTTACATACTCGCTGATGGCTTCGAATTTTTCCAGATCGTTTTTGCCTTCGAGGGAGAGTTGAGGCAGGATCTTTTTTGCGGCGCTCTCCGAGGCCGACAGATATTTACCGAACTCTGGTTCATTCAACAGGTCGCGGCACAGATCGGGCCATGTGCTCATAACCTGTACTTTAGACCCATTCACGAACGACATATAATCCGACAACTGGAATTTGATGTTGGCCATGTAGTCGTCGGTATTCAGCAGAAACTCCTCGTCGCGGAAGGCGGGCAGGCGCTTCATGCCGAAGATTGCCTCCGCCTCTCTATAGGTGAACCGGTCGAACCGGTGTTCGCCGGGAAGGTTCGTCGTTTTCTGCTCGTCGAATTTCTTAAGCCCCCTTGCTATGTAGGCGTAGTTGTAGAACGGGGTCGCACGATAGGCGATCCTGCTGTGATATACGGGGATCTTGTTTTGGAACCGCCAGTCCCTCATCTGGAAAAAATAGCGGGTTTCGATCGTGTAACGGAGCTGTATCACCGAACCGGCGCGAACATTCGGGAAGGCGATCTTCTTTACCGACCAGTCGTCGTTGACCCGTTCCGTGAATATGTTCGATTTCGACAACTCCGTGCGCACCACCTGTCCGTTCTCCAGATTACAGGTCATCCCTTCGATGTCGACCCTCTCGGGGGCATCTCCGGGAGAGTAATAGGGAATTTCGAACATCGCATATTCCAACCCCGCCTCGTTGTATATCTTGATCTTTGTGGTAAACTCCATCCTCAGCATCAAGCCCTTCCAAATCCCCGATTCGTAAGGTATAAATCTGTACTCCCCATAATCGAAAAGCACCGCTGCTTCGGCTTCGGGGTCGAACGGATAGCGGGTTTCGGCAAGTTCGTAAGGACTTTCCGTTCCGTAAGCGAGGGCATAGCCCGGGTTGTCCTGTGCCGATACGCCTGCGGCACACGATAAAAGGAGGATCGTCAGTGACTTCTTCATAGGAGTACGGGTATTTGATATTTGGAATTTTCGCGGCTTCTTATACGGGACACAAAGTCGTAAAAGTCGGGATATTCGTCGAGTGTGACCGTTGCCGCCACTACTTCGAGGCTCTTTGTCACGGTGAGACCTCCTTCGGACGTCTCGAAAACGACGCTGTATGTGCCCCAGGGCGACTCTATCGAGATGTCGTCCGGCAGGCCGGCTATCGTTATTCCGTCCAGTTCATATTCGATAATAACGGTACGGCTCAGGGGCAGGTCGAGCTGAACGGCGCTCCTGCGACTGGCGGGCGGCTCGTAAGCAGGCAGCCCGAACGACATATTATTGAGTATCATGGTTTTTCCGAACACCCTGTAAAAGCCCGGATCGGTGCCCTTGACATGAAGTTCGACGAAGGCCGTGTCGCGGTGGGGGCGTTCGATCTTATAGTCAGTCATCTGCATGACCCCTCCGAAGGAGTGGTTGCGCAGATGTTGCTCGACATCGTTTTTGTTTACGGCGGTGCCCAGAGAGAGGAAATACTCGAACGCCTCTCCACGGAGTTTTGCGTCGAGATTTATCGTCGAGGTGCGGTCGTCGGGACACTTCACGCGAAAACGCCAGACGGAGGCGACCTCCCGTGATGTCATGACCGGAACGTCCGTCAGCCGGCTTCCGGAGCTTTTTGTCACCAGCGCTTTGCGGCCCTGATTTTTTGTGCCCGGCCAGCCGAACGGAAGGTTCTTGGAGGTGCAGTCCAGAAACAGCGTATCGTTCTGTAACGGGACGGTGACGATGATGTGGTTGAAAACGTTGCTCGGGAAATCCTCGAAGAACAGTGGGACCTGCTCGTCGAGATACGCGAGGGTGTAGTAAGACTCTATTCCGGCGTATTTCAATATGGCGCGCATATAGTTGCACAGCGCCTTGCAGTCGCCGAAACGGTTGGCACAGACATACGCCGCGGGGTAACTTTTATAGCCGCCCAGATTGACATCCACCAGCACATAGCGGTTGTAGTCCTGGAGATAGTGGTAAAGAGTGCGTACCTTTTCACGGGTTTCCGTCACATCCGTCAACATTGCGTCGATGCGGGCTTTTTCGCTGTCGGGCAACTCGTCCAGGCCGCTGTTGAGCCTCCATGCCCACTCGCCGAAACTCTCCCACGACTGGTAGCTGCCCGGAACGCCATACATGAACGTTTCGGGCAAGACCGTAAGATAAGGTGCGGGGTCGGAGGCGGGAGAGGCGTTCACTTCCGGCTTTTGATAATCGTACTTGTATCTCCAGACGTATTTGTCGCTCTTTACGTCGCCCGTTTTTCGAGGGGCATCCATATTGCGCGAATGGATCTTCAACGGGTAGCCAGCAGGTACCTCGACGGTATAGACTCCCGCTTCGATATTGCACCGTCCCGACGGAGCGAGGCCGCCGACGTGTAGAAAGCGACGGGAGGTGTGGGTGACGCAGTACGATATTTTGTAAGGGTAGGTGTTGTGGCGCAGATCGAAATGTTTTGTGAATTCGTCGTTGTAGAATGCCGTGCCGAAAGAGTATCCCGTCTCCTCGATGTCGCTGTTTTTCAGTTTGCGGACGACGTTGCCGCTTGCGTCCGTTATATATGCGTAATTTACCGTCACGCGGTCGCCTTTCGAGTATTGAAAGAAAAACCCGGTGAATCTCTCGCCGCGTCTGTCCAGAACGGTCATCTCCACCGAATCGACAACGGTGCGGGTGTTGCCTGCGATCTTCACATATGTTCTGTTGTCGGAAATCACACAGCCGACAGTGTTCTCCTGCGACTGTGACTGACCCTGTGCCGACAGTTGGAATGAAACGAAAAGTGTTGCCGCGATGAGGACGTTCAGGGTTTTCATATTTCGGTTCGGGGTTGGGTTCGGGTATTCGGTTGGGCTAAAGCCCGGTAGTAATTATTTTGCGGCTCCTGCGAAGAACTTCCACAGGTTGTCGCCTTCGGGGACGGGGGCGGCGACTTCGAGAGGCTCTTTTTTTACGGGGTGGGTCAGGACGATGCGCCGCGAATGGAGCGAGATGCCTCCGTCCGGATTGCTGCGTTTTGCGCCGTATTTCAAGTCGCCCTTTATGGGAGCGCCCTCTTTCGAGAACTGGGCGCGGATCTGGTGGTGGCGGCCGGTCAGCAACTTCACCTCGTAGAGATAGTAGTTGGTGCTTCCGGCTATCATCCTGTATTCGAGACGCGCCTCCTTGCTGTCCTTTTTCGGCGAGACGTGGGCGTGCGAACGGTTGGTCTTGCCGTCGCGAACGATGTGATGCGTCAGCGTGCCCTGCTCGGAGGGCATAAGTTCTTCGGTTATGACCCAGTAGGTCTTGTCGATCTCACCTTGACGGATCATTTCGTTGAGCCGGGCGAGGGCCTTGCTTGTCTTGGCAAACAGCACGGCCCCGCTCACGGGACGGTCGATGCGGTGGACGACACCCAGAAAAACGTCGCCCGGCTTGTTGTCGCGACGGCGGATGAACGACTTGATGGAGTCTTCGAGGCCCGTTTCACCCGCGGCGTCGGCTTGTACCAACTCGCCGGCGTGTTTGTTGACGACCAACAGATGGTTGTCTTCGTAGAGTATGTCTTTGGCTGAAAATGGTGTCATAAAACAAACTGGAATGGTAGTAAGTCTTTTGCCGCACCGACCACCGAAGCGGTCTTCTCGCTGCACATTATAACGCGGATGGGTGCGCCCTGGCGGCGCTCTGTGTCGAGAAGCACCTGACGGCACTGGCCGCAGGGGTAGCACTCCCGTTCGCCGGGTACGGACGCGATGGCAAACGTCTCTATCGGGTCGTCGGAGTGGTTCGCCTGCCAGTTGAAAAGCAGAGTTCTTTCGGCGCACATCGTTGCGGGAAAGACTTCGCTCTCCTGATTGGAGCCGGTCAGGATGCGGCCGCTGCGCAGTCTTGCCGCCGCGCCGACCCTGAAATGCGAATAGGGGGCGAATGCGCTGCCGCAAGCCTCCGTCGCACGGTCGCAGAGTTCGCGGTCGGGGGCGCTCATCGCCGCCCGACGGTCGTAACTCTCATAATCGAGGGTGTATTCTTTTTTCATGATTTTATCGCTCTTAACATATGTCTTTTCCCGAGGGCACCGGGAAGC
>QMCE01010904.1_pt1 | contig 11518 bp, 13 predicted proteins | sample 1821851 | NCBI WGS metagenome assembly QMCE01 (sample SAMN09453174, study PRJNA476694) | Termite gut metagenome, whole genome shotgun sequencing project. | isolation source: worker | host: Odontotermes sp. | place: South Africa:Pretoria | collected 2016-01-28
CCCTTCATTCAGGCAACAATTTTCGCAATATACAGCGATATGTACAGCGTAAGATTTTCTCCTTCAAACTGATGCAGGGCCGGAGTATCGGCGATAATATTTTTTGTCATGCGGGCAATGGTTTCATCGGTTAACACAGCGTTCTGCTGAATCCTCAGTATTTTGCGAACCCTGTCGCGGATAAGCGCGTTCACATCTTCTATAAGGTTCTTTCGCGCCTGCTCATCAAGAAGACGGTTCCATTTTTTCTCAAGCTCAAGAAGAAACGAATCAAGATTTTTGTCATCGGGAAGATGAATCATGATAAAATCTTCCGCCGATTGTTTTAACCTGTTTTTTTGTGCATCTTTTTTAGCGGAAATATCTTCTGAAATATCATTCGCCGGATATTTTTCTTGATGTTCTTTTTTCTGCCGTTTTTTCTTTTTCCCCGCGTTTTTAAAGAACGAAATAATTTTTATAATTATGGGAATAGAATGCCAGAAAGGAAGCAGAATTTTGGTATCGGTTAAAAGAGCTTTTCGTTGAAGCAGAAGCAATTCGCTTAACGGAATAAGCATTCTGTTTCTAAAAATTTGCTGAGCAGCCGGAACGTCCTCCGTTTCCACATACGTAAGATACAACTTATTATCTTCAAGGAGAGCCGCCAGAATGGGCGTAAGATGGGTTAACTGCCGGGAAAGCAGTTTTTCAAATTCTCCATCGCTTTTCATCGCCGGTTCAGTGCGGTATTCTTTCATCAGTTTCAACCAACGCGCGGAAATCGATTTCCGTATGATGACACGAGCTTCACCAAGAAGTTTCATGCAAAAAGGAATCATCGACTTTTTTTTGATAAAGCATTGTTCTTCCCGCGGACCACGAAGAATTAACAATTCCGGCAATCGATCCGGATTTGTTGATGTTGTTTTTGTTTTTATATAATCTTCCAGGGCTTCCTGGCTGTATTGCCCAAGAAGGGGAACGCCTTTACTGTCGCGCAATTTGATAATATCGTCCATAGTAAAGAGGTATGGCGTTTTCTCCAATTGTAAATCGAGATTTTTCAATGCCAGTTCTGTTTCTTTTTTTCTGGTTGTAACTTTCTTAAAGTACCCGTTAAAGACTTCCATTACATAGACAGATTGCAGCGCCGCTATGTCTTCCGAAAGCAGTTCATTTTTTTGTTTAATATCTTTTTTGATAAGATTGCAAAAGAAAGACCAAAACAGAAAAATAAAATCTCCGCCTGTTTCCATATTTTGGATAGATTCAAAAGGTTTTACCAAAATATTATTTATTGTTTCCCGAAGTTGAGATTCTTTCCCCTGAAAAGACGGAGCAAGTTTGTGCATGATAAACTCTTTATTGTTGCGAAGCCTGAGATAATGGCGAATCTTTAAAAGACACGCTTCCGGCAGTCTTTCCGGAATTAAATCGACCAGAATAAAAGTATTTCCCAAGTCTTCCGGAAAAATAAGTTTGAGTACAGGAAGCATCGTTTTCTGCGGATTATCCAAATATACCGGAAGATCAAATTCAACATTAATCGGTTTTATCTGGCTGTAGGGCAAGTCAAACTGAAAAGATTGTTCATCAGGGAAAGGCCGGTCCGCGCTTTCATCCATATTTTGATACACATCTTTAATAATATCGACATAGTAATTCGGCATGAAAATTCTAAGACCGGACGGTTCGTTAAGAATTTTACATTTTTCTTCTTTTTCCAAAGCCGGTAATTCTGCCCAGATTTTTCGGCCCACATCACCATGCCATTTGCCCCATTCCGGCCGTTCTTCAGAATAACGTTTTGCGTGTTTTTCCACTGATGCAATGAACGGTTCCATTTCGACATACGGAGAACCTGTGTTCTTTGCAAAAGATTTTAACAATTGATAAAGATCGGTTTTTTGAGCCATACGCCCATTCTACATATAAAAAAGAGAAACGACAATATAAATTTGAGTAATTTTCTCAGATATGAAAGAATCATCATACCCCCAATAGACTTACTTTACACATCATATATATAATCGCATGTATTAATGTTACATAAGTAAGATAATGAAAGGGAACATCATGAAAAAGATACAAACAAATGCCGCGCCGGCCGCAATTGGTCCTTATTCCCAGGGAATGATTTTGGGAAATCTTGTGTATTCTTCCGGGCAAATACCCTTATCTCCTGAAACCGGAGATGTCGTTGGGAATGATATTGCCGCCCAGACAGAACAAGTTATTTCCAATTTGAAAGCAGTGCTTGAAGCCGGCGGAGCGAGTTTAACTACGGTAATAAAAACGACTTGCTTTATCACAGACATGGCGCATTTCGCGGATTTTAACGCGGTATATGCAAAATATTTCACCGAAAATCCTGCCCGTTCCTGCGTCGCGGTAAAACAGCTTCCTAAAAATGTGCTGGTTGAGATTGAGGCTGTTGCGGAAATCAATTAATCCATGCCATTAAAAAGTAACGCGGAGCAGCTCCGGCAAAGAGGGTTTGCGTCGGACAACGATGTACTCGAATATGCGGATTCCGGGGAACAAAAGATAATGGAATTATTGTCCAGCCGGGAAGCGTATAAAAGAACTATCGGAATAAAACTGCTGTCAAAACAGAAAAACGAAAAACATCTTCCGCTGCTGTGTGAAACGCTTAAAACCGAAAAAAAGCTTTACACGAAAATCGCCCTTTGTGAATGTTTGGAATCATTCGGAGAATCCGCGATTCCGTATTTACTGCCTTTGCTGGGAACGATTGGCAATAATCAGCATAAAGAAATAAGCATTGTCGATTTAGATAAAAAATCATTTCCTCTGCCAAGAGATATTTCCGCTACTCATCCGGATTGGTCCAGGCGTTTTTTCCGAATTGAAAAAGCTGTTGCAAGAAAATAAAAACCGGAAACAAATTACCGAAGCTGTCGATGTGATTGGTCATGTTGCGTGGAATTTTCATGATTTCAGCATGGAAGATACGCTGCTGGATTTTTTTCATAAAAATACTCAAGACGATTTTACTATATGGAAACTGATCCGCTCATTCCAATCATTTCCGTCCGCAAAGGTGATAACTATTCTGGAAGATGTTATTGCGAATCATCATCATGAAGTAATTGTAAAAGAAGCGGAAAGAAGTCTTGACAGGATAAAGCGGCGGTCAATATGAGACGAATCCTGATCGCACTCTCTGATCGCACTCTATTGAAACAATTTCTCATATATGTAACACTTTTCTTTGTTTTTCATCGTATTTCCTATGAGTTGAAGGGGCTGTATGGTAACTGAATTGATGGCGGAATTGGTTCTCCAAATAGGGATAATTCTCTTTGCGGTCCGGGCCGTCGGGGCTCTTGTAAAGAAATTCGGCATTCCTTCGGTATTAGGCGAACTTTTGGCAGGTGTAATTATCGGACCGTACGCTTTGGGCAGTATCGCGTTTCCCGGTTTTCCGCACGGATTATTTCCTCTGGGAACCGGAACTATGGCGGTAAGCACCGAACTGTATGCTTTTGCCACCGTTGCTTCTATCATCCTGCTTTTTGCGTCAGGCCTGGAAACCGATCTGGGGCTTTTTCTGAAATATTCCGTAGCCGGCGGCCTTGTAGGAATCGGCGGCGTCCTTTTTTCATTCACCTTCGGCGATCTCGTCGGCGTTATGCTCCTCGGTACTCATTTTATGGATCCCCGCTGCTTGTTTTTGGGGATTCTCTCCACGGCGACATCGGTCGGTATTACTGCCCGGATTCTGTCCGATCAAAAAAAGATGGATTCTCCCGAAGGCGTAACGATTCTTGCCGCCGCGGTATTCGATGATGTTCTCGGCATTATTATGCTCGCGATAGTTTTGGGAATTGTGACCGTGCTCACCGGCGGAGAAGGCCGTCTCGAAACATCTGTTATTTTGGGCATTGCCGCGAAAGCTTTTGGCATCTGGCTTGGATTTACCGCACTCGGCCTCATTTTTTCAAAAAAGATTGCCCGTTTCCTGAAAATGTTCAATCACTCCTACGATTTTTCCGTGTTGGCTCTGGGAATCGCGCTTCTTTTGGCGGGCATTTTTGAAAAACAAGGTCTCGCGATGATTATCGGCGCCTATGTGACCGGTCTTTCTCTATCAAAAACCGATATTGCCGCAGTAATCCAGGAACGGCTCCGCGGTTTGTACGAATTTTTTGTTCCTGTTTTTTTCGCTGTTATGGGAATGATGGTTAATGTAAAAGAAATTATTTCTCCTTCTGTGTTGATTTTCGGGGCTGTGTATACCGTTGTTGCCGTTATATCAAAAATTGCGGGATGCGGACTTCCCGCGCTGCTCATGGGATTCAATGGGAAAGGGGCCCTCCGCGTCGGTGTTGGCATGGTTCCCCGCGGCGAAGTCGCGCTCATCATTGCCGGAATCGGGCTTACCGCCGGTGTTTTGGACAATCAGATTTTTGGCGTGGTTATCCTTATGACGCTGATTACAACCCTTGTCGCGCCGCCGCTGCTCAGCCTTAGTCTTAAAATTCCGGGGCAAGGAACCCGCAAATTAGTCAAAAATGATGATATTGCCGCGATGAACTGGGATTTTCATTCCGATGAAATTGCCGATCTTGTGGTTGATACTCTGCTCAAAAACCTCAAAGCCGAAGGTTTCTATGTACAAATGATGAATATCGATGACGGTCTGTCCCAGGCCCGAAAGGATGATATTTCCTTGTCGATAACCGAAGAAGAAAACAAGGTAACGATAGAAACCGCCAAGGCCGATATGCCTTTTGTGAAAACCGCGGTTTACGAAGTTCTTTTGGGCTTGAGTAAGTCTATTGAAGATCTAAAAGCATCCTCCGATCCCGCGGCGATGCGCCGGGAAATTTCCGATCTTGACGGCCGCCAGGACCGCGGTTTGCTTCCGCTCATACAACCTTCATGTATTTCCGTTAATCTAAAAGGTAATACAAAAGATGAAATTATCACCGAGCTGGTGGATATTCTCGACAAAAACGGAAAACTCCTAAACCGCGATGAAGTCCTCAACGACGTTTTTCAACGTGAAAAAACCATGAGTACCGGGATGCAGCACGGCATCGCGCTTCCTCACGGTAAAAGCGACGGCGTAAAAGATATCTGTGTTGCTCTCGGTCTTAAAAAAGCAGGCATCGATTTTGATTCTATCGATCAGGAAGCCTCAAAACTTTTTATCATGATAGTATCTCCTAAGAAAACCAGCGGGCCGCATATTCAATTCCTGGCTTCGATCAGCGCGATCTTACAGGATGAAGAACGGCGGAATCAGATTATGAACGCCCAATCCGCTGAGGAGATTGTCGCGTTCATTAACAAAGTGTAGGTTTTTCTATTTTCGAGGAAATTGCAAAACCATACCTTCGTCCGCAACAGGCTCTGTTGTATAATATTATTGCATAAAATATTTATTATGATGATAATGCATTATGATTTCTACTTTACTTATTTCGTTAAGTTTGTCTCTTGATGCTTTTGCCGTTTCGGTCGGTTCCGGAATTTGTTCAAACAATCTCCGGCGTTTTCACATTTTCCGGGCAGCGTTTGCCTTCGGATTGTTCCAGTTTCTTATGCCGGTTATCGGCTGGTACTTGGGAAACAGTTTCCGTTCTTACATCGAAAAATTTGATCATTGGATAGCGTTCGGGCTTTTGGCAATTGTCGGTGTCAAAATGATTATTGAAAGCCGGGGAGAACAAGCAGAACCTTGTCCCGCCTCTGAAAATACCGCGGCAGCAGCCGGAAATAAATCCTCTGACAAATTCGATGTAAAAAATATCGGTCCTTTGTTTGCCTTGGCTGTCGCAACCAGCATCGATGCTTTGGCGGTTGGATTATCTTACAGCTTAATCGATCAAGCTATCTGGGTTCCCGCGCTTACTATCGGAGGAATAACGTTTGCGGTCAGCCTTTTTGGCTTCGAGTTCGGAAAACGCATCGGCATGGTTTTTGAAAAATGGGCCCAAATTATCGGCGGAATCGTCCTCATCCTCATCGGAACGAAAATCCTTCTGGAACATATTTTCTTTTCGTAGCCTGAAAGATTTCATAAGACAAAAAATGCAACCATTTCTCCCGAATCGTGTCTAAAAAAGTATCCTTGGATACTAATGGACGACATAGTTAATAATAGGATACACTAATGATGTCGTCCTTACTGTTTTAAGAGAGGTTTTGATGTATGAATCAGACATCATTGGCTGCTGCCCAGGTAATCGTATCCATTATCCCCATCGTTGGTATCGTGATGGGAGCTGTGGTAGTGTTTTTTTATCTGCTTTGGAGTTATAAAAGAACTTCCCTGTTGATAAAAGCCGGGCTGTATCAAAAGGGTGATTTTGATCTTCTGTCTTTCAGTCTTTTGGCCGGTATTTTACTCTTTTGTGTCGGGTTAACTCTTACAGTATTTCTTGCAATATTTCACGGATATGGTTTTGGATTGATGGGCGGGCTTATTCCGCTGTCAATCGGCATTGGGCTGTTGATTTATTACAGGATTAGGCACGGCAGTAGGGCCTCGTGATTCTGGGAGCTGATCTTGATGATCAGCTGGTCGTTGAACAAATTCTGGGCGGTCAAAAAGAATTATTCCGGCTGTTGGTACGGCGGCATCAAAAATCGGTATTCAGTATGGGGATGGGCTTTTTCCGCAATCAAGAAGACGCGGCGGATTTTGTTCAGGAAGTATTTTTAAAAGCCTTTCAGAATCTTTCCCATTTTGAAAGAAAGGCGCGTTTTTCTACTTGGTTGTATCGGATTGCCTATAATACCGCGTTAAACGGGGTTAAACGGAACAAGGAGTATTTGAGTCTGGCGGAAAATGCCGAGCTTCCCGATTTTGATACTCCGGAAAAAAATGTACTGAAAATCGTCACTCAGGAAGCAATCAGAGAAGTGATCGGGGAGCTTCCGGAACGGTTTCGGGTATGTGTGGATTTGTATTTCTTTTATGACCGTTCCTACCAGGAAATTGAAGTCATAACGGGATATAGTATAAATACGGTGAAATCCCATGTGTTTCGGGCAAAAAAAGTCTTGCGCGAAAAATTGGAAAGCCGGGGATTTTCTGAGGGTTGAAGTAAGAAAAGGTAATAGTATGAAATGTGATGAAAAATTGGACAAAATATTCTGTGCCGATGAAGATGCGCCTCTGTCTCTCATATCAAGAACACAGTTTTTGTTCCATACCTTTTTTTGCGATCATTGCCGTACCGTTATGGAACAGTATGAAGATTCCAGGGAACTCATGAAAACAGAATTCTTCTATGATGTTCCCGATATGAGTGATACCATTATGAATCAGGTGTTCATGGAAGAAACAATTCCGGAAGATGTGGAAATTTATGAGTGTTTGGCATTAATTTTAACGCTGTTGCCGTGTCCAGGGATTCGTCTTACATGCTTTCCATCGGATTAGTGATAGGCTTGATCGTTTCAATTTATGGATTGCTGTTTATCGGAACACAAATGAAACAACTTCGGCATTTTTTCGATCATCGGGATTAATGAAAGTTCTTCAGAAATATAAATTTCCGAAGAACTCTAATATTTTTTCAAATCTTTCTTTGTGTATAGGTAAAAAAGCTAATTGTTTGACATTTTTTTCGTAAAAGCCTAAGATTTAAATATGAACATATCTACATATACTGTAAAACCGAAGCTTCCTGCGTCATTAAGACCCCTTCAAGAGATGGCCCAGAATCTTTGGTTGTCCTGGAATTTTGATGCGGTCCAGTTGTTTATCCTTTTGGATTATGAAGCATGGCAGCGGTCCCAACAGAGTCCCGTCCGGACTTTGGGGATGGTAAGTCAGGAACGGCTCGAAAAAGCGGCCAAGGATGATTCCTATTTGGCGGCTCTTCATGAAGTGTATAAACGTTTCCAGCGATACAAAAAGGGTGATACCTGGTATCGCGGCTCCAAGAAGGATGTGGTGGCGTATTTTTCCATGGAATATGGAATGGACGTATCCCTTCCCATTTATTCCGGCGGCTTGGGAATTCTTTCCGGCGACCACATGAAGACGTCTTCGGACATGGGGCTTCCTTTGGTGGGAATTGGGCTTCTGTATCGGCAAGGATATTTCCAGCAATACCTGAATGCCGATGGATACCAGCAGGAAAGCTACCCGGAAAACGACTGGTATAACATGCCTGTTGAACGGAAAAATGATAAAAACGGGAATGCCGTTAAAATATCAGTGGATTTGGCCGGAAGGATTTTAACCGCTCAAATCTGGGAAGTAAAAGTCGGCCGCAGTTCTCTGTATCTGCTTGATACGAATATCGAGGAAAATGCTCCCGATTTACGGAATGTTACCGCTACGCTGTATGGCGGCGATAAAGAAACACGGATTCAGCAGGAAATTCTCCTTGGCATCGGCGGGATAAGAGCTTTGCGGGCTCTTGGCATTAATCCTGCGGCAACTCACATGAACGAAGGTCATTCGGCTTTCCTTGGATTGGAAAGAATCCGCGAAATTATGACAGAAAAAGGATTTAGTTTTGCGGAAGCGAAAGAAGTTCTTTGGGCTACTAATATTTTCACAACGCATACTCCGGTTCCGGCGGGAAACGAACGCTTTGACATCGGATTGATGTCGAAGTATTTCAATTCATGGACACAAATCCTGGGGATTTCCTGGAAAGAATTCCTTAGTCTTGGCCGGGAAAAAATTGATAATGATCAAGAAACATTCTGCATGACGGTCCTGGCGCTTAAATTAGCGGCGTATTCCAACGGCGTTTCCCGTCTTCACGGCAGGGTTTCCAGGGAAATGTGGAAAGGATTGTGGCCAGGTCTTCCGCTTGATGAAATTCCCATCGGGCATGTTACTAACGGGGTTCACGCGAAGACATGGCTCGCGAGCAGTATGAGTGATCTTTTGGATCGATACTTTGGTCCTCAGTTTGAGAGTAACCCCACCGATCTCGCGATTTGGAACCGGATGGACCGCATTTCCGATGAAGAATTGTGGCGGACTCATGAACGCCGCCGGGAACGGCTCGTAGCTTTTGCCAGAGACCGAATCCGTCAATATATGAAACGGACGGGAGCCGTAGAACGCAGGATTCAGCAAGCGGAAGACGCGCTTTCGCCTTATGCGTTGACGATCGCTTTTGCCCGCCGTTTTGCCACATATAAGCGGGGAAATCTGCTCCTACGCGACCCTGAACGGCTTTTGCGCTTGGTAAAACATAGTGAAATGCCTATTCAGCTTATCTTTGCCGGAAAGGCTCATCCCATGGACGTACCCGGAAAAGAACTCATTCGGGAACTTATTCATTTTGCGGAAAAATACGACGTTGCGAATCGTATCATCTTTCTTGAAAATTACGATATGACGGTTGCGCGCTATTTAACAAGCGGCGCGGACCTTTGGCTTAATACCCCTAGGCGGCCGCTGGAAGCATCCGGAACAAGCGGGATGAAAGCCGCTATGAACGGCGTTCTTAACTGTTCAGTCCTGGACGGATGGTGGGACGAAGCCTACAATCCTGAAATAGGCTGGGCTATCGGCGCCGGCGAAGAATATGAAGATACGAACTTGCAGGATGATATTGAAAGCAAGGCGCTTTACGACTTGCTTGAGCGGGAAATTATCCCCATGTTCTATCAGCGCGGCAGGGACGGACTTCCCAGGGAATGGATTCATTACATGAAAGATTGCATGAGGAACATCGGTCAGTCCATGTCCAGTCACCGAATGTTGATGGATTATTCCAATCAGTTCTATTTTCCTGCCTTAAAAAATTACCGCCGTTTGGTAAAGGACGATTTTACCGAATCCAAAGCGCTGGCCGCGTACATGAACCGGCTGCAAAGCATGTGGAACAACATCAAAATTGTCAAAGTTGATTCAAATGCCAAGCGCGTTATGAACCGCGGCGATTCCCTTACCGTTAACAGCTTGATAGATTTAGGCGGACTTCACCCCGACGAACTACGGGTTGAGTTGTACTACGGCGCGGTATCCAACCAGGAAACAGCTATAGCAAAAGCTCAAAAAGCGGAAATGAAGTCCATGGGACAGGAAGGAAACGTTCATCGCTATCAGGTGAGAATTGAATGTACCGCCACAGGAATGCAGGGACACACCGTCCGGGTGCTGCCCAAGCATGACGCGTTGGTACATCCGTACAGAAGCGGCTTTATTAAGTGGGCATAAGAAACATCGATTAAGTTTAAGGGGCTGTCTTTCGGGACAGCCTTTTTTTGTTGGTTATGATGCTAGTTTTTCACAGCACCTCTGTGTTATATTTTTACTGCCTCCACCGGCGAGGGGCGTTTTTTTAGCCGGAGCGGTCGCCCTGCTACCCGCTTCAACAAAACAGGGAAATAAAGACCTTCTTGTATTATGGCAAATCAAACATCATCAACTTCTCTCATCCGCTATCGGTATCTCGATGTGGTTATGACCTTCTTTGCGGCAATTCTGATTATCAGCAATATTGCTTCCAGCGCGAAAATCATTGATTTAGGATTTTCCCTTTTCGGAATCCCTTTGTCGTTTGACGGAGGAACCATCCTTTTTCCCATATCGTACGTGTTCGGAGATATTCTCACCGAAGTATACGGCTTTAAATCCGCCCGGCGGGTTATTTGGACCGGGTTTTGCTGTCTGGGCTTGGCGAGCCTTGTGTTCTTCATGCTGAAATGGCTTCCCGGAGAAAGCCTCTGGAACGAATATGCCGGAGATTCCGCTTACGATGCTATCCTCGGCGGAATGAGTTCCTTCGGATTAGTCGCCGCCAGTCTTTCCGGGTATTGTATCGGCGGGCTTTCCAACGCTCTTGTGCTTTCAAAAATGAAAACCGCAACAAAAGGGAAATGGCTCTGGACCCGTACCATCGGGAGCACACTTATTGGGGAGCTTTTGGATTCTCTCATATTTTTCGCGGTTGCTTGCTTTACCGGCGTGTTTCAATGGGAACTTTTCGCTTCGTTGGTTTTAACAAACTATCTTTTCAAGTGCTCCATCGAAATCTTGATGACGCCCATCACCTATTTGGGAGTAGCAAGATTAAAAAAACTTGAGGCGCAGGATTATAAAGGCGAACATTACACAGAGGAAAAAATATTCCGTTAACATTTGCAAAAGTATCACCGTAAACCGTAAGTGTAGATTATATCTCATTTTCATGCTATATTTATCTCATACTATTTTGCCCGGCCGCAGGAGAAAAACAATTGACAGGTATCTACAATATGTATACAATAAAATAAAGGTAATTTGCTGTCGTTTTCCGGAGGAAAAAATATGATTAAAAAATTGATTAGACATGGGAACAGCGCCGCTTTGGTGATTGATAAACCCATTATGGAAATGTTGAATATAACAAATGATACAACGTTTGAAATGCATACGGATGGGAAGAATTTAATATTATCACCTCAAAATGAACGTAATCAGGAACAAAATATATTGGATTCGCTTGAAAAGATAAATAAAAAATATGGCTCTGTCCTAAAACGGCTTGGCGAATAATATGACTGCGTTTTTAACATTGTCGGAGATGCTGCAAATATTGGA
>QMCE01001920.1_pt1 | contig 11517 bp, 11 predicted proteins | sample 1821851 | NCBI WGS metagenome assembly QMCE01 (sample SAMN09453174, study PRJNA476694) | Termite gut metagenome, whole genome shotgun sequencing project. | isolation source: worker | host: Odontotermes sp. | place: South Africa:Pretoria | collected 2016-01-28
TCCTCATTCTGGCTTTCTGAGCACCCTCGCGGTGATTAGACTCACTATTATTCCTATAGCCGTGATATTGGAAAGGCGCCACTTTTGGCATCATTACCGCTATTGTTAATAGTTTTTCTTATTCCAAACCCACGTTAGCGGCTTTTAAAAGCCGCCAAGGTTTTCGATCACCCCTCCCCAGCCCTCCCCTAACCGTAGGGGAGGGAGTAGTCGCAGCCTACGGCCGCTCCAGAACAGGTCTGAGTCCGGGTAAGTGCTTTACTTACCCGGACTCAGGTTTTTTTAAGCCGGATATTCGGCGGTACGGATTATTTCTTCGTATTCCTTTCGATCGCAACGAATACCTTTATTCGTTCGGACATGAAGCGGAAGAAGAGTATCGTGACAAAGCCGGTGACGGGCATCATGATGATGCTGACGATACCGTTCCCCATTGGCAGCAAATTACCGAACAGCATTTGCGAATAGCCGCTCTCGAATCCCGACAGGACAAAAAATACCAGTGCGACGGCAAACGCCACCCCGCCGATGAGCAAGCCGAGCCATTCACCGAAAGTACGGACTAAATGAGCGAATACCGGAGTTGCGGGGAATTCGGCAATGGCCTCCGTTTGGCTCGAAAGCTGGTCTTTCCTGAGCCACCAGAATATGCCCAACAGACAGAACCCTGCGAGAAGGATGAGCCATACGATTATGAACACCACGACAGTCCAGACTTCCAGATTGCGGAGTATACCCGAAGACAACACCTTAACGATAAGGTATATCGGAGCTGCAACGTTGAGGATGGCAAATATGCCATACAGCCATTTCATGGGATTACGGAAGAAGTTGCCGTCGTCCACATACTTTAAAAACGATTTGAGTGAGTCGAAAAATTTTTCCATACGCATTGATTTTAAAGGTGAATTCTCAAAGATAAAAAAAACACATATATTATTTGCAATTTTTAACCTGCAAAATACGGTAAGTTGCGTTTATTCGACCATCAGATTGCAACCCCTGATCATGCTGCGGTCCATGCGTCCCGACACAGAGAACGAGCCGTCGGGGAAGGTGCGCCCCATATCCTGGGTCATTATGAACGCGCATGAATATATATTGCCGAGGTCGGTAATGTCTATGCCGCCGGTTTTGCCTGCGGGAAGCAGCCTCGAGGCGTCGTTCGGATCCCTTGTCCGGACTTTCATCCACGGCGGCGTACGGAATATGCCTTCGCCGGCGGAGTAGGCCTGCGACGACAGTTCCGCCATACCGTATTCGGAGTGTATCTCTCCGACCCCGAACGCCCGGCGCAATATCTCGTGGAACCGCTCCCTGGGGAGCTCTTCGCGCTTACCCTTCATGCCTCCTGTTTCCATTATTATAGTGTCACGCAGGTGGCGCGGGTATCGTTCGGCAAGATCCCACAGCGCATGGCTTACGCCCAGAAGTATCTTGGGTTTGGGATCGGCTTCCATACGCTCCAGCATAGCTTCGTAATCGTTCAGGTAAAAGCCTCCGCCTCCCTGCCGGATGAGGTCGGCCGCCATGTAAACCAGCGATGAACCCTCGCGCTCCAGATAGCCGGGAAGAAGGCAATAGAATGACCAGCCGGCCGGATCGCCGTAGAATATCGAGAACGCCCTCCGGAAGCAGGCCTCATAATTTGCCAGGGCATGGACATAGTGTTTCGACGGGATATCGCCTCCCGTGGTACTGCTCGTGAAGACTTTTTCGGGCTCCCCGTGGCCGCAATAGACTTCGCGGAAGCGGAAAATTTCGATGGGAAGGTGGGGGATATCGACCGCGCGCTTCACCTCCGCCGGGTCGATACCGAGCATGGAGACATACTCCCCGTAAGGGGCGCACCGGCGTACCTGAAAATCGAAAAGTTCCAACGCCGCCTTTTCGAAAGCGTCGTCGGAACCTGTCGACAATATATTATCCAGTCCGATCATTGTCAATTGTCAATTCTCAGAAGTCCCCTTCGAGAAGCAGGAACCTTTCGCAGTCGAGCGCCGCCATACAACCACTGCCCGCGGCGACTATCGCTTGACGGTAATTGGGGTCGCGCACGTCGCCGGCGGCGAAGACTCCCTTGACGCTGGTCGCCGTGGTGCCGTGCTTGGTGACGATATAACCCTCCGGGTTGAGTTCGAGTTGCCCCTGAAAGATGTGCGTATTGGGATGGTGACCTATCGCGAGAAAGAATCCCGTGACGTCGAGCTTGCGGCACGTACCGTCGGTCTTTTCGATCAACACCCCCGTCAGGCCGGTGTCGTCGCCCAGAAGTTCCTTGGTATTGTGCTCGAAAAGTATCTCTATTTTGGGGTTTTCCTTAACTCTCTTCTGCATTATGCGCGATGCGCGAAGGTGATCCTTGCGGACTATCATGTAAACCTTGTTGCAGATGTTGGAAAGGTAGCTCGCGTCCTCGCACGCCGTGTCGCCGCCGCCCACTATGGCCACATCCTGATTGCGGTAGAAGAATCCGTCGCACGTGGCGCACGCGCTGACGCCCATTCCGTGAAACCTGTTTTCCGAGTGAAGACCCAGATATCTGGCCCTCGCTCCGGTGGCTACGATCAGCGAGTCGGCCTCCACCTGTGTCTCATTGTCTATGGTCAGCTTGAAGGGATAGCTTTTCAGGTCGGCATGGGTCACCACCCCGCGCCGCATATCGACGCCGAACCGGAGCGCCTGCGCGCGCAGGTCCTCCATCATTTGATGCCCCGTAACGCCTTCCGGGTAGCCGGGGAAATTCTCTATCTCGGTAGTAGTCGTAAGCTGGCCGCCGGTCAGCATTCCTTCGTAAAGCACCGGTTTCAGATTAGCCCGCCCCGTATAGATAGCCGCGGTGTATCCCGCAGGGCCGCTGCCCATTATCACGCATTTGATTCTCTCGACACTCATAATATTATATATGCATTTAGACTGCAAATATAATACCTTTTCCTAAAAGACCCCGTTTGGCGCAAGTTTTCGAACGGGGTAAAGTGTGGAGTGTGGAGTTGCGGTGCAAACTTCGTTTGCAGTTATATTATAAATTGATTTGTTCTCTGTATAATTAGGAGGTTGTTTGAAATTTACGACTCTCGCACTTTTCGCCTCCGGCCGGCGCTTTTTTCACCCGCCTCGCTCGCCGTAGGAACCGCTACGCCTCGTTCGGCGTGCGAAAAAATCACTCGGCCGGAGACACAAATCGCTTCGGTCGCAAAATCAAAACAACCTCTAAATATAATATCCGTGCGAAACACACCTAAACTCCAAACTCCACTCCCTTAAAATCCTTTATGGGCGATGGTGCGGGAAAGGTAGTTGTAGGTGCCGTCGAACAAGGGGCGGATCTTTTGGGGAAGGCTGTCGAGGATGCGCAGCCTGCGCAGAGCGCGGCGGCAAAGGCGTGTGTAGGAAAAGAATCCGGCCGTGCGGCGTCCGAACGCGGTGTCGCCTTTGACGGAGAGGAGTATCGCTTTGCCTATGGCGCACCGGGCTACATATTCGTCGAGGTAAAAATTCTCTTCGCCGGGGCGGTAGAGATCCTCGAACGAATAGGCTGTCTCTTCGGGAGTGTAGCTTTTCGCCGAGCGGTTGGATGCCGACACCATGTAATTGGCGAGCCGTGCGGGAGTGAAGCAGACCGGATAGAGCGCACCCATTTTTATCCACAGGTAGAGGTCTTCGCCTATCTTCATCCCTTCGGGGAATCCGCCTGCTGCGGTGAAACAGGCTTTGGACACCGCCACAGAGGAAGATGTGCAGATATAGCCGCTCATCGATGAGCGGAAGAAGTCCCCGACGACGCCCTCCCCTTCTGGCGACAGCGCCGGGCGGCTTTTGCCGTTCCTCACGATGTTGAATCCGGTGGCGTAGATGCCGCAGCCGGGGTACCGCTCTATCGACCCTGTTATAGCCCCGATAAATCCGGGCTCCCAGGTATCGTCGGCATCGAGAAATGCCACGTAGTTTCCCGCCGCTTCCCGGGCGCCGCGGTTGCGCGCCGCCGCCACACCGCTATTGGGTTGGGAGATCATGCGCACGAGAGGGGAATCCACCGAGAGCGCCGCCGGAACGCTCCCGTCGGTGGAGCCGTCGTCGACGACTATTATCTCCGCGGGCGGGACGGTCTGCGCCAGCACGGAACGGAGCGTCGCCGCTATCTCCTTCTCTTTGTTGTAGAGCGGTATGACCACCGAGATATCAGAGGTTGTTTGATGTGCGTTCATAGCTGCACTTTTCGGGCAATATGGTTTCGAATGCGGCATTCAGCCTGGCTTTCAGGAGGTCGAAATCGCGGATATCCCCGTTGTCGTTGAGGCATATCATGGAATATCTCCGCTCCCTTACAGTCTTCTCGATACTCTCCATATTCTCTTCGGAGAGCTGCATCAGTTTTGCGTCGCGGCAGGAGTGGGGAGCGAAATCGCCCGCGGCAAGCTGCTCGTAATGCATGAGCCACTGCGACAAGTCGGTCGGAGTGCGAAAGCGGTGGCGCGAGGTGGCGTCCAGAGCGTGGAACTCTTCATTCCACAGCTTTTCGAAGGTGCTGCGCAGGAACGGCTGGGCGGTATGGGGATCTCTGAAACCGGGGAAGAAACTCCACGGCATCAGGGTGAGCGTCTTGAGCATATCTTCGGCGGGATAGCGGTAGTTGAACCATTTCCCGGCATGGCGGCGGATGGATCTCCTCTTGTCATGACGGCGGTTGACGATGCCTGCGCACTCCAACGCATTGTGGCCGATCCGCTCGCTGCGTATTACCGACAGGCGCGCGAAGTCGCATGGAAGCCCGTCGCGGAAAAACCGTTCGGGATCGACCCGGCGGCAGATGAACATATCGTCGTTGAAGTAGACGAACCTGTCGGCAAGCCCCTCGATGCGATGCATATTAAGTTCTATGGGGCACGAACTGAACGTGGGCAGATACTCCTGCGGAATGTAATCGCGGTGATTCACGATGTGGAGTTTCGGGTTGGAGGTGTCGAGCCACGCGGGAAGATGCCCCCAAGTTATGAAGTGGATGCGGTGTACCCACGGGGCGAATTTCTCCACGCCGCGGAACCAGTAGCGCAGGTTGTCCCAATCGCGGTAACGCTCCCCGGAAGCGTCGATCGCAGCGGAGCCCCCGCAGCCGCCCGGATTGCCGTCCGGTCGGTCATCGTATTCGCAAGGCGGAGTGCACAGCTTCTTCCAATGGGAAAACTCCTGCATCCAGGCGGGATCCGCCCCGTCGACCCACGCTATCACAAAGTCTATTCTATCGTCCATTGTCGATCTTATTCTGGTGTGCTATGCTCTCCATATGAATGGCGTCGAGTATCGCCCGTATAAATTCGGGACTCAGTCCCAACTGTCCGGCGCGCGACAGCATATTATCCATTATCGTGTTCCAGCGCTGCTCCTGCAATATGGTCACGCTATTGTCTCTCTTGATGTCCCCTATGCGGTCGGCGATGGCCATGCGGCGGCCGAGCGATCCGAAAATTTCGGCGTCGATTTCGTCTATCTCCGCGCGGAGGGAGGCGAGCGTTTCGGTATACGACGGGTCGGCGGCATCGGGCGTGCGCCAGACTATCCTCTCCAGCATTGCCTGCAGGTCGGATGGTGTTAGCTGCTGCGAGGCGTCGCTCAATGCCGAGGCGGGGTGGCAGTGGCTCTCCACTATCAGCCCGTCGAAAAAGAGGTCGGCGGCCTTCTGCGCCACCTCCGACACATACTCCCTACTGCCCGATATGTGCGACGGGTCGCAAAGCATCACCAGATCGGGATAGCGCTGCCGCATCCCTACGGCGAGGTGCCATAGTGGGGGATTGCGGTACCCGCCGGCCGCAGCCTGCGAGAACCCGCGGTGTATCAACCCCACGTCCCCACGCGGAACCGCACGCAGGATACGCTCCACGGCGCCGCTCCACAGTTCCATGTCGGGATTTAGCGGATTCTTGACGAATACCTTCACTCCCGACCCTGCGACCGTGTCGGCGATCTCCTGCACATTGAAAGGGTTTACCGTGGTACGCGCCCCGATCCATACCATATCGGCGCCGTACTTCAACGCGGCCCCGGCGTGCCTGGCATTGGCCACCTCAACCCCGAACGGGATCCCCGTCGCGTGCTTGCCCTCCGCAAGCCACTCCAAGGCCTGCTCTCCCGCGCCTTCGAAGCTTCCCGGCGCAGTCCTCGGCTTCCAAACCCCCGCGCGCACGATATGCACCGACCCGGTAGCGGCAAGCTCCGTGTATGTGGCAAGGGTCTGCCCGCGCGTCTCGGCGCTGCACGGCCCAGCGATGATCAACGGCCTCGTGGAATTTATGTCGACAGGGGCTTTCATGCTGCGGTGCTGCAATTAGTTTATCTCCTTCTCGCTGTTGCAGTTCACGAAGAGTGTGTCGCCGATTTTGTCGTAGTCGGTGAAGAATTCTCTGGGACGCGATTTTATGATCTCCTTGTTGAACCCTATCATCGTCAGGGCGGCGGAGGCTGAGTGGATCGCTATGACGTCGCATGGCCTTTGGCCTTCCGATATGGGGACTATCTCGATGTTGGCGAGCGTTATGGGGAGCCTTCCGTCGGCGATCCGCTTTTCGAGAGAGCGTTTGACCTCGGTCATTTCGCCTTTGGGGCTGGTGAGGAATATCTTGATGTGTCCCTTCCGCCAGTCGGGGTGCGACATGATGATGTATCCCAGAAGGATCATGAAGTTGGTGTTCAGTTCGTCGGTCTCGCGTATCCATACGTGTATGCCGTTGTCAGGGCGCATCATGTGGTCCGATCCGGCGAATATGCACACGTCGAAGTCGCCCGCGCGAACGAGGTTGACGTTGTCGATTATGCGGTCGAGTTCCGCGGGACGCCTCTTGTCGTATTCGAAGACCACCATATTGTTCTCCATGCCTGAGATGGAGGTCGCCTGAACGACCTGGGCTATGGCGGAAGTATACGAGGGCGAGATCATGGTGTCGATATACAGGGTGCTCCCCGTATTTTTCTGCGTCTCTATAAGCCGCTCCATTACCTCCTTCGCCTTGATATAGGTTTGCCGGCTGTAATAACCCTCTATGAAGTGAAAGTAGGTGCCGAAGCCGTGCTTGTAACTGATCCATTTCATCAGGTCGAGGACCTTGTCCCTTTCGAACGAGTAGGCCGATACGCATACCGCCGCCGGACGCCACTCTTCGGTGTCCATACCCGATCGGTGTTTCTGCATATAGACCTGCATCCGCCTGTTGAGCTGGAAGAGGGCGCCTTTGAAGATGCTTACGATGCCTTTCCTGTCCTTGTTGCGGTATTCGAGGAACAGATATATCAGCACTAAGAATATGTACGACACCAGTGTGTAAGCGGCGTTGATCTTGAACATCACCCACACCGACATGACGAACCCCGCCAGCGATATGTACCACCTCGAACGGAAGCGCGGACGGTACGACGGAGGCGAGCCGAAATGGTTGAGGAACGAGCTCAGGCAGAGGGTGCCGTAGGTTATGAGGAAGAACATGGAGATGATCTCCGCCACGGAGTTCACGTCTCCCAGCATGACGAATACCAAGGCGATACCGAACGATATCACCGATGCGTTGTGGGGTTCGCGCAACCGTCCCCTGCCCTTGGAAAGGAATACGTTAAGCTTCCTGAACGGGAATATCCGGTCGCCCGCTATGGCCTGCAGCGTGCGCGGGGCAACCAGCATGGAACCTATGGCCGAAGAGATGGTGGCGGCCGCAAGCCCCGCGTAGATAAAGAACGAGCCGAACAACGCTATGCGAGCCATGATAAGCTGGTCTCCCGTGAGGTCGGCCTGCGAAGCGGAGACAGCCAGCTTGTAGGCTACGAACAGATATACCACAAGTCCCGCTATGGTGCCCGCCATAGTCCCCAAAGGAATGGATTTCCCCGGATTGCGCAGGTCGCCGCTCAGTCCCACACCGGCGGTCATGCCGGTAAAGGCGGGGAAACATATCGCGAACAGGATGAAGAACTGATCCCTGTTGAAGAACCCGAAGTTGTTTATGGCCTGCGGTACTGCGACCGTCACACCATCGATGCTTTCGGAGGCGGTGTCTATGGGTTCGCCCAGGAAGAACATCATCAGTGAGAGGAAAAGCAGCGAAACGACCACGTAGAGCATTTTCACACCCGATCCCGCCCCTTTTTTAAGTATTATCCAACCGACCGTCAACATGGTGGGTATGCTTATCACCTGCCGCGGCAATTCGTAGCCGAAACGCGACGCCCACCAGTCGAACAGCGGTTGGAAAGATTCGGTGAAGGCGATAACATAGAAGGCTATGCTTATGGTCTGCGAAAGATAGAGCATGATGCCTATGGTGGAGCCGAGCTTGAGACCGAACGAACGCGAAATGATAAAGTATTCGCCGCCGCCCTCGACCCTCGTGTTGGTCGCGAGTTCCGAGATGGCCAGCGCCGTGGGGATAGTTATCATGTGCCCCAACAGGATTATGGCTATCATACCCCAGAAGCCCAACATCCCCGTCGCATAACCCATTCGCAGGAAAAGTATGGCTCCGAGGATCGTCGAAACGGAGGTGAGAAATACCGGCGCAGTTCCGAAACCGCGCTTTTCTCCCGATATTTTTACCTCTTTCATGATTTTGTTACGATAATAATTGTCAATTAACTTCGCCTCGTTCGTCGGTTGTCAATAGCCGCTATCTGTACCTGGGATTCCGCAACCTACTGAGGGATTGTTGTGTAATGCCCAGATACGATGCTATCACTCTGAGAGGCACTTTTTGTATCAGTTCGGGGCGTTTGGCCACGAGGGATTCGTATCGGTCGAGGGCGTCGCCCGATATGTAGGCCTTTTTTCTCTCGAATGCGAAAATTTGTTCGAAGGCATAATCGAGCAGCCAGTTGGCAAAATCGTGCGACTCTTTCGCCAGACGGAGAAAGTCTTCTTTGGATATTCTATAAACCGTCGAATCGCAACACGACTCGAGCCTTATGAACGATGGCAGCCCCGCGCGAAAAGAGGCCAGCGACAACACTATGTCGCCGTCGAAAGCGAAGTACATCGTGTTTTCCTTTTTCCCTGTATAATAAAACGCCCTCAATAAGCCATCCTTTACTATATAAACATGGTCGTCTACGGTGCCTTGAGTAATAACAGCCTCCCCTTCATTGAAATGCAGTTCTTCGCACAATGAGAATAATTTCTCGAAATTCTCGTCGGACAGTCTGTACTGGAAAGAGAGCAATTCCTTGAGTTGAGCGATGCCGGCCATTGAATTTACGGATTTAGGGTCTATTTAAATATTTCAAAAGTACAAAAAACATTTAATAAAAAAGACCGACCCGTCCCGGATGTCGGTCTTTTTGTCTGTCCGGACGGATAAAACAGCCGCATTACTTTGAAATATGGCTGTTTGGATCGTAACCGCGCGCCGGCGGGCGGATCAAAGATATAGTTCCAGAAGGCCTTCCGGCGGGTCGAAAGTAACGGTTCGCCGGTCGGGATCGAATGAGGCGATGAGTTCGTCGGTGGCTGGCAGGAGAACTTCCCTGCCGTTTACGGAGAGTGAGAACAGGGGATTGTGTTCGTGGTCTATGAAGCCGTCGATCTCGCCCTTCAGGTCGTTGTCCGTGAAGAGTGCGCCGAATCCGACGAGGTCCTCCATATACACTTCATCGCCGCGAGCCTCCTCACGCGGCTCTTCGCCGCCATGCATAGAGAGTTCGAGGCCTAAAAGTTCGGAAACCCTTTCGGGGGTATCCATATCGGAGAACTTTGCGAGCGCACCAGAACGTCCGCGTCTCTCGAATTTCTCCAAAAAAAGAGGAACCGTCAGCGAGTCGATAACGACCAGCAACGGTTCCTTCATGTCGAATGCCTCCGGGAATGTGTCGTAAAGGTTGACGATAACCTCTCCTGCAAGTCCAAACAACTTGGATATCCTGCCTACCGGAGCCATGGGCGCCAAAATTATTCCCCGGCCGGAGCCTCGGTAACTTCTTCGGCAGCCGGAACTTCCTCCGCGGGAGCAACTTCTTCGGCGGGAGCCTCTTCCTCGGCAACTTCGCTCGCAGCGGCGGCCGCTTTCTTGGCTTCGATAGCTTTTGCTTTCTCTTCCCTTACTTTTTCTTCTTCAGCGAGGCGGGCTTTTTCAGCTTTAGCCTTGTCGCCGCTCAGCTTCTGGGCTTTGGCGGAGATCTTGGAGGCTTTTTCGCTTGCCCATTTCTCGAACTTGGCATTGGCCGCGTTCTCGTCGAATGCGCCCTTGGCTACGCCGCCGAGAAGATGTTTCTTATATAATACCCCCTCGTACGACAGGATAGCCCTGCAGGTGTCGGTGGGTTGTGCGCCTTTTTGCAACCAATCCAGAGCCTTGTCGAAGCTCAGGTCGATAGTGGCAGGATTAGTGTTGGGATTGTAGGTACCAATCTTTTCAATAAATTTACCATCACGTGGCGCCCTGCTGTCCGCTACGACTATGTGGTAGAAGGCGTAACCTTTCTTACCGTGTCGAGCCAATCTGATTTTTACAGACATTTTTTGTCGATTTACTGTTTAAACATTATTGTTTATACGCTGTTTTCACGAAACAGCCCGCAAATGTAAGAACTTTTTCGCAGAACGCCAAACCTTTCAAAATAATCGGTATCTTTGCGGATAACAAACCATTAATCATTTCACTATGAGAAAAAGTCTACAAACAGCGATCCGCATGGCTGCTGCTGTGTCGATCGCAACACTTTGTGCATGCTCTTCGGGCGAAAGCACTACACCTGTGGAAGTAGAATACGGCGGCCACAAATACGTGATAGTAAAAGAGTTCAAAAGCTGGGCGGACGCTGCCGCCGATGCCGTTTCCCGCGGCGGCTATCTGGTGGAAATAGGCTCCCAAGCCGAACAGGATGCCGTCTATGAGGCTATCCGGAGTGCCGTTTCGCCTTCATATACGACCGTCAGGGATGGCGGCGGAGTGGCTTACGTCTGGATCGGCGCGAAGGCAACTGCTGACCGCGCGTGGGTATGGAACGGCGCCAATGCGTCGGGAACACTCCCCGCTTTTTGGACTGGCGACAACAACGGAAGCCCTGCGGATCAAAGTTATGTCAATTGGGGCGGGCGCTCGGCCGGAAGTTACAATGAGCCGGACAACTTCACTGACCCCGACGTTTCGCCCAACGGGCAGGGTGCCGCCGCCATAGGCTTGGCCGACTGGCCGAAGGGAAGCTCCTCACCGCTCGGGGTGGCCGGCGAATGGAACGACATCGCCGACAGCAACAGGCTTTACTATGTGGTAGAAATCGATGCGGAATAATTGCATATTTTGTTAATAAACAGAAGGAAGCAAATAAGAAACGCACAGACGATAATCAATAGCGTTTGCACACAATTCTAATGAAGCAGGCTGTCCCGAATGAGACAGCCTGCTTGTTGTTATGTATGCGAATTAGCAGTGAAATTAATAAATAGGGTAATGATGCCAAATAGGACTGATATACTATAAAAAAATGAGCACAGAATCTGTGCTCATTTTATGTATTTGTTTTGGTTATTTTTGAAGAACAGGT
>QMCE01001921.1_pt1 | contig 11515 bp, 11 predicted proteins | sample 1821851 | NCBI WGS metagenome assembly QMCE01 (sample SAMN09453174, study PRJNA476694) | Termite gut metagenome, whole genome shotgun sequencing project. | isolation source: worker | host: Odontotermes sp. | place: South Africa:Pretoria | collected 2016-01-28
GACAGCTTGCGATACTGACAATGAAACACAAACTCGGCCAGACATTCCTTCAACAACATAAAAACGCGCTCCCTTCATGGTTCGAAAACCCACTGAAAGGAGCACGTTTTTTGCCTATTATGACAACGGTCTCGCTACACGTACCAAAGGCTATGCCCCCGGCTATCGTTGTAGTAGCAATTCAACAGTTATCGTACCTAGCTTTGCCGGTCTGCGGCGGCGATATCGCTTCGCCAATCCGCAAACCCGCATAAACACTGACTTTTTTACGCGTCCACGCTCGCCATATGCGCCACGAGGTCGAGCACCTTGCAGGAATAGCCCCACTCGTTGTCGTACCAGGCGACGAGCTTCACGAAGTTGCCGTTCAGCGAAATACCGGCGTCGGCGTCGAAGATCGACGTGCGGGAATCGTGGATGAAGTCGCTGGAGACGACCTTGTCTTCTGTGTAGCCGATGACGCCCTTGAACTGATCGCTCTCGGAGGCGGCCTTCATCGCGGCCTTGATCTCGTCGTAGGACGCGGCCTTTTCGAGGCGGCAGGTCAGGTCGACGACAGATACGTCGGCGGTCGGCACGCGGAACGCCATGCCCGTGAGCTTGCCGTTGAGCTCTGGGATAACCTTGCCGACGGCCTTCGCCGCGCCGGTCGAGCTCGGGATGATGTTGAACGCCGCGCCGCGGCCGCCGCGCCAATCCTTCTTGGACGGGCCGTCAACGGTCTTCTGCGTCGCCGTCGTGGCGTGAACCGTGGTCATGAGGCCCTCGACGATGCCGAACTTGTCGTTTATAACCTTCGCGAGCGGGGCGAGGCAGTTCGTCGTGCAGGACGCATTGGAGACGACGTTCATGTCCGTCGAATACTTATCCTGGTTGACGCCCATGACGAACATCGGCGCGTCCGCGCTCGGGGCGGAGATGACGACCTTCTTCGCGCCGCCCTTGAAATGCGCGTTGGCCTTTTCGATCGTGGTAAATACGCCCGTGGACTCGACGACGTATTCCGCGCCGCAGCCCTTCCAGTCGATATTGCCGGCGTCCATCTCGGCGAAAACCGTAATCGCCTTGCCGTTGACGACGAGCTTGCCGTCCGCGATTTCAATCGAGCCGTCGAATTTGCCGTGAACGGTGTCGTAGCGGAGCATGTACTCCATGTACGAGAGATCGATAAAAGGATCGTTTATCCCGACGACTTCCACGTTGGGGTTGTCCATCGAGGCGCGAAACACGAGGCGTCCAATACGCCCAAACCCATTAATGCCAACTTTTGCCACTGCCATATGCTTACCTCCCAAGTTTTAATGCAATTTATTGCACGCTCTGCGCGTGAAAACTGTAATTCTTGATAATAATATATGAAAGAGCGAAAATGCGCAATAGTGTTTTGCGCATTTACAGCACAAATCGTTCCAGCGCCTCGGCAAAGCCGTCTTCGGCGTTTGTGCCCGTTACATAACGCGCGGCGGCTTTTGCCTCTTCGCACGCGTTGCCCATCGCGACGGAGTACTCCGCATAGCGCAGCATCGACACGTCGTTATCATGATCCCCCAGCGCCATAACTTCATCGCGCTCAAAGCGAAACAGCGCCGCCAGCCGCTCCACGGCGTAGCCCTTGCTTATGCCGGCCTTGCCGATTTCGAGGTTCGTCGCCCAGGAGCTTGAAACCTCGAGCTGCCCGGAAAAGCGATCCGCCAGCTCGGCGCGAAGCTTAGTCAGCACGCCGGTATCGGAGCCGATAAACGAAAGCCTCTCACAGCCGGACATTTTAACGCGTTCGATCATCTCCGCGCGGCTCATAAGCTCCATGAAGCAGGAACGATCCTCGTAGAACCCTAAAAGCAAGTCCAGACTGCGCTTATCTTCAGTCAGATACGCCATCTTATCCTCGATAATGGCCATCGGGGCTACCTCGCGCTTCTCGGCTATGCGCAGCCCATCCTCGAACGCGTCCTGCGGGAGCGGGTGGCGCTCCAATATCCGCTCCCCATGCTGTATCCAAGCGCCGTTTACCGCTATAATCGGCGTATCCAGCTCCAGCGCCTTATGAAAAGGAGCGCAAGTGGCGTGTACGCGCCCTGTGGCGATGCACACGATAACGCCCCTCTCCCGCGCGCGGCGGATGGCTTCCGCGTTGCGCGGGGAAATTGCGCCCTTCGTATCAAGCAGCGTGCCGTCCAAATCCGTGGCGATGAGCCGGATCACGCTTAAAACCTCCGCATAAAATCGGCCATGCGCAGCGCCGCTTCCTCGAGGTTTTCCATGCTTGTCGCATAGCAGCAGCGAACGAAGCCTTCGCCGCTCTTGCCAAAGGCCGTGCCGGGCACCGCCGCGACCTGCTTGTCGATCAGCAGCTTTTCGCAGAATTCCTCGGAAGTCAGGCCGGTATGCTTTATCGACGGGAACAGATAGAAAGCCCCGCGCGAATCGAAGCAGCTAAGGCCCATCTCTCTGAACGCGTCGAGTAAAAACACCCTGCGCCGCGCGTATTCAGCCATCATCGCGTTTACATCCGCAAAATCCGTCCTTAAGGCGTCCTTTATGGCCTCTATGCCGGCGATTTGCGAGAGCGTCGGCGCGCAGAGCATCGTAAACTGATGGATTTTCACCATAGCGTCGATGATCTCCTGCGGGCCGACGGCAAAGCCCAAGCGCCAGCCCGTCATGGCGAACGCCTTGGAGAAGCCGGAAAGAATGATCGTGCGCTCGCGCATACCGGGGAATTCGGCAATGGAGCAATGCTTGGAGCCGTACGTAAGCTCGGCGTAGATTTCGTCCGACAGCACGAGAATATCGCGCTTTTGCAGCGCCGGGACGAGCTCGGCGAGATCCTCGCGCGTCATAACGGCGCCGGTCGGATTGTTCGGGAAAGGAAGGATAATCGCCTTGGTTTTGTCCGTGATCGCGGCTTCGACCATTGCGCGCGTGAGCTTAAAGTCGTTGTCGGCGGTCGTCTTGATCGCGACGGGCACGCCGCCTTGGAGCAAAACGCTGGGTATGTAGGAAACGTACGTGGGCTCCGGCATGATTATCTCGTCGCCCGGCTCCGTAATCGCACGAATCGCCAGGTCTATCCCCTCGCTGACGCCGACGGTTATGAACGCCTGCTCCGTTTTATAGCCTTTCAGGCCGAAGCGCGCGTCGAGGTATTCGCAGACGAGCTCGCGCAGCTCCGGAATGCCGTGGTTTGAGGTATAGTGCGTCTCTTCGTCTTGTATCGCGGCGCTGGCGGCGGCGCAAACCGCCTTGGGCGTTACGAAATCCGGCTCGCCAATCCCGAGCGTGATAACATTTTTCATCTCCGCCGCGATATCAAAAAATCTCCGTATCCCGGAAGGGGGTATGCGCTTTAGGCGCTCGGAGATTAGTTTATCGTAATTCATAAAACAGTCCTTTCTTTATATGTCTGTCATCCTGTAGCCAGGATCAAATACGCAATGACTACAAACGCCGTCCACGCGACGGCAACCCACGAAAACAGCGTACCGAGCCGCTTCGCGCGCTTGGCCTTGTTATAATCGCCCTCGGCTAAAGCGGCTCTTGCGCGAAGCGCAAAAAGCATCGCCACGATACCAAACGGCAGCGAGCATATTACGGCGCACAGAACCGGCAGCGCAATGGAGCCTGCCTTGCGCTCGTTGGCGGTAGTTTCTGCCGCAATATAAGCTGTTTTCGCAAACGCCTCGCCGGCGTCAGCCGCAAGCAGCATGGGCGTGCCTCCGCATCTGTGTTGGGGCGAAAGGGAATCTATGCTCCCCGCTTGCCGCGCCCCTCGACCCTTATTTGCGCCAAGCGAAAACTATTATAACTCAATATTTCAAAAATGTACAGAATACATTAGCATTATTACCGCTCGCGTACAGCGGCAAAAATTTGAAACTTGACAAATTATTCGGCGCAACCTCGACATTTTTATGCGGACAAGCCTTGTTACAATGCATATACTGAGCGTTTCATAATCAAGGAGAACAGAGCATATGAGCACATTTGCTGCGGCCCTCGAAAACGTGATCGAGCGCATCACACCGTTGGTTTCGAAAGTCGGCCGCCGCGAGTGGATCTCTCGCGCCGTCGTTTTTACGCTGTGCGCGCTTACGAGCCGCATTTGCCTGCTCGACGCCGTTTCGCCTTTTGGCCCGGCGCTGTTCGCTGCGGCTTGGAGCCTAGGTTATTCTCCGCCATTCGCGCTGCTCGGCGTCATCCTCGGGGCGCTCACCGCGCCGGAGCAGGTTTTGCCGGGCGCTACGGGCACACTGCTGTTCTTCGTTGCGGCGACGGTTTATAAAACGCTGCGCAAGCGTGTTATACGGCACGAAATGCTGTTGATATTTCTGCTTTCGCTCTGCGCGACAATACCCGTCTTCCGCCTCGGCGCGCTCTACGACGCGTTTATGGGCACTCTGGAGGCGCTGATGGCGTTCACGCTGTATTTCATATTCTATAGGGCGCTAACTTTGGGCAAGCCCACTATGCGCGGCCAGGTCGCCGAGGAGGAGTTCCTCGGGCTATGCGTACTGGCGGGTACGCTGGTCTTGGCGCTCGCGAATATGACGATCTACGATTTCTCGCTCGCGAGCATAGTCGCTGTGACCATGACGCTTATGGCCGGCTTTTTCGGCGGCGCGGCCTCCGGTACGGCGGCGGCGGTGTCGATGGGGCTTACTCTCGCGGCGGGCGGGGCGCAGCTCGCCTTCGTGGGCGCTTTGGCGGCGTGCGGCCTGGCGGCGGGGGCGCTTCGGCGGCTGACGCGCCTGGGCGTCGCTCTCGGCTTCGTGCTCGCGGAGGCGATTCTAGTCTTCTACACGGCTTCGAACGCGCTGCCCATGCGGGATGCGCTTATGGGCGCGGCGCTGTTCCTCGTATTGCCCGGAAAGCTTATAGCGCCCGTCGGCAGGATGCTCGACGCCCGCCGCCGCCGCGAATTCCGGGAGCGCAGCGCGCTGAAGCGTATTCGCTCGCATATCGAAACGCGGCTCTCGGGTATCGCGGCAGTATTCCACGATATGGCCAAGCTCTTCCCCGCTTCGGGCGCGGTGCGCCCGGAGCGGCTTGAAGTCGATGAAATCGTCGCGCGGTGCGTGGGGGGCGTGTGCGACGGCTGCGCGTACATGCGGCATTGCTGGTACGGCGAGATGGAAACGGCGGAGGTACTGCTTGCGGCGCTCGACGAGTACCGCTTGAAGGGCGCGGTAAAGCGGCCGCCGGAGATGGCGAATTGCGAACGGCTTGACGCGCTCATGCGCGTGCTCGACCTATCGTTTGACGAATACCTTTCGCGCATAGGCGCGCAGCGCAGCGCCGCCAACAGCCAGAGCTTCCTCGGGCGGCAGATGGACTCCGTCGCGAACGTCGTAGGCGGCTTGGCGGCGAATCTCGACTTTGACATCCACTTCGACGAGCCCATGGAGCATTCGATTTTACTCAGGCTCAACGAGCTTGGCGTGCGTACAAAGGAGGTGAGCGCGCAGATCGTCGGCCTGAATACGGAGGTGCATATAGTCTTTCTTGGAAAGGACGACAAATCTACGAGGGCGCGCCTGCAAAACGCCGTCTCCCATGCCGCCGTGCACCGCATGCGGCTGGTCTCGATCAACCGTGCGGGCAAAAACGCACTGGAAGCGACGTTTACCGACGCGCTGGACTTCGAGGTTGAAATCGGCAATGCGACAAAAACGAAGCCCGGAAGCGCCATATCCGGCGACAGCTTCGGCGTTCAGGAGCTGTTCGACGGGCGCTGTGTAATAGTGCTGTCGGACGGCATGGGCTCGGGCGAAGCCGCCGCGCGCGAATCCCGCGCGACCGTATCGCTTTTCACGGGGCTGTACGCAGCCGGATTTGACCGCGAGAGCGTTTTGGAGACTATAAATAAGCTCTTGATACTAAGAGGGGGGGAAACCTACGCCACCGTCGACGCGGTTTTGATCCACCGCATAAGCGGGAAAGTCGAGTTTATTAAATTCGGGGCCGTACCGTCGGTTCTCGTTAAGGAAGGGAGGAGTATTCGCATCGCGTCCGAATCGCTGCCCATTGGGATCGTGGAAGCGGCCAAGCCGGAGGTATTTATGCGCATGCTGTCACAGGAGGATCAAATCGTGCTCATGTCGGACGGCGTTTGGGACGTTCTGCCGGAGGACTCGGCGGTCTTCACGGATTGCCTGCGCATGGAGTCGGCCCAGGCCGCAGCGAACGCGTTGCTTTTGGCGGCGGAGATCGCAGGCGGTGAAGACGACAAGTCGGTAATAGTTGTAAGACTAAAGAATGTGGGGGTGAAAGCGAAGATCGCGTAATATTTAAGAATGGCAGATAAGCGCATTTTATTTTCAAAGCCGCCGACTGCCCGGCGGCTTTGTATTTGTGGCTTATAATATGGCTCGCTGAAAATTCACATTGAGTCCTTATGAAAGCCGTGCAGTTCGTCTATCGCGTTCGGATATGGCGCTCTCAGCGTGCTGTTCATGGTCGCGAGGGCTCCGCGGTGTGCGATAACCTGGAATGGGATCAACAGCTCTATGGCGTTCAAATAAGGAACGCCCATCATATCCCACTCGATCGATAAATCGTCCGCCTCCGGCGTTCCGGTATTACATAGCAATATGGAGCTGCGATTGCGGGCCCTGCACCAAGCCAACAGCTCCATGAGCCGCGCCTGCTCTTTTCCGGATTCCGCGCTGACAAAGAATATTATCGAATCCTCTTTCATTTCCATCACATTGCCGTGGATGTATTCTTCCGTTTCGAACGGCATGCATGGCCTGCGTATGCACTCCACGAGCTTTAGCATCGCCTCCTGAACGACGTAATAGCCCATTCCGTAGCCTACGAAGCGGAAGGAATCGGCGGCGGCGATGAGGCCTTCGTTGCGGTCAAACCAGGCGTTTACGGCGTTGTACGCTTTTTCGCAGCTTTCAGGCAGCTTGTTGAACGCGGAGATATATTCCGAATATGTCTTATCGTCTATACGGCCCAGCGCGTGCGCGGCGTCGAGCGCGCAAAGCATCAAAATGGCCAGCGAAGCGACAAACCCTTTGCTCTCGGGAAACGCATCCTCAGGCCCGGTCGGCTTGAGTATAACGATATCGCTTTCCTTGGCTTGGAGGCCGTTTGGATTCAGCGTTACGCTGACCACGGCGATCCCCTGCTTGCGGGCAAGCCGCGCGCTGTCGATCGGGCCGGTGGTTCTGCCCGTTTGAGTCGGGCATATTAATAGCTTTTCCTCGGGCTTGAATATATCCGCGCCGTTGAAGCCCTCGTGATTGTTGAGTATGGCGGGCGGCTCGCAGCTGGCTTCGACACGCAGTAGCTTCTTGAAAAACAGCGCCAGTATGCGCCCCGCGATATGGGGCGAGCCGCTGCCCGAAAAGTACACGCGTTTTATGGGGCGTTCCATTAGCAGCTTGACAAAATTCGCCGTATACGCAGCTTTGTTTTGGACGATCTCTTTGACGTATCGCGGTTCTTCACGGATATATTCCAGCATCGCGTTTTCGCTTTTCATATGCCTTCTTCCCTTTACGCTGTATTTATATTTTGATGAAGCCGCAAGCGTTTATCAGAATATCTCCGCCTCTATCGCGGCGCAAAGCGCGTGGTAGACGGGCAGATGCAGCTCCTGCACCTTGTACGTCTCCGTTTCCGGAACGAATATCGACGCGCTTGAAAGCGCGGCGTTCTCGGGATGTCTGGACCCTGCAAGCAGGATACTGCTCATGCCGATCGCCTTTGCCGTCTTCAAGGCCTGTATGATGTTTTTAGAAGCCCCGGAGGTGGTCAGCGCCAGGAGCACGTCGCCGGGCCGATGATAAGCGAATAATTGCTGAGCGTAAACCATATCCGCCGCAACGTCGTTGGCAAACGAGCTGATGATGCCGCATTGGCTGACCAGCGATATGGCGGGCAGCCCCTGCTGCAAATGCGCGCACAGGTACTCGGCGTCGTCCGGGAACGCTTTGTAGAATTTCTCTCTTTGCTCGGCGCCAAGCGGCCTCCGGCTCTTAAACCCCTTTAGGAGCTCGCCGGCTATATGCTCGCTGTCCGCCGCGCTGCCGCCGTTGCCGCAGACAAGCAGCTTCCCGCCCGCGTTGAAGCAATCCAGTATGAGCGTATACGCCTGTAAAATGCCGGCTTCCACCTCCGCCAAAACGGGATAGCGCCGGAACAGCTCCTCGAATACAGCTGCCGTTTCTGTCTTCATGTGTGTCTCCTTATGAATGATTCACCCGACGTCCCTTCAGCGGTACTTGCGCGCGGCTTCGTACATAGCGACCAGCTTTTCAGGCTGTACGTCGGGCTGTATGCAATGCGCCGCGGCAAATATATATCCGCCGTCCTTCTTCATTATCTCTATCGTTTCGTGCACGCTTTCGTCGATCCTCACTTCGTCCATAAACGGCAGCAGCTCCTGCGTGTCTATGCCTCCGTGAAAGACCATCCTGTCGCCGTAGCCGCGCTTTAAGCTGAGCGGATCCATGCCTGCGGCCTTGGGTTGGATGGGGTTGAGAATGTCGACGCCCGCTTCCGATAGATGGTCGATCAGCGCTACGACGCTTCCGCAGCAGTGGTGCAGGAATTTGGCCTTGGTGAACTGCTTTGTAAAGCGAATGCGCTCCGCGAAGTACGGCTCCACCAGGTCGTGGAACAGCTGCGGCGATATAAATGGCCCCTGTTGTGTTGAGAAATCGTCGCCCGACGAGGTATAGTGGATGTATGGCCCCACGGCCTTGTAATACAATTCGGATACGCCCTTTTGATACTCGAGTACGCGCCGGAAAAACAGCTCCACGAATTCCGGCTCCGCTAAAACCCGGTAGAGGAAATCGTCGAAGCCGCATATCCAGCAGCCCAGCTCGAATATGCCGTAGCACGGCAAGTCGGCCGTGACGATATAGTTTGTGTTCTCGTAATAATGCTTTGCGTCGTGTGCGTGCTTCATAAAGCGCTCCGGCTCTATGGCCGAAGGATCCGGAAAGCGGTACGCTTCGAGCTCCTCGAGCGTGGCGTCCTTGAGCGGCGCTTCTATGATATCCCAATACATGCCTGTATAACGCCTGCGGATACCCCATTCGTCGATGTATTCCGTATCCGAGATAATTTTCCAGTGAGAGCCTTCCTTGGGATGGAATATTTCGCCAACAGCCCGAAAATCGATGTCGAAGTATTCCAACAGCTTGTTATCGATACGCCAGTAGTCCGAAAAGTACCGAGGCTTGCCCGTTTCAACGTCGGCCTCGATACCGAGATATTGCAGTAAATTCGCGTAGCTTTCGCCCTCCATAGTACACAGCGGGTGTCCGCCAAAATCCACCGGCATGCGCTCGGGCTGCACATGGTTCATGGTGTCGGCAAACATTTTGCGTCTGTCCATGATGCTCTCCTTTCCGTTTTCATTCGGGCTGTGGCCCTTGCGCTTCATGCCGTTTCCGGCGGGATATTGCGGTAGCCTTCCATCACTTTTCCGTATTCCCCGGGCGGATGGGAGAATAATCCCGAAGAGCCTACCACGAGCACGTTCGCGCCCGCTTCGACCATTCCTTTTGCGGTTGATCCCTTTACCTGTCCGTCCACTGCGATATCGAGCCGCTTGCCGATCGCGCCAGCCATATCCCGCAAGCGCCGGATCTTTTTATATACGCCGGAAACCAGCGTCTGCCCCGCAAACCCCGGATCCACCATCATCACGCAAACGTAGTCCAGCTCGTCGAGGAAGTACTCGAAATTATCGATGCCCGTAGCGGGGCTTACGGCAAGCCCGGCTTTAATCCCCAGCGAGCGTATTTTTCGCAGCGCGCGCACAGGATGATCCAGCGTTTCTATATGCAGCGATATGATATCCGCGCCCGCCTCTGCATAGGGCCCGATAAAGTCCATCGGGTTTGTAACCATAAGGTGTACGTCCAGCGCCGTTGCCGTAACGGCGCGCATGGCGCGTACGATATCGGCCGAGAGCGAATGGTTTGGGACGTAGTGCCCGTCCATGACGTCGATATGGTACATATCGGCCCCGGCCGCGTCCAAGGTCTTGACGGTTCCGCCTATATTCATCAAGTCGAAGCACATAACGGAAGGCGCTATTTTTATCATGGCGTTTCCTCGGCCCGGTTGGAATACTTGCGTTCCAATTCGGATATGAGGGCCACGCGCCTCGCGTGGCGGCCTCCCTCGAATTCCGCTGCCAGCCAGGCGTCCAGTATGTCGGCCGCAAGCCCCGGCCCCACCACGCGTTCGCCCATCGCCAGGATATTGGCGTCGTTGTGTTCGCGCGACATTCTGGCGGAATAGGCGTCGCTGCATACGACGGCGCGGATGCCGGGCACCTTATTGGCGGAGATCGAGATACCCACGCCGGAGCCGCACAGGATCACGCCCTTGTCATACTCTCCCTTGGCTACGGCTTCCGCCACGCGCGCGCCGGCGACGGGGTAGTCGATAGGCTCCGGAGCAAAGCCGCCCAGGTCCGTAACTTCGTGTCCACGCTCGCGCATATGCTCTGTCAGGTGTTCCTTCAAACCATACGCCGCGTGGTCGCTGCCGATTGCGATTTTCATAAACTCTCCTTATCAGTCATGGTATAAATACGGGTATTCCTCTTTCGTGAAAAACCTCCGCCAGCGCGCTCGGCGGCGTCTGCCGCAGGGCGGGGACGAACGCGTATTCGCGCCGAACCAGCTCGTACTTCGCGCCGGCCGTATTGTGGTAGGCCAACAGCTCTACCCGCTTAAGAGCGCCTGGGTCATTTAGTAAATCTGCGGTCGCTTGCATATTCTCCGGCGTGTCGTTTACGCCGGGGATGACCGGTATGCGAATTTCATACTCGACGCCGCTGCGTTTAAGCGCCGCCAGGTTTTCAAGGATAGTCTCGTTTGACACGCCGGTATAGGCTTCGTGCCGCGCCGGGTCCGCAAGCTTAATATCCAAAAGCACCAGGTCGGCCAGCGTGAGCAGCTTATCAAAAACTTTCCGCCCCGCGAATCCCGACGTTTCCACGGCGATATGCAGCGACGGCTTGATCCTTTGCATGACGTCGAACAGAAACTCGGGCGAGGCCAGCGGCTCTCCGCCGGAAAACGTAACGCCGCCGAACCCCGCTTTTTTTAAAAGAAGCGCCGCAAGCTCCCGGTCGTTATATTCCTTGGCGGCGAAGCGCCGAAGGTTTCTGGGGCAAGCTCTTACGCACGCGCCGCAGAGAATGCATTGCCCGGGAGAGGCGCACGCGCGCTCGCACGCGCCGCAGCCAAGGCATCCGTTTGACCCTCTGAGAATCTCCTGGGAGAACGACAAGCCCTCCGGATTGTGGCACCACGCGCATCTGAGATTACAGCCCTTGATGAAGACGGTTGTGCGTATACCCGGCCCGTCGTGTACGGCAAACTCGTTGATGTCAAATACCAGCGCGGAGCTCATTTGATCATACCGACAGCGCCGCTCGGGTGATTATATGATCCTGATACTCCTTGCTCAGCTCTACAAAGTAGCCGCTCCAGCCCCATACGCGCACCACAAGGTTGCGGTAGCGCTCCGGGTC
>QMCE01003509.1_pt1 | contig 11510 bp, 4 predicted proteins | sample 1821851 | NCBI WGS metagenome assembly QMCE01 (sample SAMN09453174, study PRJNA476694) | Termite gut metagenome, whole genome shotgun sequencing project. | isolation source: worker | host: Odontotermes sp. | place: South Africa:Pretoria | collected 2016-01-28
GAGAAGATACACGCCTCCGGCATGACGATACTCAGCATTGTCAACGACATACTCGATATCTCCAAGATCGAGTCCGGCAAGTTTGAGCTCTATCCCAACCGGTATGATATCCCCAGCCTGATCAACGATATAATCAACCTCAACATAGTACGCATCGGGGAGAAGCCCGTCATATTCAAGCTGAGCATAGACGAGAACCTGCCCGCCACCCTTTTGGGGGACGATCTGAGGGTCAAACAGGTGTTCAACAACCTGCTCTCCAACGCCTTCAAATACACCAACGCCGGATCGGTGGAATGGCGGGTGACGTTCGAGAACGGGCCGGGCGCCGTCTGGCTCGTCTCCAGCGTGCGGGACACCGGCATCGGCATCAAGCCCGAGGACGTCGGCAAGCTCTTCGGCGACTACAGCCAGGTGGACATGAAAACGAACCGGGGCGTCGGGGGAACGGGACTCGGTCTCGCCATCACCAAACGCCTGGTGGAGATGATGGACGGGGCGATCGCGGTCGAGAGCGAGTACGGCAAGGGCACGACCTTCTCCGTGCGCCTCCGGCAGGGGTCCGTGTCCGCGCCGCCCATCGGCAAGGCCGTCGCCGCGAACCTCATGGACATCCGCTACAGCCTGTCCAAGCGGGACCGGGACAAGAAACGGGAGCGGGTGCGGCTCTCCTACGCGCGCGTCCTCGTGGTCGACGACATCGTGACGAACCTGGACGTGGTGAAGGGGATGCTGAAGCCGTACGGGGTGAAAGTCGGCTGCGCCCTGAGCGGCAGGCAGGCGGTGGACATGATCCGGGCCGGAAAACCGCGCTACGCCGCCGTGTTCATGGATCACATGATGCCCGGCATGGACGGCATCGAGGCGACCCGGATAATCCGGGAGGAAATCGGCACCGACTACGCCAGGAACATCCCCATCATCGCCCTGACCGCGAACGCCATCGTCGGCAACGAGGAGATGTTTCTGAGGAGCGGCTTCCAGGATTTCATCTCCAAGCCCATCGACATGGCCAAGCTCGACGCCGTGCTGAACCGCTGGGTCAGGGACAGGGAGTTCGAGAAAAACGCCGGCGGCGCGGACGGCCCCGCCGCTCCGGGCGGCGGGGCCGCGCCGGCGCCCGGAGACGAGACTCCCGCCGCGGTGGACGTGATGATCGACGGCGTGGACGGGGAAAAGGCGCTCAAGCGCTTCAGCGGCAACGCGGCCGTCTTTTTCGACATCCTCCGCTCCTACGCCGCCTCCACCCCGCCCCTGATGGAAAAACTGCGGGAAGCTCTGGCGGCGGAGGATCTCGCGGCGTACGGCATGGTCGTCCACGGGGTAAAGGGAGCGAGCCACGGCATTTTCGCGCAGAAAGCCGCGAGGATGGCCGAAACGCTGGAGGCGGCCGCCAAGGCGGGGAACGCCGCCGCCGTGCGCGGCGGCCACGCCGCGTTCGAGACCGCCATGAACGATCTGATCGCCGGCCTGCGCCGGGCGCTGGACCAGCGCGTCGCCGGCGGGGACAAGCCCGCCGCCGACGCGCCCGACCCGGAACTCCTGTGGGAGCTCCGCGACGCCTGCGGGGCGTTCGCGATGGACAGGGTCGACGCGGCGATGGCGCGGCTCGAATCCTTCACCTACGGCAAGGGCGGCAGGCTCGTCTCCTGGCTGCGGGGGCGGGTCGACGCGATGGAATTCGAGATTGTTTCCGCCGGGGAATGGCCGTCGGAATAGGGCATTTGCCAAAGGAACGTGTCATGACTACGGCGAAGCGGCAGACGATCATGCTGGTCGACGACAACCAGGCGAACCTGAACATCGGCAAAAACATCCTGAAGCCGTACTACGAAGTATACGCCCTCCCCTCATCGGAGCGCCTGTTCCGCTTCCTGGAATCGGTGACGCCGGACCTGATCCTGCTCGACATCGTCATGCCCGGCATGAACGGCTTCGACGTCATCCGGCTCCTGAAGGCGGACGAGCGCTACCAGGACATCCCCGTCATCTTCCTCACCTCCAGGGCCGAGGAGCCGGACGAACTGGAGGGGCTGGACCTGGGCGCGGTGGATTACGTCACCAAGCCCTTCTCCGCCGCCATTCTTCTGAAGCGCATCGAAAACCACATGCTCATCAAGCGGCAGAAGCTGGAGCTTACCCGCCTCAACGGCAGCCTGGTGGAGATGGTGAAGGAGCGGACGGCGCGGATCGCGAGGCTGCAAAGCACCATCATCGATTCCATCGCCGATTTCGTCGAGTTCCGCGACGCCTTCACCGGCGGGCACGTCACCCGCACCCAGGAATACATGCAGACGCTCCTCACCCATCTTGTCGCCAGCGGCGCCTACGCCGACGACATCATCACCTGGGAAAACATGGAATACCTGGTTCCCTCGGCGCAGTTGCACGATCTGGGGAAGCTGTTCATCTCCGACGCCATTCTGAACAAGCCGGGGCGGCTGACGCCCGAGGAGTTCGCGATCATGAAAACCCACGTCGCGAAGGGCGTCGAGGCCATCAGGCGGCTGAAGAAGAACGAGGAGACGCGGCATTTTCTCCACTACGCCGAAATCATCGCCGCCACCCACCACGAAAAATGGGACGGCAACGGCTACCCGGCCGGGTTGCGGGAGCAGGAGATCCCGCTCCCGGGACGCATGATGGCGATAGCCGACGTGTACGACGCGCTGATCTCCGCCCGTCCCTACAAGGAGCCGCTGACCATCGAGGAAGCGGAGCGGATCGTCGTCGAAGGGGCGGGCAGCCATTTCGATCCCGTTCTCGTCGGGATATTCGGGAAGGTGAAGGGCGAATTCGCCGCCATCGCCGGAACCCGGGGCGGGGGCAGGGCGGAGACATGACGCAGAGGAGCCGGTGTCGTGATTGATCGCAATCGCATCGAATGCGGCGAACTGCGCGCGAAAGTGATGAGCGCCGAAGAGGCGGCCGGACTGATCCAGCCCGGGACCACCGTGGGGACCAGCGGCTTCGCCGGATCGGGATATCCGAAGGCCGTCCCCCAGGCGCTGGCGGCGCGGATAAAGAAGAGCGGCAAGGACGGGATGCCCTTCCGCCTCAATCTGTGGACCGGCGCGTCGACGGGGCCGGAGATCGACGGCGCCCTGGCGGCGGTCGACGGCGTCGGCTTCCGGATGCCCTTCGACAACCACCTGAGCTGCGCCGCGCCCATCGCCGCCACCGGCGCCATGGGCACGCTCCACACCGCCGTCGTCGAGGTGACCGCCATCCGCGGGGACGGCGGCCTCGTCCCGTCGTCGTCGGTCGGGAACAGCCAGTCGTGGCTGGATCAGGCGAAGCAGGTGATCCTTGAGGTCAACTCCTGGCAGCCGGCCGACCTCCTGGGAATGCACGACATCTACTCGGTCGAGAGGCCGCCCAACACCCGGCCCATCCCCATCGTCAAACCGGGCGACCGCGTCGGGAGCGAGATCCTCTCCGTCGACCCGGGCAAGGTCGTGGCCGTCGTCGAGACGTCGGTTCCGGATAGGAACTCGCCGGTCGTCCCCGCCACCGACGCCGTGCAGAGGATTGCCGCGAACGTCATCGACTTCCTCAAGCACGAGGTGCGGCAGGGACGCCTGCCGGCCGCGCTCCTGCCGCTCCAGCTGGGGGTGGGCAACGTCGCCGGCGCCGTTCTCGCCGGGCTGAAGACGGCGCCGTTCGAGAGCATGACCGCCTACACCGAGGTCGTTCTGGACGGCATGATCGATCTCATCGACTGCGGCAAGATGAGCGCGGCCTCGGCCACCGCGCTGTCGCTGTCGCCCGAGTGCGCGCGCAACGTCAACGCCAATCTGCGGAAATACCGGACCAGCATCGTTCTCCGGCCGCAGGACGTGTCCAACAACCCGGAGGTCATCCGCCGCCTCGGCTGCGTCGCGATGAACCCGTTCATCGAGGTCGACATCTACGGCCGCGTCAACTCCACCCATGTCATGGGATCGTGGATGATGAACGGCATCGGGGGGGCGGGCGATTTCGCGCGCGCGGCGCTGTTGTCCATCTTCATGACGCCCTCGGTGGCGCAGAGCGGCAGGATTTCCGCCATCGTCCCCATGTGCAGCCATCTGGATCACGGGGCGCAGGACGTGATGGTGGTGGCGACGGAGCAGGGGGTGGCCGATCTGCGCGGCAAGTCGCCCAAGCAACGGGCCGAGACCATCATCAACAACTGCGCCCACCCCAGCTACCGCCCGCTGCTGTCCGACTACTACAAGCGGGCGAAGAAGACGTCCACCGGCCTGCACGCGCCGTGCATGTTGGACGAGGCGTTCTCGTGGCACGAGCGCTTCGCCAGGACCGGGACGATGATGCGGCGGTAGCGGCCGGCCGGGAAAAAGGAACCGGATCATGAACGCGAACCAACCCATGTATTCCATGAGCATCCTGGCGAAATGCGTGGAGATTGACGTCTTCGCGGCCAGGCGGCACATCGGTTCCGACGTCGACTATTTCGCCCTGCTCACGGAGTTCATCCAGACCTCGCCGTATTTCAGCCAGGAACTGACCGCGGTGGGCGCGGCCAAGGATTCCTGGCGCTTCCAGAAGAAAATCTTCGAGTTGCAGCAATTGCTGCTGCCGGTCGGCGCCGTCGATCTCCTGTGGGAGGCGGAGCAGGCGGCGAAGGCGGCCAAGCGCGAGGAATGGGACAAATGCGTGGAGCTGGCCGCCGCCGTGATTCTCGGCATCACCCGCCTGAGCGGGTATCTGCAAAGCGCGTTGAACGACCCGGACGCGGTGCTGGCCGGCGGCAAGAACCCCAGCCGGAATCCCGACATGGTCGGCTACGACGACATGATCGCCTTCGGGGCCGGAGCGTCCATCAAGAAGAAAATCCTCGCCGTCGACGACATGCCCGACATCCTCCTCACCATCAAATCCATTCTCAAGATCAAATACGAGGTCTTCGCCGCCACCAACCACATGATGGCCCTGCAGGTTCTCGCCCACAAGGACCCGGACCTCATCCTGCTCGACATCGAGATGCCGGACAAGGACGGCTTCGACATCCTGAAGCTCATCCGGAAAATCCGGGGCTACGAAAACACGCCGGTGATTTTCCTGACCGGCAGCGTCACCCCCGGCAATGTCCGGCGGGCCCAGGCCTCGGGCGGCAGCGATTTCATCCGCAAGCCAGTCGACCCCCAGGTGCTCCTGTCCAAGGTGAACAAGTTCCTGTAGCGCCGGTTCATCATCCCCTTCGCCAGCTTGCACGCCGCGCCGCCTCCGTCGCCGACGGCGGGCGCGGTTTCGCGCGGCGGCGCCGCCGGCGCGGGCGGGAAAGACACCTTGCAAAATTCCCCTTCCATCGGTAAAAGAAGAGCCATGACCGCGAACCCCGCACCCGCAGACAAGCGCCGCCCCTGGGCCGACGTCCTCGCCGACGCCGTCGGCCGCGCCCCCTCCCGGCTCCTCGGCGCCAAAGGCTCCGCCCTGGCCAAATGCCTCGCCGACGCCCGGCACAGCCTCGGCCGCCCGCTCCTCGTCGTCGCCCCCGACCCGGAAGTCGCCGGCGACATCCATAACGATCTCCTGTATTACCTGGGCGCAACCGGCGCCGCCGCCTCCCCCCCCCTCCTCTGGCCGGCCTGGGACATCCTCCCCTTCGAGACGGATCACCCGGACGTGGAAGTCGCCGCCGACCAGGTCGCCGTCCTCCGCGCCTGCCTGGGCGCGGCCGACGCCCGCGGCGCTCCCCCGCTGTGGATAGTCGCCCCGATCACGGCCCTGATGCAACCCACGCTCTCGCCCAAAATCATCCAGGCCGGCGGCCTCTCCGCCTCCGCCGGCAGCGAAACGTCGCCCGAGCGCATGGCGGCGCACCTGGTGGAGGGCGGCCTGGAACCGGTGGCGATGGTGGACGCGCCGGGACAGTTTTCCCGCCGGGGCGGCATCCTGGACGTCTATCCCCTGCTGGGCGACACGCCCTACCGCATCGAATTCTTCGGCGACGAAATCGACACCGTCCGCGCCTTCGACCCGGCGACGCAGCAAAGCGGCCCCCCGCTCACCGGCAAAATCACCCTGGTCGACGTCTCCCGCGAGGCGTTCCGCCACATCGACGGCTCCCACTACGGCCTGCTCGACTACCTGCCCCCCGGCTGCGCCGCCGTCATCCGCCACCCCGAGCGCATCACCCGCGTCTCCGGCCTCTACGCCGGCGGCTTCGGCGGCGGGCCGCTCTTTTCCTTCGAGGACATCGCCGCGCGGCTGTCGGCGATGCCCCTCGTGGTGGCGCCGGATCTGGACAGCGACCCCTGGCCCGACCCGCCCTGGCGCCAGGCCGACGCCGTCCACGACGCGCAGCTCGGCGCCGCCGGCTGGGAGCGGCTCTCCGGCGGCTTCGAGACGGCGATAAACGAATTGACCATCCTCATCAACAAAAACGTCGACCTCGTCATCGTCTGCACCAACGACGGGGAGGAGGCGCGTCTCCGCAAACTCCTGGAGGAAAAACGCCCCTCGCTCCTCACCAAAGCGAAGCTGGACATCGGCAAACTCACCCGGGGCTTTGTGCACGAAACCGCCGGCGGAGGCGTCGGCTTCGTCTCCGATCACGAGCTCTTCGGCCGCAACTCCCCGGTGCGGGTGGCCAGGAAGCGCTTCTCCGGCGCGCCCATCGCCGACTTCGCCGAACTGCGCGAAGGCGACTACGTCGTCCACGTCGCCAACGGCATCGCCCGCTTCGAGGGCATACGCACCCTGGAGCAGAACGGCGCGGAACAGGATTTCCTCACCCTGCGCTTCGCCGAGGACGCGCGGATTTACGTGCCGCTGTCCCATATCGATCTCGTCCAGCGCTACATCGGCCTGGGCGAAGCGAAGCCGCAACTGTCCAAGCTCGGCTCCGCCGCCTGGGCGCGACGAAAGGAGGCGGTGGAAAAGGCGGTCCGGGACATCGCCCAGGATCTTCTGGCGACCCAGGCAAAACGCCTGTCGTCACAAGGCATCGCCCTCCCCCCGGACGACACGCTGGTGGCGGAATTCGACGCCTCCTTTCCCTACGACGAAACGCCGGACCAGCTCTCCGCCATCGACGACATCCGGCGCGACCAGCAGTCGCCCGCCCCGATGGAGCGGCTGCTCTGCGGCGACGTCGGCTTCGGCAAGACGGAAATGGCCGTCCGCGCCGCCTTCCGCGCCGTGAACGCCGGCTACCAGGCGGCGGTGCTCGTCCCCACCACCATCCTGGCGGAGCAGCACTACCGCACCTTTTCCCAGCGCACCGCCGACTACCCCGTCCGCGTCGAGTGCCTGTCCCGCTTCCGCAGCGCGTCGGAACAGAAGGAGATCGTCCGGGATCTCGGCGAAGGCAAGGTGGACGTGGTCGTCGGCACCCATCGCATCCTGTCCGGAGACATCTTCTTCAAAAACCTCGGGCTGGTGGTCATCGACGAAGAGCAGAAGTTCGGCGTCGAGAGCAAGGAGCGGCTGAAGCGCTTCCGGGCCGACGTCGACATCCTCACCATGACCGCGACCCCGATACCCCGCACCCTCCACATGTCGCTCCTGGGCCTGCGCGACATCTCCAACCTCACCACCGCCCCCCGCGAGCGCCATTCGGTCAAGACGATGGTGGCGCGCTGGTCGAAAGAGGTCGTCCGCCGCGCCATCCTCCGGGAGCTCGCCCGCGGCGGCCAATGCTTCTTCCTCCACAACCGCGTACACAACATCGACGAGATGGCGGCCACGCTGCAGGCGCTCGTCCCCGAAGCCCGCTTCGGCGTCGGCCACGGCCAGATGGCCGAGGGCGAACTCCTCGAAGTCATGAGCCGTTTCCTGGACGGCAAGCTGGACGTCCTCGTCTGCACCACCATCATCGAAAGCGGCGTCGACATCCCGAGCGTGAACACGCTGTTCGTGAACGAGGCCGACCACTTCGGCCTGTCCGAGCTGCACCAGCTCCGCGGCCGCGTCGGCCGCTACAAGCACCAGGCCTACGCCTATTTTCTGGTCCCGGAAAAGCGGCCCATATCCCCGGAGGCGACGAAGCGCCTCCAGGCATTGCAGGAATACACCGAGCTCGGCGCCGGCTTCCGCATCGCGATGCGCGATCTGGAGATCCGCGGTGCCGGCAACCTCCTGGGCGTGGAGCAGTCCGGCCACATCCACATGATCGGCTTCGACCTGTACTGCCGCCTCCTGGAGCGCGCGGTGGCGGCGCAAAAGGGCGAGCCGCCGGCCGAGGAGTCGGAGGCGGAAATCGATCTCGGCACCCGCGCCTTCATTCCGCCGGAGTACATTCCGTCCGAGCAGCAGCGCATCGAGTTCTACCGCCGCCTGACGCGCATCCGCGACCGCGACGCCCTTGACGCGACGCGGCGCTATGTCCGCGACCGCTACGGCCCGACGCCGGGGCCGGTGGAGCGCTGTTTCCGGGATCAGGAGATACGCGTCCGCATGATCGCGCTGGGGATCGAGACGATAGGCCGGGTGGACGGGGCGCTGGCGGTCACGTTCCACGAACGCGCGGTGAAGCGCGGGGTGATGGCGGCGCGGCACGGCGGCCTGCGGGCGACGCCGCTCCGGAAGAACCAATGGCGGGTCGAGGTTCCGGGCGTCGATGTCGGGCTGGAGCCGGGCGACTACGCGGCCGGCATGGCGGACAAATTGCTGGCCGTCCTGGAAGCGGGACTGAGCGACAGGGCGGGACGAAAGCCGTTCCCGGAGGAACGGGCGCTGCCGGAAATCGCGGGCGGGACGGAGGAGAAACCGGCGGCGGGACCAGGCGCGGACAACGGACCGGCGGAAGCGCCGGAACCGTCCCGCCCGGCGGCGCTGGCGTTTTTCTCCAGCGACATGCTTGACCGGCATGAAGACGCGGGAGCGCTCCCGCCCGCCGCGCCGCCGGCTCCGGCGACGCCTTCTCCCACGCCGCCGGCGGCAAACGCGCCGGCGGCAAAAACGCGGGCGACAAACATGGCGATCAGAACGCCGGCGGCGGATGGCGACGACGGCGCGCCGGACGGGACGAGCGCTCCGCCGGCGAGCACGGCAACCGACGGCAAGAAGAAGAAGGGGAAATCCGGCGCCAACGCGCCGAAGACGTTGCGCGGCGTGCTCCTCGCCCAGCGCGAGGAAACCGTCGCCGGCGGCGCCCGCAAAGCGGCGAAACTGCCCGGCCTCGCGGAAAAGCCCGGCATCATCGCGATCGGGCCCCCGCAAAAGGCGTCGCCGGAAAAGGTCAAGCCCTTCAAGAAGAAGAAAACCGAAGCGGAGGCCGAGGAGCAGGAGGCGGCGCGGGGCAAGGACGGCGGCGCGAGGGTGTTTGGCATTGAGCCGTATATCGCCATCTCCCAGATAGGCGTCATCGTGTCCGAGGCGGCGTTTTGCCCCATCCGATCAGACACCATGACCTTGCGCATCATGGGCGAGCCGGAGAAGCGGATGTATCTCCCGGTCGTCGGCATGGCGCAAAGCGGCAATCGCCGGGTGACGCTCAAGTTCCAATGCGCCAATCCGGAATCGGCGACCAAGACGGCCGAGGCCTTTCTCCAAGCCGGCGAAGCGCGTCTGTACGACGCGCTGGTCGAGGGATAGGGCATCCCCGGCCGGATCATGTCTGATGTCTGGGAAAGAAAGCGATTGGTGCGGGAGGGGGGACTCGAACCCCCACGGATTGCTCCACAAGATCCTAAATCTTGCGTGTCTGCCGTTCCACCACTCCCGCGACGTGAATCACTGCCCGCTTGCAAATTTTTGCCGCTTTTGGTATGGTGTCTGTATCTATCGGTTGTTCATCATATCCCAAACCCGCCCGCGCCGGCAACCATATGCCGCGGTTGATGCGGCGGTATTGTATCCCCCGGGGCCCGTTTCCGCAACTGCTCAGCAAACGAGCCGTGTTCCATGAGCGTCCCCGGTGGCCGCAAAGCAAGGGAAGAGACTCCGGCGTCTTGTGCGGTTGGAGGCTCAAGATCACTGTATAATTTTCACCGCAAGCAAACGCCCCGGAACCAGACGGAAGGAGCACGCCATGCTGACGCTGGAGGAACGGATCGCCGCCAAAATCCCCGGAAAAGACACCGGCATCGAAATACGGAAATCCATCTGCGCCATCTGCGACCCCCTGACCCAATGCGGACTCGACTGCTACGTCAAGGACGGCGTCGTCATCAAGGTCGAAGGCAGCGACGAAAACCCGTTCAACCGGGGAGCGCTCTGCGCCAAGGGCGCGGCGACGCGGCAATACCTCTACCACGAAAACAGGATCAGGACGCCCCTCCGCCGCACCGGCCCCCGCGGCTCCGGGCAGTTCGAGCAAATCGGCTGGGACGAGGCGCTGGACGAAATCGCCGGCAAAGCCCTCGCCGCCAAACAGGAGTTCGGCCCGGAATCGGTGGTGTTTTTCGCCGGCTACACCAAATACTTCCGCCCCTATCTCATCCGCCTCGCCCACGCCTTCGGCTCCCCCAACTACTGCTCGGAGTCGAGCACCTGCAACATGGCGACCGGCATGGCGCAGCGGCTGGTGTGGGGCGCGCCGGGAGCGCCGGATCTGGTAAACACCGACTGCCTCCTCGTCTGGAGCTCCAACCCCTTCTACACCGGCCACGGCCGGGCGCAGATGATCCAGAAGCGGCTGGACCAGGGCATGAAGATGATCGTCGTCGACCCGAGGGTGACCCCGACCGCGGCGCGGGCCGACATCCACCTCCAGGTCCGGCCGGGCACGGACGGCGCGTTGGCGCTGGCGATGGCGAACGTCATCATCGCCGAAAACCTCTACGACAAGGATTTCGTCGCCAACCACACCCGGGGCTTCGACGCGTACCGCGACTACGCGAGCGGCTTCACCCCGGAGCGGGGCGAGGAGCTGACCGGCGTCCCGGCGGAAAAAATCCGTGCGGCCGCGCGCATGTTCGCGACCGCCAAGCCGGCCTGCGTCCAGCCGAGCGCCAGCCCCGTCGTCCACCATACGAACGGGGTGCAGAATTACCGCGCCATTTTCATGCTGGTCGCGCTGACGGGAAATTACGACGTCACGGGCGGGAACTTCGCCGAGCCGCCGAGCTACCTCTACGTCGGCGCCCGCTTCGCCACCCGGGAGCACGAGTTTGAAAACCCCGTCCCCCTCTCCTCCATGCCGCCCCGCATCGGGGCGGATGCCTTCCCCGTGTGGATGGAGACGGCCTCCGAAGAGGCGCAGGCCATGCGCATCCCGGACCAGTTGCGCAGCGGCAAGCCGTACCCGCTCAAGGTCCTCATCGGCTTCGGCATGAATTACCGCATGTGGCCGGATTCGGAGGGATTCCGGCGAAGCTGGGACGCGCTCGACCTCGTCGTCGCCACCGATTTGTTCATGACCGACACCTGCAAGTGGTCGGACATCGTGCTGCCGGCGTGCACGTCGCTGGAGCGGATGGAGCTCCGCGCCTACGGCGGAGGCTATGTGAACCTGAGCCAGCCCGTCGTGCCGCCGCTGTACCAGTCGAAGTCCGACGTCGACATGATTTTCGCGCTGGCGCGGCGGATGTGCCCGGAGGACGACCTGTTCCGCGCCGGCT
>QMCE01002626.1_pt1 | contig 11508 bp, 9 predicted proteins | sample 1821851 | NCBI WGS metagenome assembly QMCE01 (sample SAMN09453174, study PRJNA476694) | Termite gut metagenome, whole genome shotgun sequencing project. | isolation source: worker | host: Odontotermes sp. | place: South Africa:Pretoria | collected 2016-01-28
TACTCTATAGCTTTGGGGATATTCTTCGTCGCGATGCCTTTCTCGCGCTATATGCACATTTTCACCGAGGTGCCGCTGATATTTCTGCGCCGCTGGGGCATCCGCAGCGGCGAGACCGAGAAGAGTTTCGACCACTTCCAACTCGAGGCGTGTTCGCGCTGCGGGGTCTGCATCGACCCGTGCCAGTTACAGCGCGACGCAGGTTTCGACACCGTGCAGTCGGCCTATTTCATTCGCGACAGACGCTATAACCGCCTCACCCGCGCCGTGGCCGACAACTGCCTGATGTGCGGGCGGTGCCAGGCAAAGTGCCCCGTAGCATTGGAACTCGACACGTTGAGACTTAACAGCCGCCACACCCTGAACAACACCCCTTCCCACGACCGTTACGCCTATGCGACAAAAACAGACACCTCGTCCGGTGGCGGCAAAGTCGGCTATTTCGCGGGGTGTATGACGTTGCTCTCGCCGCGCATCCTCAAAGCGATGGAGAGTGTTTTCACGGCGGCAAAGGAAGACGTATGGTGGGCTGACCGCGAGGGTGGGGTATGTTGCGGAAGGCCGCTGAAATTATCCGGCGACACCGATGCCGCGCGCGACATGATGGCCATCAACGAGAAACTTTTCCGCCGCCACGGCATCACCACGCTCGTAACTTCGTGTCCGATATGCCTTCGTGTTTTCCGCGAGGACTACTCCCTGCCGGGAATAGAGGTGTTGCACCATTCCGAATATTTCGCCCGTCTGGCGGCATCCGGACGTCTGACCATAAAAGCAGGGCCGGAAAAATTCGTCTATCACGACCCCTGCGAATTGGGACGCGGATGCGGCATTTACGACGAACCGAGGGCGGTTTTGCGTTCGGCGGGCAATCTCGTCGAACCGGCCGAGACGCGCGAAATGTCCCTCTGCTGTGGCAGCAGCATCGCCGACACCGTTATAAACGACGGCGCCCAAATGCAAATCGCCCGCTCTTTGGGGCGCGCGCTCGAAGCCACCGGCGCGGGAACGGTCGTCACGGCCTGCCCCCTCTGCAAAAAAGCCGTCGCCCGCGGCACGACCCTTCCCGTATCCGACCTCGCCGAGATCGTCGAACGGCACCTGTTATAGATACTCCTCCCCGCCGTTGAAGCGCAGGCCGGTGACGATCTGTTTTATCTCCTGTTCGCGACCCCGAGGCCACACCAGCAGCACATCGTCGGTATCGACCACGATATAGTCTTTCAGTCCGTCCACCACCGCCAGCTTGCCTTTCGGTACTTTTATCATCGAACCTGCCGTGTCGGAAAGGCACACCGTACCGGAAACGGCATTCCCGCGGCTGTCGCGTGAGAGGTTCTCGTAGAGCGAATTCCACGTCCCGACGTCGCTCCAGCCGAAATTGCTGCAACGGACGTAGACGTTGTCGGCCTTTTCGATCACCCCGAAATCTATCGACACATTGCGCGTTTCGGGATATATACGCCGCACGGTGTCCATCTCCCGCGGTGAGCCGAAGTCGTTACTTGCGGCGGCAAAAAGTTGATATACCTCGTCAAGATGTTTAGACATGGCCTCCAGAATGACCTCCGCCCGCCAGATGAAAATCCCCGAATTCCAGAAAAATTCGCCGCTCTCGACAAAAACTTTCGCAAGTTCGACACCCGGCTTCTCGGTAAAGGTGCGCACCTTGCGTATGCCGTTTTCGGTCGCAAGCCCTCCGTTCTTTTCTTCGACCTGAATGTAGCCGTATCCCGTGTCGGGTCGTGTGGGCCGGATACCGATGGTCATCATGGCGTCGTTTGTGCCGGCGAACTCGACGCTTTCGGTGATCGCGCGCTCGAACTCCCTCTCGCCGGTGATAAGGTGGTCGGAGGGTGTGACTATCATCACCGCGTCGGGGTCGGCGGCCTTCAACCGGAATGCGGCGTACGCTATGCAGGGGGCGGTATTCCGTCCCAGAGGCTCGCCGAGTATCTGTTCGGGACGGAGTTCGGGGATCTGCTCGCGGACAATATCGGTACAGGCCTCGCCCGTGACGACGAGAATATTTTCGGGCGGAACTATGGGGAGAAATCTTTCGTAGGTTTGGCGCAGGAATGTTTTCCCCGTTCCGAGAATGTCGAGGAACTGCTTGGGGCACGCCGTACGGCTCACGGGCCAGAAACGACTGCCGACTCCGCCTGCCATTATTACACAATAAATATTCCTGTTCATAGTTTATATAAGGTATCTGTTCTGTGTTGAGGTAAAGATAGTGCAAGTCGAGCGAAATGCAAAATAAATTTTGCATTTCCAAGGCGCCGCCTATCTAAAACAAGCGAAGCGCAGTTAAAGATAATGCAAAAATCGGGGAAAATCACTATCTTTGCCACGATTTTGATGAAATTATGAAAATCCGTATGTTCACCCTGCCAAACATTATCACGCTGGCCAATCTGGCCTGCGGGTGTGCAGCTGTTGTGATCGCGCTTTCGGCGGGCGGACGGCTCAACGTTGCGTTCTGGCTCTTGGTGGCGGCGGCTGTTTGCGATTTTGCCGACGGATTTACTGCGCGTCTCACGAAGCAATACTCCGAGATAGGCGTCCAGCTTGACTCGCTGGCCGACATGGTCAGTTTCGGGGTTGCGCCCTCGGCGGTGCTGTGGGTCATGTATCGCGATTCGCTGCCTGCTTGGAGCGGCGCACCGACGGCTCTTTACGACGCACTCGGATGTCTGGTCTTTTCGGTGGCGCTGTTTTCGGCTCTGAGGCTCGCCAGGTTCAACGTCGACAAGACGCAGACCTACGAATTTTCGGGACTTCCGACCCCCGCGGCGGCGCTCGCGATCGCGGCGATGGGATGGACGTGGTACACGGGAGAATTCACGATGCCGCGCGAGGTGATCTTGGCTTTTGCCGCGCTGACGAGTTGGCTACTGATATGTCCTGTCAGGATGTTCTCACTGAAATTCAGCCGGTACGGATTTAAGGGCAACGAGATCAGATACGGATTCCTTGCGGCCTCGCTGGTACTCGTCGCCATATTCGGCATCGGAGGAGTGGCGCTTGCCGTGGGACTTTATGTGTCTACGGGCATAGTGCGCCATTTTTATTATTCGAGACGGAGAGACTAATGACGGTAAGGGCTTTTATATGCGGGCTTTTGTTGGCGGGGACGTTTATGACGTCTCCTGCGGGTGAACTCGCCGCACAAATGCCCGGCTCTCAAATACCGGGAGTACCGGGTACGTCCCGTGGGATGCAGCAACCGGGACAAGTGGGGACGGGACAGCAGCAGACCGGATTGCCCGGACAGCGCCAGCAACAGACCGGACTGCCGGGGCAACGTCAGCAACCCGTCGAGGAGGAAGAGAACGTTCCGTTTTTCGGCGAAGGGACCGAGGTCGATCCCGCAGCCGACACGGTCAAGAAAAAACGCCCGAAAAGGCCCCTCGAATCCTATTTCTTCCCCGATTCGGTGCGCAGTCGACAAAATATGGTCTGGACGGTCGATCCTTACATGAACCATATCAACATCAGCCATATCGACACGCTGCAAGCCGATTTCCAGAACGTCTATCCCTTTATGAAGAAGGGGGTGGGGAGTGCCTATCTGGGTAACCTCGGGGCGCCGGCACAATATTTGAGTTTTTTCGACCGCACCGACAGGGGCTACCCTTCGTTCGCCGATCCGTGGGACGCCTACCTGATAACACCCTCCACCACCAACTTCTACAATGTCAAGAAGCCCTTCACGCAGTTGAGTTACACCATGGCGGGATCGAAGCCTGAGCAGGAGGAGGATCTATACGTCATACACGCGCAGAACATCTCGCCGCAGACCGGTTTCAACGTCAACTTCCGCAACCTGGGTACCAAGGGGATGTACTTGTGGCAGGCCACGAGGGACAAACATTTCTCGGCCGCGTTCAACCACACCGGCAAGCGTTACTCGGTTCACGCGGCGTACATCTGGAACTACATTTACAACCGCGAGAACGGCGGACTGGTCAACGACGACGACATCATAATCGACCTCAACAAATGGGAGGATACCAGGACTGTCCCGATGAGAATGTCCGACCCGAAGAACCGTATCAGAAGCAACACATTCTTCCTGACACAATCGCTGGGCATCCCGCTTCGCAAGGTGCGGGAGGAGGATTTCACCATCGCCGACCGGCCCGCGGTATTCCTCGGTCACACGATGTCCTACGAGAGTTGGTCGAGAAGATACGAAGACTCCCGTCCGGGAACGGTTTACAAATATCCGACGAGCAGCGACACTCCGAGGGATCCGGAACCCTATTACGACGCCTGGTGGTTCTCCTACAGGGATTCGAGGGATTCGATCTCCGAGAGCCGCTTTTCCAACCGCATTTTCGTGCAGTTCCAGCCCTGGGACAGGGGCGGTGTCATAGGTACGATCGACGGCGGAGTGGGGGCCGACATACGCCGCCGCTTTCAATTTGTGCCCGATATGTACAATACCGGGGTCGAAAACAGCGTTGGTATAGAGACTGAATATTATGCTTATGCAGGAGCTAACGGTAACATAAAGAGATATTTCAACTGGGAGGCTCGCTTCAAGATCCATCCCTTCGGTGCCGCACAGGGCGACATCGAGGCGGGAGGAAAGGTCGCAGCCCGCGTCTTTGTAAAAGGACGTCCTCTCTCCGTTTCGGGTAGTTTCAGCTTCAGCTCGCTGAGGCCCGACTACTGGAAACAGAGCTTTTACTCTAACCATTTTATATGGCATAACTTCTTTTCGAAGGAGAGTGAGACCCGTATCGACGTGTCGCTCAACATACCCCACATAGGGTTCACGGCGACCGCCTCACAAAGCATACTCGGCGACAGGATATATTTCAACGAGTATGGCCGTCCGTCCCAGGCGTCGGAGATAGTGAGTATCACGGGTATGTATCTTCGCGAAGATTTGCCGATAAGGATAGGTTCCTCGTCGGTGAATCTCAACCACAGGGTAATGTTGCAATGGAGTACGAATCAAAAGATCGTTCCCGTTCCGATGGTGGCTGCGTATCTCTCTTATTTTTATGAATTCAACGTGGTGAAGAACGTGTTGAGGCTCCAGATAGGGGTCGACGGACGCTACAACACCAAATACTATGCTCCGGGATGGAATCCGGGCACGGGACAATTCTACAATCAGAGAGAGAAACAGCTGGGCGACTACATCTGGATGGATGTGTTCGTCAACGCGAAATGGAAACGCATGAGGATCCTTCTGAAGTTTGAGCACTTGAATTACGATATGTTCGGAGCAAGGAACTATTTTACGGTGCTTCACTATCCGACTAACGCTCGGGTATTCAAGATCGGGATTTCATGGAATTTTTATGATTAGGGTCTCGCATTGCGGCACGATTTCTGCCCGCAGCGAAATTCGTGATGACTTACAAACTTAATTTTATTTTTTTTGCATCGGCCGCCGTAATTGTTTTGGCAATGGCCGGCACAACGGTAAAAGGGGCATCGCCGGGAGGCACGCCCGAAAAATCTTCCCACTCCTACTCCGAACAGACCTCGGAGTGGAAGCCTTACTCTCCCGATCAGGTCGTGGTGATCTCTGAGTACGACCCGATCATCCGCCGGATAGCCCACGAAAAGGGCTACGACTGGCGATTCATTTCGGCTATGGCATTTGCCGAATCGCGCTTCAACCATCGTGCGGTCTCCTACGCGGGAGCCATGGGTCTGATGCAGGTCATGCCCTCCACCGCACGCGGCTTCAAGGTCGATCCGCAAAGTATGCGCGACCCCGAGACCAATGTGACGGTCGCGGTAAAACTGCTCGAACAGATCGGAAAGACGTTGCGCTTTCCGCGCTCGATCTCCGAAAAAGACCGGCTGAGCATCACCCTTGCAGCCTACAACTGCGGCATCGGACACGTTCTGGATGCCCGCCGCCTCGCGGTAAAGTACGGCGAGAACCACAACTCGTGGAACGTGGTGGCCAAGTACCTGAAACTCAAAAGCGACCCCGCCTATTACGAAGATCCGGTGGTGCGCTGCGGAGATTTCGTGGACAGCGACCAGACCCTGGGTTACGTCAAAAAGGTGATGCGCTACTACAACAGCTACTGCGAGATCGCAATGCTGTAAAAAGAGTGCCGCAAAAAACAGGAATCGGCTGTGCGACGAAAAGTCCGCTACAGCCGATTCCTATTTTTACCACCTCCTATTTGCCGATTCCCGCCTTCTTTTTCAACTCTTTCGGCAGGGTGCTTTTATTGACCACGACGCTAATGGTCTTGTAGGCCACAAAGGGGTACGAGGCGTAGAAATATCCGCCGTAGATGTGCCCTGCGTCGCCCCACGAATTCTTCACCTTGAAGTATTTGTTGCCCTCCCGGTCGGTTGCGGTACCCACGATCTCCATGCCGTGGTCATCGGTCGTCTCCCAGTTGTCGAAAGCCTCCTGGCGAAGTTCCTGCGTGATGGTCAGCTCTTTGCCGGGCTTGTCGAGCTTATAGAGTGCGGCATCCTTCTCGGCCTGCGACAGGGCAACCCAGCGCGACAGCTCGCTGTCGTCCATGCGCTCCGTGGCTGCATCGGGAACGACGGCAAAACCCTTGCGCCATGCAAATCCCTTTTCGCTCACGTCGGAGGCCCACAGCACGGGGTGTCCTGCGTCGATGGCTCCGGTCGCGACGGACATCATCTCGTCGAGGGGAACGTTGAACGCCTCGCCCCACACAGTGTTGTCGGGCACCTCCACGATGAACCGGGTGTAGAACGGATGGTGTGTGAATGAGGTTATCGAAACGTAGTCGTCGAGATCGACCGGCAGCGAAGCCGCAAAGCTCAGAGGGGTGTACTCACGGCCGTTGTAGGTGAACTTTTCGGGCACCTTGCCGAGATATGCGTCGAGTATCGCGTCGAGCCCCGCCAGCCATGCGGTCGAGAGCTTGCGGTTGGGGTTTTTGATCACGGCATCGCAGTAGCCCTTGATCACGGCGTCGAGTTCGGCGTGGCGGTGAATATCCTGCCCGTAGTTCATCCCCGTGTAGACTTCGGTGGGTACGATGCCGTGCTTGCGCCAGCAGATAAAGACATCTTCGGCGGCGGCTCCGCCCGACAGGCTCGACGTGCCGTGCATACGGACGTATTTCACTGCGCGGTCGCGGTAGGCATACCTCACGACGTACATGGCCGACAGGTCTACTTCGGGGCCTCCGGCGATGAGTATCTCGCTTTCGAGGAACGCGAGGCCCGAAAAACTCCAACACGTCCCGCTCGACGCCTGGTTTTTGACGCTCGTGGCGGGAACGGTTTTGGTGTCGGTGAAAACATAGTCGCTTTTTGACTGATCGTCAGGCTGCTGTTGAGCGAACGTCGTTGCGGCAAATAGCACGCAGACAAGGGTAAGAATAGTTTTTTTCATTGAGTTATAAGTTATGAGTTATTATTGTCATTCCGAGTGAGCCGGATTTGTAGAGTTTTTAAAGTGCCGATACATTCTATCCGGCGACGAGGAATCTTCGTTATACATAAGCCTGTTTGTAGTTTTTTTTCATCTACAAAACAACAACGATCCTCTTCATCCCCGTCCCCGTCGGCCAATCCGGGCCACGGCGCAACAAACGCCTCACGGTACGTTCCGCGGCGGGCGACGAACTCTCGAAAAACCTTATATCGTAGGGTCGTCCCTCGTCATCCACCTCGAAAAAGACTATCACCCGCTCCTCCGTCACACCATGCCTGGCGACGTGAGAGGCGACAAACCGTCTGAACTCGACGGTCTGAACGGAGTCTTCGCCGAATATGAGCCTTTCGGGCATGACTTTCACAAAATCGCGTATCACACGTCCGGTACCGGCACTCGAATCCCTTACCGTATCGGCGGCCGCTTTTGCACTTACGCCCCTTATTCTGATTTTCGGGGTGCCGGCCGACGATGCCGATCTCCTTTGCGTCCCGTATCCGATCACGACCACATCGTCCAACGAATTGGAATCGGGGGCCATAGCCACGAGTGCCTCTCCGGTGCTGTCGGCACGAACCTCCGTACTTTCGTAGCCGAGATATTGCGCCACGATCTTCGCCCCTTCGCTCACGGGTAACGCGAAACGTCCGTCGGCATCGGTGATCGCCCCTGTACCTGCCGCATCGCTCTGAACGACAACACCGGGAATTGCTTCGCCCGTCGAGGCATCGACCACGCGCCCGGCGAGCGAACGGGTCGCAGAAACGGATGCTTCGGCTTGTGCCTGCGGAGCTGTGTCGATCGAAGCATCGGTCGCAAGGCTCATCGCAAGCCTGTCGTCGCCGAGGCCGGGGATCTCACCTGCGGCGGGATCGAGTTCCGAAAAATCGGTCGCCTCGACCTCGATGGGAGGATCGTTGGGAACGACCGTGATCTGCCGTGCGGCGAGTAACGCCTCTTCGCGCAACCTCTCTGCGTGCCGCTGTTCCTCGCGTTGCCGCTTCTCGCGCTGCTCCCGTGCGATGCTGTCGCGCATCCTCTCTTCAACCACCTCGACGGGAGGCAGAATGGCCACCTCACCCCAATCTCCGTATCCTCCTCCATTGCCCGTGTTGCTCGTTTCGTGTGCTATGTCGCCGCGGAGGGTGTCGCCCGTAAGTCCGTCGCCGAAAAAGAGTATCCCGCCGCCGATGACTCCGACAAGCAGCACCGCCGCCGCGGCCACCGACCAGACCCTGATACGTCGTTCGCGCAGGTGGCGTGCCCTGGCGCGCTGTGCCACCCGTCCGCCCGCCGCCGATCGCTCTATGCGTCCCGCGAGCCGTTCCATCGCGGCGAGGTGGTCGCCGGACACGGCGTCGAAACCGTCCAGAGCATCACTCAGGAAGGGGTCGCGCATGGCATCCGCTTCGATGTCGTGCGCCTCCCGTCCGCGCCGTGCGCCTTTTATGTAATCTGCGAGCTTCATAATGAAACGCCGTGCTTTTCGAGGCACATTTTCAGGTTTCGTTTTCCGTTCTGTATATAACTTTTCACACCTTTTACATCATACAGGGTGGTGTCGGAGATCTCGGCATAGGAGCGTTTTTCCATGAAAAACATCGCGACCGTTTCCCGTTGCCGTTCCGGCAGCTTCTCCATACACCTTTCGAGTGCCGCGAGAGCCGCCTCGTCTTCACTCTCTCCCCCCTCGCTCAATAGATGCAGCAGCGGTGGCGATTCCATAAACCGATCTTCGAAATCGACCCGCACTCTCTTTTTATCGCGCCGCAGGATTTGCAGGCAGTGATTTCGGGCCACCGACCAGAGCCACGTCCGGAAGTTTTTTATACGGTAGTTTTCGAGTTTCGGAGTAAGCTCCTCGAATATCTGCATCACGGCGTCCTCGGCATCTTCGGCACGTCCCAGATATTTCAGACACAACCCGTAGACCAGCGGCATATATCGTGCGTACAACTCCCCGAACCAAACGGCGTCGCCCGTTTCTATAAATCGGGAGAGCAGTTCGCTGTCTTCGCGGGAGTAGTCCCTTGTTGTGTCGAAATTCATCATCGAAGAACAAAAATACAAAATTTTTCCTAAATTTGTGGAATTGTTCGCCACGGAGCATCCATAAAGCAAACTTTACCAATAAAAAAATCAATTTTATGAAAACATTGAAAGCTTTGTTCGCAGGTTTGCTCGTGGCAATCCTCCTTGCGACGGCGGCACCGGAAGTCCGTGCCTCCCTCGATTCCCGATCCGCCGAGATCACGGTGAGCGGAACCGTTACAGATGCCGATTCCGGCGATCCCATTGTTGCCGCTTTCGTGCGGAACGTCAACTCCCAAGATGTCGGTACGGTCACTGATGCCGCCGGACGTTACTCCATTAAGGCCGCCGTGGGCGACCGGCTCGAATTTTCCTATCTCGGCTACGACCCCGAAACCGTCGAAGTGAAAGGGGCTGTACTCGACGTGAAGTTGCAGGCTGCGCAAGCGCAGCTCGATGAGTCGCGGCACGAGCAGGGCGGCATTTGCACAGATGCAACCCAATTACGACGCCATCGACGCCGAAGAGTACGCCCGCATTAAAGAGAACCGTTTCGTCAGCGTGGCGAAAGACCCCCTTTCGACCTTTGCACTGGAGGCCGACGGAGCGTCGTACAGCAATGTCCGGCGCATGATAAACCGCGGCGAGATGCCCACGCCCGATGCCGTGCGGGTCGAGGAGTTCGTCAACTATTTCAGCTACGGCTACGCGAAACCTACCGGCAAAGATCCGTTGAAGGTGAACTACGAGGTGGGTGATTGCCCCTGGAACCCGCTGCACCGGCTGGTGAGCATCGGCATTAAGGCGCGCGAAATCCCCTCGGAGGGGCTTCCCAAAGCCAACTTCGTCTTTCTGATAGACGTTTCCGGGTCGATGTACAGCCGCCTGCCGTTGGTGGTGGCTTCGATGAAGCTGTTGGTCAATAACCTGCGCGACGAAGACCGTGTGGCGATAGTTACATACGCAGGCAGCGACCGCGTGGCCCTTACGAGTACTCCGGGCAGCGACAAACAGAAGATTCGCGAGGTGTTGGACGAACTCACCTCGGGCGGATCGACGGCGGGAGCGGCGGGTCTTACCACGGCCTACAAGGTTGCCCGCGGGAACTTCATAGAGGGCGGCAACAACCGCATAATCCTCGCCACGGACGGCGACTTCAACGTCGGCCAGTCGAGCGACGAGGCGATGGAGGCCCTCATAGAGCGCGAACGCCGCAGCGGCGTTTTCCTCACCGTGCTCGGCTACGGGATGGGCAACTACAAGGATAAAAAGATACAGATACTCGCCGAAAAAGGTAACGGCAACCACGCCTACATCGACAATATGCAGGAGGCCAACCGCGTACTTGTGAATGAGTTCGGCGGCACGATGTACACCGTCGCCAAAGATGTGAAGTTGCAGGTCGAGTTCAATCCCGCGCGCGTGTCGGCATTCCGTCTGGTGGGCTACGAGAGCCGCCTGCTGGAACACGAGGATTTCAACGACGACACCAAGGACGCGGGCGAGATAGGCGCGGGACACACCGTGACGGCGCTCTACGAGATCGTTCCCGCCGGCTCCGAAAGCAAGGCAGGCTCCATCGACCCGCTGAAATATCAACCGGCTGTGGAGCCGGGCAAGGGCAATTACGGCGGCGAACTGATGACGGTCAAAATTCGTTACAAGGAACCCGACGGCATAAAGAGTTCCAAGATCGAAACTCCCGTGGTGGATAGGGGTGGCGACCCGTCGGAAGATTTCCGCTTTGCCTCGGCCGCGGCTATGTTCGCACAACTGCTCAGGGGCAGCGATTTTAAGGGCGACGCCACATACGAAAAGGTGGTCGAACAGGCGCGAAAAGGATTGGGCGACGACGCGAATGGCTACCGCCGCGAGTTCGTGCGACTGGTCGAAGCGGCGGCAGGGTTGTAATTACGAATTATGAATTACGAATTACGAGAGATTGTACATGGCGTCATTGCGAACCTGCAAGGTGAAGCAATCCAGAAAAAAAAGACTGGATTGCTTCGGGTTTCTACCCTCGCAATGACGGAGAGTCCAACTCTTAATTCGCTGAGTTATGGATT
>QMCE01001923.1_pt1 | contig 11500 bp, 6 predicted proteins | sample 1821851 | NCBI WGS metagenome assembly QMCE01 (sample SAMN09453174, study PRJNA476694) | Termite gut metagenome, whole genome shotgun sequencing project. | isolation source: worker | host: Odontotermes sp. | place: South Africa:Pretoria | collected 2016-01-28
AAAAACCATACCCAGTACGCTTCCCGGAATAAATCCGTTAATCAGGTAACTGACTGCCTCGCCGAGGAAGTAGAACAGGAAAATGAAAAATAGACCTTTAATCATAAAACGTATGCTAAATGAGTACAAAAATACTTATTTTTTCATACCTTTGTCTTTATTCTGAAAAAACAACTTTAAAAATATGGCTGAGACTAATTTTGTTGATTACGTGAAGATTTTTTGCCGTTCCGGAAAAGGCGGACCGGGTTCTACGCATCTTCACCGGGAAAAGTTTGTACCCAAAGGGGGACCCGATGGTGGTGACGGAGGACGTGGCGGCCATATTATTTTGAAGGGAAACAAGAATTACTGGACACTTATCCACTTGAAATTTGCGCGCCACATCTTTGCCGGAAACGGAGAGAGCGGGGGAGCAAGTCGCAGTTTCGGGAAAAACGGAGGGGATAAAATAATCGAAGTGCCTTGTGGTACGGTAGCTTTTGACGGCGATACGGGCGAGTGTATTTGTGATATAACGGAACACGATCAGGAAGTTATTCTGCTGAAAGGCGGTCGCGGCGGACTCGGAAACTGGCATTTCCGCACGGCAACCAACCAAACGCCCCGCTATGCCCAACCCGGCGAACCGGCGATAGAGAAAAACATCGTATTGGAACTCAAAGTATTGGCTGATGTCGGTCTCGTAGGATTTCCGAATGCCGGAAAATCGACGCTGCTGTCGGTTGTTTCGGCAGCCAAGCCAAAGATTGCCAACTATCCGTTTACGACGCTGGTACCGAATTTAGGCATTGTGCCTTACCGCGACCAGCGCTCATTTGCAATGGCTGATATTCCGGGAATTATCAAGGGTGCATCCGAAGGTAAAGGATTGGGATTGCGTTTCTTACGCCACATTGAACGGAATGCGCTGCTGCTCTTTTTAATTCCTGCCGACACTGAAAATATTTTAACTGAATATAACATATTATTGAACGAATTGGAACAATTTAATCCCGAATTGCTTGAAAAACAGCGTGTATTAGCTATTTCAAAATCCGATATGCTGGATGAGGAATTGATTGAGGCTTTGAAAAGCGAACTCCCCGAAGGTATTCCGACCGTGTTTATCTCTTCTATTTCCGGATTGGGAATCACCGAGTTGAAAGATGTTCTTTGGGAAGAACTCAGCAAAGACGAAAACCGTCATGTAACCCTCAGTCACCGACCGATGAATGTCGCATTAATTGACGATGACGATGATGATGAGTTTGACGACGATGAGTTTGATTGGGAGGATGAATAAACTTACAAAAAACAACCTCTTTCTCGTAGAGATGTAGCATGTTATGTCTCTACTACAAAAAATAAAAGAACTGAAATTAATTTATAACGTATGAACTTACAAAAATCCCTTTTATCTGCCGTTCTTTCGGCGTTTTGCGTAACTTCATTTGCACAAAAAAGCGATATTTATCTGGGTGGAGATACGCTTATTCAATTAGGAATTGTGCAGCACGATAAAGAAAAGTATGAAGAAGCGTTAGATTATTACTCAAAAGTCAATTCCAATGATGATAATTACCCATTATCACTCTACGAAAAAGCGTTGACATACAACGAAATGGGTAAAAAAGAGGAAGCATTGCAAACTCTTCAATCTATGGAAAAATATCCCAATTCATTGGATTTATCCTATTATAATCTGTTGGGGAGCGTGTTGGATGACCTCAACCGGCGCGGAGAAGCCTTAAAGATATTTGAAAGTGTTTACCCGAAGTACGAGCACACTTATCTCATTACGTATAATTATGCTCTCACTTATTATCACGACGGAAAATTGGACGAGGCAAGAGCGCTTTTGGAGAAGAATGTGCGTCTTAATCCTTTTCATTTTAACAGCCATGCTACGTTGGGGAAAATTCACTTTGCACAGGGACGATTGGTGCCTTCTCTGTTGAGTTTTGCTTTTGCGTCGACTGTCGCCACTTCACAAGGATACGCCGCTTTCAAGCTTTTTGAGAATGCGCTGAATGGTTCGCTGAAAGAGGAAATCAAAACGGAAACAGGTTTAGATGTTGCAGAATCTGCCGATGACGAACTCAACCAGCCTTTCAAGGAGCTTGAATTTATGCTCAAAAGTTATGTGGCAGGCAACCGGAATTTTACCGTGAAAGCAAAAATCGACTATTCAACTACCCGCCAATTTCAATTTTTGATTGAAAACATAACGGTAGACCCGGTGAAAAGCGATGCGGTTAACCAAGTTTATATTCCGTTTTTCAGCCAACTTGTGGCAAACAATATGACCGCTCCGGGTATCTACTACTTTGTCCGTTTTTCCGACAGCAAAGACATTGTCAAAGCGCTGAATAAAAATAAAGCGCCAATTAACAAATATATCGAGTGGGCAGCCAAAACAATCAACGAGGGTCGCGAGCAACTGTTTGATCCTAAAAGCACGACCTATTGTGTGTTCAATCGTTCGGGCATTGAAGGAAAGGGCAGTTATTCCGATGTTTCCGGAAAAGTGAAGAGCGGAACGTGGATTTTTTATCATGATAACGGCGAAAAAGCCGCAGAAGGCGTTATGCAGAACAATAAAAAAGAGGACGTTTGGACATTTTATAACGGAAAGGGAAATGTCAGTTCAAAAGTCTTCTACAAGAACGATTTGCCGGAAGGCGAATTGGTTGCATACAACGAAAACGGAACGCTGTACCGGAAATCAAATTACAAAAACGGCAAAGAGGAGGGCGAAAGCTTTTATTTCAATCAAGGCGGATTCCCTTTGAGTAAAATGACAGTGAAAGATGACAAAATAGTGGGACTTTACACCTATTATTACGATAACGGAAATGTCGATTATACAGTTAATTATGTTAATGGAAAGTTGAATGGCAGCTATGCTGTCTTATATGCAAACGGCACACAAAGGAAAACCGGCTCATATAAAGAGGGCGAGCTTGATGGAATCATTACTTTTTACTACGCAAACGGTAAAAAATGGAGCGAGCAGAATTTCAAAAACGGAAAATTGGTCGGTATACAGCAATCGTGGCATCCTAACGGAAAATTGGAGAACGTGTACGCCACCAATGAAGAAGAAAAAACGACCGGCGTTTACAAAGAATACTATTCGAATGGACAATTGTCTGATTCTGTGATGTATGTCAACGGATTGCCTCAGGGAACCGGCTACTTTTACGATCGCGACGGAAAACTTCTATCGACTGTTACATTTGATAAAAAAGGGGCGAGAAACCTTATTCATTATTACGATAAAAACGGTAAGATTGTCGGCACAAACAAAAAAGAAGGTAATAAGATGAACTTGCAAATGTTGAATCCGAATGGAAATGTAATTAGAAAAGGTTTGTATAAAGACAATAAACCGGATGGCGTGTGGGAATATTTTGACGTTTACGGAAATCTGACCGACATTCTGAATTACAAAGCCGGTGAATTAAACGGGGAGGTAACTTCTTTTTACGCGCAAACAGGAAAACCCAACCAGAAAAGTTTTTACAAAGACGGAAAGCGTAACGGTTTTTATACGCAATATTATCCGACTGGAAACGTAAGATCCGAAGGCTATTTGGTAAACGGTGAGAAGGAGGGCGAATGGAAGACTTACTATCCGAACGGTCAGGTTGTTGCCGTCAATTTTTACAAAAAAGATGAATATCACGGACTTCAAAGCTACTATTCGTTTGAAGGGAAAAAGAGCCGCGATGACTTTTTTGAAGACAAGGTAATGACAAAATTGACTTATTATACTGAAAGCGGCGTGTTGGACAGTTGCAGTTTTACGAACGGTTACGGCTCACTTTTGCTCAAATATCCGAATGGAAAAACCTACCGCGAATGTAGTTCGGTAAAGGGAGGAAAGTATAACGGAGAATTGACCGTTTACAACGTAAAAGGCGATGTCGTAAGTCAAAGTATGTTTATTGACGGACTGTTAACCGGAAAACGAATTTTTTACAACGATGACAAGGAAAAGACGCGCGAAGATGATTACCTGTTAGACCAAATTCACGGCAAAAGCAAATTCTATCGAGGTGGTAAAGTAACTTGCGAAATTGATTATCTGATGAATACTCCTGTTCGGCGAACCGACTATTATCCAAATGGAAAGAAATCGTTCGAGTGCTCTTTTAATGATAATGGTTTACAACACGGTTGGGTGTCTTATTACGACGAAGCGGGCGAACTTCAATACGAATATCTGTACGAAGACGGATTGCTCATTGGCTATGGTTATTTGGATAAGGATGGAAATAAAGTAGCAAAAAACTTAACCAAAGGTACTCAAAAAATAGAGGCTTACTATCAAAACGGAAACAAATCGTTGGAGGTTACCATTACCAATGGCTGGCGCGAGGGGGCGCTCACTCGTTGGCATTCCAATGGAAAATTAAAGACGCAAACCAACTATTTGAACAATGAGGAAACGGGAGAAGATAAGGAATACTCACGGGAAGGCGTGTTAATCAGACATCGCTTTAACCAGTACGACAACTTACACGGTCTATCCAAAAAGTATTCCGATAGTGGCGTTTTGCTGTCAGAAGAGGAATATGTGAACGGCGATTTGCACGGAACTTGTAAATATTACCATGCTAATGGCAAACTGAGATGTACCCGGATTTATGATGAGGGGTTATTGATAGCTGAAAAATGATTTTAGAAAAGAAAATTACTTAAAAATGAACAACAAACGGACAATCTTTTTCTTCTTTTTTTTTCAGTTCCTAATCTGCTGTTTTGTGTCGGCACAGAAGCCCGCGGAAGAGTTGCTTTATTTTGAGCAGAAATATCCGAACTCTTCTGCCGTCGAAGTGTCATTAAAACAGCGGTTGGATATTAATATGATCAAGGGAAAACCTGAAATTTATTTCGATTACTACGCCGAAACCATCATCCTGACCGATATGGTGTCGGGATTTACGAACGAAGAGATACATTATTCACCCAAAGCGCCGCTTGTTACAGTCGAAGCGTGGGCGCTTGTTCCCGATGGAAACAAATACAAAAAGATACCGGCAAAAAATTTTGTGCATAAATCAGCTGTCGAAGATGTTTTTTTCAGCGATGCCCGCACGTGCAGTTTTGTTTATACCGGATTGACCAAAGGCAGTAAAATAGTGTACAAATACCGGAAGAAAATAAATGACCCGTACCTGCTGCCGCGCCTTTTTCTTTCTTCTCCCGGAGGAGTGGAATATGCGGAGGCGGTGATTGAGTATGATAACTTATTTGACGTACAATTTAACTGCATTGGTTTTCAACCCGAAAACAGCTATTCCGTTAACAAAGGAAAAAACAGGACGAACGTGCAATTTGTAATGCAATCGCTTCCGAAAATGAAACCGGAAAAATATATTACAACTTATCTGCCTTATATTATGCATGTTATACCGCGCATTGCTTACTATAAAACGTCGAGTAAGGGCGAATCCGTAGCCGTACTTCCCGATTTGGCACACTTGTATAAATACAATTCCGGCTATATCGACAGCATTGTCCAAGTTGATGATGCCAAACTTGCCGTATTGGCAGACTCGATTACTTCGCAGCTTACGGACGAGTTTGAAAAGGTAAAAGCCATTTACTACTGGGTGCAGCACAACATTCACTACGTAGCTATCGAAGACGGCAACAACGGTGTCGTGCCGGCAAACGCGCTGTATGTCTATGAAAAACGGTATGGTGACTGCAAAGGAATGGCAAACCTGATTTATACCTTGTTGAAAAAGTTGAATATCAACGCTTACTATACGTGGGTAGGTACGAGGGATTTACCATATAAATACACGGAAATACACACGCCTTTTATTGATAACCACATGATTGCGACCTACATTGACAAGGCGGGCAAATATTACTTTTTAGATGCAACTGCCGAGTTTCAAAGCATTGAAACGGCGCCGGGTTCGATACAAGGCAAGGAGTGTCTTATCGCTATCGACAAAGACAGTTTTCAAGTAAAAGAAATACCTTATTCTGTGAGCCGGATTTTTTTCAATACTCGGTTGGATATTCAGAATCTGGACTTAAAGGTGAACGAAGTGCAGCGACTTTCCGGAAACATTGCCCGTTTGAATGCTTACTACGTGGCGCATCGAACGGAAGAAAAGAAGCGTCAACTTTTTATCGACCAGCTCAAAAGTGAGGGATATGCTAAATCGACACTCGTAAAAGTACAGCACAGTGACCTCTATGCTGTTGATAAAGAGTTGGAAATCAAAACCGAATATGTGCTTAACGACTATGTTGTTAAGAGTAACTCAAAATTATACGTTAAGCCGATTTTGCGAGGACTGGAGCCTATTATTATCGAATCCGACCGTCAATATGAAGTTGAATTTAAGCAAAAAGAACATTATAAATGGGTACAGGAAATACAAATCCCTGCAAAATACATAGTTGATCAATTGCCCGAAAACGCATCTTACCAACATCCGTTATTCTCGTTTTCATCCAAGCTGACAACGAAAGGAAATAAGATATACGTTGAAGTCGAATATTTAACTGATTTTGTCCGGCTGCCTAAAAATGAATACGACGCATGGAATGAAATGAACCGGATGGTGCAAAATTTTTGCAATCAGTCGTTTGTATTCAAACAGAAATAAAAATAATAAATGCAATAATTTACAGATATGAGAAGATTAACATTTTTACTGATTACAACGTTTTGTTTCGGTTTTATAATGGAAGCGCAAGAGAAACCGTTGGAAATTTCGAGTTACGATTGGGGTAATCCGGTTTTTGAAACAGACCGTTTTGAGAACAAGGATACAGCAACCGTGCATGTTTTGAAGTCGAACACGATTATTGAATATGCATATCAGGAAGACGGTACGTTAAACCGTTATTTTTTGTTTCACGAAAAAGTGAAAATCAATAATAACGCGGGATTGGAACAGTACAAAACAATACGTATTAACGGTGAGATTATGTCGATGAAAGCGCGTTTTATCGGAAAAAACGGGAAGGTAATCGAATTGGGACAAGCCGATGCGAAAAAGCTGGAGGACGAAGACGGAACATACCAACTTTGGGCAATCGAAGGCGCGGAAGTGGGCGGAATCATTGAATATTGCTGGTCAAGACAAGGTTTGTCCAAGTTGTCGGGTTCGTCAACGATACAGTCAAGCGTACCGCAAAGCAATGTCAGTATGTCGATTATCTCGCCGATTACACTGCAATTTGCTGCTAAATCGTATAACGGTTGCCCAGAAATGACGGAAAGTATCGACAGTTTGAAGGAAATTCGCATCCTTTCGTTTCATGCAGGTGAAGTTCCTGCGTTGGAAAAAGAGGTGTTCAGTTTTTACAAAAGTCATTTGCAACGGTTGGAATACAGTTTTTCCTATAACAGTGCAAACAAAAAAAATATATCTAACATATTGAATGACAATATTAAAGTTTATTACGCTTTTGTAAACGATTTTGACCCGAAGGAGTTGAAACAGATGCAGCCGGTATGGAAAAGTATGGCAATAAAAAATAACATGGAAGAAGAGCGAAAAATCCGGATCATTGAAAACCATATCAAAACAAATTTTCAATGGATTGACGGAAGCGTAAAGGGAATGAACATCTCGCGTATTCCTGATATTTTGAAAACCAAATATGCCAATACGACGGGATACCTGCGAATGTTGGCTGCCTCGTTCCAGCATTTTAATATCCCGTTTGAGCTGGTGCTGACTTGTGACCGTAAACAGCGTTTTTTCGACCGTGATTTTAAAGGCGATAATTTCTTGAATGATATTCTCATCTATTTTCCATCGTTGGACACTTACCTGGATCCTGGCAATATGTTCAACCGCTTGGGACATATCGACACCTCTTACTTAGGCAATGACGGAATGTTTTTGAAAGAGGTGAAAGCGAGCGGAATCAGTTCGTATATGCCTTATTACAAGCAAATTCCTGAAAATAATTACGAAAAATCACTCCACTCGACTTATGCTCACCTGAAATTAGACCCGAAGGACTTCAACATGAAATATACCGTTGAGCATCAGTTTTCGGGTTATACCGCTGATTTTTATCAACCTTTTTTCTTTTATGCCAATGAAGAGAAGAAAAAGGAGATGGTAGAAAAGATGGTTGTAGAAGAATTGCTACCCGACAAGCTGCTGAATTGGAGTGTGGAAACTCAGCAACCGATTGATTGGTTTATCAAACTGTTGACTATCAAGACGGAACTATCGGGAAATTCGTTGCTTACCAAAGGTGGAAACGATATTCTGATTCGGATAGGCGTACTTATCGGCAGACAGTCGGAGATGTATCAGGAGAAGGAGCGTAAACTTCCGTTAGAGAGCGCAAGTACCCGGCTGTATGTGCGCGAGATTACGCTTGAAATTCCTGAAGGATACACGATTTCTAATCCGGAGGCGGTAAAAATGAAAAAAGAGTTGCTGACGGATGGAAATGTAGAGGCGTTTTTTTATTCCGATTACACCCTTTCCGGAAATAAATTGACAGTTACTTCTACTGAAGGTTACAAAAAAATGATTTTCGACCGTTCATTTGCCAAAGAATATACAGAAGTAATCAATGCTGCTGCCGACTTTAACAAGTTGACGTTGATTTTGATTCCAAAATAAATAATATCAAAGTAATTTCGTACCTTTGCACCTCGAATTTTTTCAATACAGGACAAATGAGTTTAAACGAGGAAATTAAGCGTAGACGAACTTTTGCAGTTATCAGTCACCCCGATGCGGGAAAAACCACTTTGACCGAAAAATTATTGCTTTTCGGTGGAGCCATTCATATCGCGGGTGCGGTAAAGTCGAATAAGATAAAGAAAACGGCAACTTCCGACTGGATGGAGATTGAAAAACAGAGAGGAATCTCGGTAGCGACCTCCGTAATGGGTTTTGATTACGACGGATACAAGATTAATATTTTGGACACGCCCGGTCACCAGGACTTTGCGGAGGATACGTTCCGCACGTTGACTGCCGTAGATAGCGTTATCATTGTGGTGGACGTCGCCAAAGGGGTGGAAACGCAAACACGCAAATTGATGAATGTCTGCCGTATGCGCAATACGCCGGTAATTGTTTTTGTCAATAAAATGGATAGATTGGGGAATGACCCGTTTGACCTCCTGGATGAGATTGAGGCAGAACTGAATATCAAGGTTCGTCCATTGAGCTGGCCAATCAATCAGGGAGATAAGTTCAAGGGTGTTTATAATATTTTCCAGCACAAGCTGGATTTATACACGCCAAATAAACAGATGGTAACCGAATCGGTCGCATTTGAAGACGTGAACAGTCCCGAGCTGGAAAAATACATTGGCGATGACGCTGCCAAACTGCGTGAAGATTTGGAGTTGATCGAAGGCGTTTATCCCGAATTTGACGTGGAAAAATACCGTGCCGGACAAGTTGCTCCCGTCTTTTTCGGCAGTGCATTGAATAATTTCGGGATAAAGGAGCTGTTGGATTGCTTTGTACGGATTGCCCCTTCGCCGCAGCCGGTTGAAACTATCGAACGGATTGTGGAGCCGCAAGAGAATAATTTCTCCGGCTTTGTGTTCAAAATTCACGCCAATATGGATCCCAACCACCGAAGCTGTATCGCCTTTGTGAAAATCTGCTCGGGAAAATTCGAACGTAACGTGAACTACAAGCATATCCGCCACAATAAAATGTTGAAATTTTCGGCTCCGACGGCATTTATGGCACAGAAAAAGGAAACGGTGGATGAAGCATATCCGGGCGATATTATTGGACTTCCTGATAACGGCGGAACGTTCAAAATCGGCGACACGCTGACTTCCGGCGAAATAATCCATTTCAAAGGCTTGCCGAGCTTCTCGCCCGAAATGTTTAAATACATAGAGAATGACGACCCGATGAAATCCAAACAGTTGAATAAAGGAATCGAACAGCTAATGGACGAAGGTGTGGCTCAACTGTTTACCAATCAGTTTAACGGGCGCAAAATTATCGGAACCGTCGGACAATTACAGTTTGAGGTAATCCAATACCGCTTGTTGCACGAGTACAACGCGCAATGCCGCTGGGAACCGATTAACCTGTACAAAGCCTGCTGGATTGAAAGCGATGACCGCAAAGAGCTGGAAACATTCAAAAAGCGCAAATACCAGTATATGGCTACGGATAAAGAGGGTAGGGATGTGTTTCTTGCCGATTCCGGTTATATTTTGCAAATGGCGCAGAGCGATTTTCCGAAAATCAGGTTTCATTTTTCTTCGGAGTTTTAATCCGGAAAATAATTAAACAAAAGCGAGGCTGTCTACAAAAGATATTTATCCACGAATTACACGAATTAACACGAAGTTAATTTATTGATTACCGGTCGGTAATTTGAAAATTAAATAATTCGTGCTAATTCGTGTAATTCGTGGATAAAGACTTTTAAGACAGCCTCGCTTTTTGTGTCTATTATTGCTTGATAATTTTTATTACCTCTGGTTCAGCCGAAGGATCCGATATACTATTGATTGTCAAGAAATATACCATACGCACAAAACGGCCACAAATCCTTGGAGTGATAGCGTAGCTCGGAAAGAAAATAATTGTTTGCACAGGCATGTGTTTTACAATAATCATATATTGCGCGAGCCTCTCCGGACTTAAATTGCTGTCTTGAGTTTGCAGTGGTATGCATATAGGTACCTGTAGCATATTCAAAATATCCGTAGGAGTCATAAGCCACCCCGCTTGCAGGCAAGTGCATTCCAAGCCCTTTGCATTTGTCCATCGCGCCTGCCCAATAATCGGTTGCACAAGAAGTGTTGCCGGCTCTGTAATAAGGCGAACTGGTCGCGCATGTATTAATTGGTGTATTTGGTACGTCGCCGCTTGTCATCAGCAATCCGCCCGGAAGTTTTATCAGAAAATTCGCATCCCCGCCGACATCCTTGCCCGGTTCATTGGGTTTTTTGAGTCCATTCGTGTCGTAAGTTATCGCGATGCATCCGCGCAAGTCTTCTCCTTTTGCCGCCATTCCGGGGCTTTGGCAATTCTTGTTGTACTTGATTAAGGCTGTCGTTCCGTTTTGCAGCACAAAGGCTTCGACGTCCGTTCCCCAGGCTTTTGTTCCCATGAATTCAAGTTCGGATAATTTGACGCTACTTATTTGCGGCGCAAAGCATGGCTCTAATTTTCCCGCTTCGCAGGTTTTAATGATTTTCATGTATTTTTGAAGCGCGGCAACAAAGTCCGCGGTTGAAGCATGGCCGGTTAAGTCTTCGGCGATGTTCATCCGCTGAAGGGCTTGTTCTAAGCGGGTTTCAAAAACCATTGCCGCTGTTTGGTTGACACGCGATTGGTAATTTGCAATAAGCGCAGGGATTGTAATCGCCGCGACGATACCGATTATGCCTAAGGTTATTAGGACTTCTGCGAGAGTAAAGCCCTTGGTCTTACATGTCATGCCGAATTTATTTCGGCATCTTGCCCCCTGTGCGCTTGGGTCAGATCCTGAGACAAGACCGGCAAGCCGAGGGTCAGGATGA
>QMCE01001924.1_pt1 | contig 11500 bp, 6 predicted proteins | sample 1821851 | NCBI WGS metagenome assembly QMCE01 (sample SAMN09453174, study PRJNA476694) | Termite gut metagenome, whole genome shotgun sequencing project. | isolation source: worker | host: Odontotermes sp. | place: South Africa:Pretoria | collected 2016-01-28
GGATAAAGTCATTGCATGAGGCAAAACTGAGATTGGTAGGATGGGCATGAGACCGGCTTCCGGGTGAGCCCATCCCCGAAGAAACCGGATGAGCCGGAAAAAAAGAGAAACCAGAGATGCGCTCAACAAAAACAGGCATACAATACAGAAACGAACACATGTAAAAGTAAAAATGCCATTTATTGAATATGAATCCGATGAAAGAGAATTTGTTACCATTGAAGATATCAATCAAGTAGCATCCAAGTCCAGTGACTAACATAAAAGACAAATCTCATCTCTATGAAGGATATCCTGAAATGCTGGGCGCAATCTATAACTTCATAGCATCAACATGCTTTCGCAGAACAGCGAATCCCTCCAACACCCACGCCGGGGATTTTGTTGAAAAGCATCCTGCCGCCGGGACAACTTCACCGATGACCTACATGGCATTGAGCGCCTCCATCGAGAAGATTACGCATGGCAGCACGCTGCAACTCCTGAATGTCATGGCCTTTTTTGCTTCGGATGGAGTGAGACTGGAATGGTTTGTGCGTGGCATGGAGTCGCTGCCGGAACCGCTGCGGACAGAAATTGCGGATCAGTTGGAACGGGATGAGATCATTCAGGAATTGACGAAATGCTTGCCTGTGCATGTAGAAGAGGGAACGATAGGCATCAATCGTTTATTGATGGAGGTTGTTCGCGATACGCTTGGGATAGCGGGGAAGTTTGAAGAGTATGGAGGTTATGCGCGAGGGGTGGGAGAGAAGCTTTGCTTTTTCGATTTTCCGACACGGGAAAGTCGGGATACGTTTCAGGATTTATATCCGCATATCGAAGCGGTGGTGCGTCATTCCGCTTCACGGAACCAGGATGCGCGGACAGCGACACTGTGCTCATTTTTGGGAAATGGAGCGAAGGAAGTATTGTGTGACTACGATCTCGCGCTGGAGTGGTTCGGAAAAGCGGTTCTTATTTGCGAGAACGTAGAAGGGAAAAATCATGCTGATACGGCACGAGTATACGGCGATATTGCCAAAGTTTATGATAAAAAAGGCGAGTATGATCGCGCGCTGGAGTGGCATAAAAAAGCATTGACTATTCGCGAGGAAGTATTTGGGAAGGAACACCCGGATACAGCGAAGACATATAATAATATCGCTATCGCTTATGATGACAAGGGCGAGTATGATCGCGCACTTGAATGGTATGAGAAGACTTTGGCTATTCGAGAGAAGATATTAGGAGAAGAACACTCGGACACAGCGAAGACATATAACAATATTGCCATAACGTATGACAATAAGGGCGACTATGATCGCGCATTGGAGTGGTATGGGAAAGCATTGGCTATTCGAGAGAAAGTCCTAGGGACAGAGCATCCGGGCACAGCAGGGACGTATAACAACATTGCGAACGTCTATTTCCGTGAAGGCGCGTATGACTGTGCGCTTGAATGGCACGAGAAAGCGTTGACTATTCAAGAAAAGGTCTTTGGGAAAGAGCATCCAGACACGGCTGGGACGTATAACAACATCGCGATAGTCTATGACTGCAAAGGCGAGTATGACCATGCGCTTGAATTGCTTAAGAAAGCGTTGGCTATTCGCGAGAATGTCTTTGGGAAAGAGCATCCGGAAACGGCTGGGATGTATAACAATATTGCGAGCGTCTATCGCAAAAAAGACGAATATGATCGTGCGCTTGAATGGTATGAGAAAGCTTTGGCTGTTCGAGAGAAAGTCTTAGGAAATGAACATCCGGACACGGCTGGGACGTATAACAACATTGCGATCGTCTATGGCTGTAAAGGCGAATATGACCGTGCGCGTGAATGGTATGCTAAAGCGTTGGCTATAAAAGAGGACGTCTTGGGGAAAGAGCATCCGGACACGGTTGGAACGTATAACAACATTGCGATCGTCTATGCCCGCAAAGGTGAGTATGACCGTGCGCTTGAATGGTTTGAGAAGGCACTGGCTATAAAAGAGAACGCCTTGGGGAAAGGGCATCCGGACACGGCAGCGACGTATAACAACATTGCGCTCGTCTATGACAGCAAAGGCGAGTATGACCGTGCGCTTGATTGGTTTGAGAAAGCGTTGGCTATTCGCGAGAACGTTTTTGGGAAAGGGCATCCGGACACGGCTGCGACGTATAACAACATTGCGGTCATCTATTACAATAAAGGCAAGTATGACAGTGCGCTTGAATGGTATGCAAAAGCGTTGGCTATAGCAGAGAACGTCTTGGGGAAAGAGCATCCGGACACGGCTGCGATGTATAACAACATTGCGCTCGTCTATGACAGCAAAGGCGAGTATGACCGTGCGCTTGAATGGTATGAGAAAGCGTTGTCTATACAAGAGAAAGTCTTAGGGAGAGAGCATCCGGACATGGCTGTGACATATAACAACATTGCGATCGTCTATTACAATAAAGGCAAATATGACAGTGCGCTGGAATGGCATGAGAAAGCGTTGGCTATTCGCGAGAACGTCTTGGTGAAAAATCATCCGGACACGGCTGCGACGTATGATAATATTGCGAACGCCTATTACAGAAAAGGTGATTTTGACTATGCGCTTGCATGGTATGAGAAAGCGCGGGCAATTCACGAGAAATTCTTGGTGAAAGATCATCCGGACACGGCTGTGACATATAACAACATTGCGAATGTTTATGCTCGCAATGGCAAGTATGACAGTGCGCTTGCATTGTATGAGAAAGCGTTGGCTATTCGCAAGAGCGTCTTGGGGAAAGAGCATCCAGAAACGGCTGGGACGTATAACAATATTGCGAACGTCTATGTCCGCAAAGGCGAGTATGACCGTGCGCTCGCATTATATGAGAAGGTTTTGGCTGTTTTGGGGAAAATCTTAGGGGAGGAGCACCCGAATACTCTTCTCGTCCGCCGTAATATTGCGAAGTGCAAGCGCGAGATGCAGGGCTGAGCCTGTATAGCCCTAAAACCCCAGGCTGAACGAAGCGGCGACTTCGTGCCGGCGGCGCGAACGCGAGAAATCGAAGGAATACTCCACGCTCGCCGACAGGCGCTCGCCCCAGTCCCCCCGCACCCCCGCCGCAACCCGGCCCCGCGACCGGCCGGGAACCCGCGCTTCGGCCGTGAACGTCCCGGCCGAGGGGACATTCGCAAACGATCCCCGCGCCGACGGCGCGTCCCGGTTCAATTCCGGTATCCACGCGGCGCTGACGAACGGCGTCACCGCCGCGTCCGCGCCGGCGCGGAAGGTCTTGTCCACCCGCAGCGCCAGGGGCAGCTCCACCGAGGTCCACCGCGACGACAGCATCCGGAGCGCGGTGACGGCGCCGTCCTCGGCGAACGATCCCGTGCGGATGCGCCGGACATCCACGCCGAGCGAGGGAATCAGGCGGACGCCGCAACCGACCTCGCCCACATAGCCGACGGACAACCGCCCCGACCAGACATCCTGACCGAATTTCGCCGTATGGTTCCAGTCGGCTAAACCGCCGAAAACGGCGTGGCGCTCTGTGTCGTTCCAGGCGCGGGAATACCCGATCGCGGCGTCAAGAAAGACGCTGCCCCAGCGGGCGCCGCCGAACAATGAGGCGTGCAGCGTGTCGGCGTCGACGCGGCCGCCGAAGTCGCGCATTTTCTGGCGCTGGGCGGCATAGCCGGCGGCGACGCCCACGCGGAACGCGCCGAACGATGCGAACCCTCCGGTCGCGATGCCGCCGCCGCCCAGGTCGTATCCGTACCGCCTTCCCTCCAAATCCTGCCGGCTCCACACCCCGAACGGCGAGGCGAACACGGTGATGCCGCCGTCGCCGCGACCCGGCGACGCGAGAGCGGAGGGCGAGGAAAACGCGGCCGGCGCGCCGGCAAGCCCGGCGCGGAACTCGCCGTGCGCGGCGTCGGCGTCGAACGCCGACGGCAGCCGCCGGTCGAAGGCCCGGGCCGTATCCGCCAGCGCCAGCGCCGCGCCCGGGTACATCGCCGCCTGTTCGCGGCTCAGATACACCGAGGAGCGGAGCAGGGCGTTCCTCATGATATTGACGTAGTAGAAGGGATAATCGGAACCGTGGAACGCGCCGAGCGGAAAGGGCGGGCCGAGGCTATACTCGTTTGGATTGACGCTGTCGCAGACCAGAACGCCGCGCTTCAGGTCGATCTGGGCGTTGGCGATCCCGGGGGAGACGATGCGGGAGTTGGCGGGATCGCTGACGTCAAGACTGCCAAGGTTGTATTCGACGCCGGCTTTCTCTCCCCCGCGCGTCCAGGTCAGCGGGTTGATGGCGACGGCTCCCGGCAGCGCTACAGGATTGCCCGTGACGCCCGGGGCTTCCGTGTTCCACGACAGAATCACCCCGGTGTCGCCTTCGCCCGTGCCGAAGGACAGGTGCGGATTGGCGTCAAGATACGCCTGGGTGACGGAATAGCCCACGATGTAGGACGCTATCATGCGTTCGCGCACTTCAGGATGATCCTTGAGGTACGTGTCCATCAGATAGAGGAGAACATTGGAGCCTTGCGAATGGCCGGCGAGGATGAACGGGCGGCCGTGGTTATAGTGTTCGAGATAATGCTCGAACGCCGCCGTCGCGTCGGCCAGCGGCGTCTCCCGGAGCAGCGCCTCGGCGGCGGCGGGGGCCATGCCGAGCGTCGCCGCCGCGTCGGCCTGGCGATACAACGGCGCGTAGACGTTGGCGAATGGTTCGAAGGCGGTGGCGGTTTGGGCGTAGACGCCGGGAGCGCCGGCAAGCATACTGGGGTTGTCGATGTCGCAGACCAGGCCGTCGCCGGGCGCCGGCCTCCATGCCGTGGGATAGAGGTAAAATACATCCACCGGCATGTCGCCGCCGGGCGCGCGCAACCAGTGGTTGGCGTCGCTGTAATCCGTCGCGGCGGCGGCGAAAGCCGTAACCGGGCACAGCCACGCCACGATTGCCGATGCCCATAGCAATACCCGCAATCGCATCGCTTCTCCTCCGGGTCGGATCACCCTGAAAACACATCATTAAAGAGGGAGCAGGAGGGAGACCAGAGACGAAAATGGTCATTTTTACATGAAACTGAAGTTTTGCAAAATGGCGATTAAACCGCCAATCGCCACTTTGCAAAAATCGATTTTGCCTGTGCCACAAGAGTTTTGATTTTTACAAAATGGGCATTCGGCGGTTTGGATGCTCATTTTGCAAAACTTCAGATGAAACACGGTAGTTTCGACCTGCGGCGTTCACTTTTTGCGTGATTCACTCACTCACGACGGCTTGACTATCCGCGCCTTCGCGCCCAGGTTGCGGAAGCGGGTCAGGAGGTTCTGCGCCTCGTCCAGCGAAATGTCCCGGGCGACGCACAGCCCCAGGTCCAGGCATTTGTCCCGCGCGTCGCTCTCGCCCATCCCCATGATTTCGGCTATCATCTTCACCGTCGGCGCGTCCTTCGTCCGCGCCACAATCACCGCGAACGCCCCCGGCTTCATAAAGGCCGCCAGCCCGGCCGCGGATTTGCTCCCCGATTTTCTCGCGCCGCCGGACGACTCGCTCCTGCCGTGGCGCGTGCCGGACGGCGGCGGCTCCTCCGGCGGCGGCGCGAAGGCGCTGTGGGCGTGATCCATCCAGAAACCGGTGTCGCCGGCCTGAAGCGAACGGATGGAGGCATAGTTCCCCGTCCCCGTCGCCAACGGCTTGACGCCGGAGAACAACGGATCATCGTCCGTTTCCGGCGTCGGCGCCGGCCTGGCCGCCGTCTCGCTCCGCCGGCGATCGCCCGGGATGGCGACGGCGAGGCCGCTGTCGTCCTGGACGATGCGGAGGTTTCCGCCGCAGATGGGGCACTTGACGTCGCGGGTCTCCTCCCCGGCGGCGGCGAATTCCTCGATGGCGCGGCCGTACACCTTCGGCAGGCGCTGCCATTGCATCCGGCTGACGCGGGGGCGATCGTTTTCGGCGATGACGACCAGCATCACCCCTTCGGGGAGCGTCGCCCGCAGTTCGCCCAGGATGGCCTCGGCCTGATCCTTCCGCAGATCGGCGATGAGGGCTATGGGGCTGGAGGCGGCGACGCGGGCGGTGTAGTTGCGGGGCAGGGAAAAGCAACCCGACAAAAACAGCTCCGCCTCCTGCTGTTTCTCCTCGGGCACCTTTTCCAGGATGAGCTGGTATTTGTCGGACGCGTTCGCCGTCATGGGTTGTGGTTCCATCGGTAACAGGGAGTATCCGCCTCCACCACTATATCCCCCGCCCGCCGGAGGTCAAGCGATTCCCTTGCGCCGGAGCCCGGAGGACGCTATACTGTGCCGAAAGACGCGCGGCGTGCGGCCGGCGGGCGGTCATGGAGAGGAGCGCGGGACATGCTTGGAAAAAAAGGCGCGGCGCTTGTCGTCGTCCTCCTTGTCGCCGCCGTGCTGTTCACGGGCGAGGCGCGGAGCCGGCTGGACCGGCTCACGGAATCCTTCCGCAACGATTTCCGCGAAATGCTCTATCTCCCCCGGGGCGACAGCCTGAAGCTTATCGCCTGCGGCTTCGACGCGCCGCTCGCGGACGCGCTCTACATCAAGGGACTCGTCTTTTACGCCCAATCGCTCGACATCCCCGACGCCGAGCGGGAAGCGGCCCGGTCCTACAGCTACGCCCTGTTCGACGTCATCACCGATCTCAGTCCGCGCTTCCACAGCGCCTACCAGACCGGCGGCACCCTCCTCGCCAGCGCCAACTCCCTCGACATCAACCGCGCCAGCATCAGCCTGCTGGAGAAAGGGGTGCGGTACTGGACCGGGCTGGAGGAACAGGGCGAGACGGTCGCCGTCGATCCGCGCTGGCTGTTCCACGTCATGGAGGGGGTGACGTACAACCTCAATATCCAGAACCGCCTGATGCGGGACGGAAAAATGGAGGAGGCGGGCGAGGCGCGGCAAAAGGCGGCGGACCAGTTCCGCCTGGCCGCGCTGTCGCCGCAGGCTCCCGCGTTCGTCATGGACGCGGCGGTCGGCTTCCAGCGGGCGCGGAGCGGCGGGGGCAATGTGGCGGTGAACGCCGCCGCGGTGCTGCTGATTTGGGAAGAACTGCGCGAACGCGCCCTGGCGAAGGGCGAAAAAGAGGTGGCGGAGGACTTGAGCCGGCGGATGGAGGAGGTGCGGGGGTTCCTCCAGAACGTGAGCGATACCTGGGGCATCGAGGCGGCGCTTTCCCGGGCGGGCAAGGCGTTTCTGGCCGCCCGCGGCCGGGCGCCCCGGGATGCGGCGGAGATGGCGGGGCCGGGGGTGTTGGGCGGCGTCCCGCCGGCGCTGCCGCTGGACGACGCGTCGGGGAAGGATGAAATGCTCCCCATGCCGGACGGGAGCTTCAAGAGCAGGCGGTTGGCGGAACTGGAGAGCGCGAGGCAGATCCAGGTGGTGACGGATTCTCTGGCGCTGTACCGGCGGACCAACAGGAAGCTTCCTCCCGATCTGCCGACCTTGGTCGGGGCGGGGTTTCTCGACGTTCTTCCCGTTCCGCCGCTGGCGGCGGCGGGGCAACGTTTCGACTATGACGCTACGACCGGCAGGGTGGACATGGTCATGCCGCAGGGACCGGGATTATAAACCGTTTTCACCATCGCGAAGAAAAGCGCACGATATGACCGCACCAGCCGACGCCTGGCTCCTCGCCCTCGAAAGCTCCACCCCCCACGGCGGTTCCGCCCTGCTCAACAACGGCGCGCCGCGCGACGCGTATCTTCTGGAGGAAGGTCTGCGCCACGGCCGCGAACTCACCGCCTCCGCCCACACCCTTCTCCAGGGCCAGAACCTGAATGTCGCCGATCTCAAGGGTCTGGCCGTCTCCTTCGGCCCCGGCTCCTATACCGGCGTCCGCGTCGGCGTCATGGCCGCGAAAGCCCTGGCCTGGGCCGCCCGTGTCCCCCTCGCGGCGGTGTCGAGCCTGGCGGCACTGGCCCAGACGGCGGTCCTGGGCAAGCAGGCGGGGGAGGGGGAGTGGGTCTATGCCGTGCAGGACGCCCGCCGGGACGAGGTCTATGCCGGCCTGTACCGGATAGCGGACGGCCTCGCCGTCCCGCTGCGCGAAGACGCCGCCGTCACCCCGGAGGAAGCGGCCGGGGCGTTGGCCGGCTTCGCCGCCGACGCGCCCCGCCTGGTGTGCGCCGGTTCCTCCTTCGCCACCTACCGCTCCCTCTTTGGCGACCGGGGGGCCTTGCCCGGCCGCGTCGACCCCGGGGCGGTGGGGCTGCTCGGCTGGCGGCGGATTCTGCGGGAAGAAACTGCCGATCCGCTGCTGCTGCAACCGGTGTATCTGCGCCGCGACGCCAACGCCGACTGGCGGCACGATCATCTTATCGTCTGAAGTTTTGCTGCATTTCCGGTCTACTCCATCCGATAGAAAGCGTATGTGCTGTCGCAGCGCCTTCGCCCCGGGGCGGACGCGTTGTGGCAATGCGTTTGCAGAGCCATCCCATAACGCAAGGGACGCTACGTTTGCGCGATACGCATTCGGCAGTGTGAATGCCCCTATCGCGCAAAACTACCGGAGGACAATCATGGGACTCTCGCAAAGCCTCTATACCGGTTACTCCGGTATGCACACGCACCAGAAAAGCATGGACAACATCGGCAACAACCTGGCCAACGTCAACACCGTCGGCTACAAAAAATCCGATTACCTCTTCACCAACCTCTTCAAGCAAGCCCTCAACACCGGCGGCGTCCCCGCCGAAGGCGGCCGATCCGCCCTCAACCCCAAAGCCCTCGGCCTCGGCGTCACCACCGGCACCATCGCCAACAATTTCACCCAGGGGACCCCCGAACACACCGGCAACCCCCTCGACTGCGCCATCAACGGCAACGGCTTCTTCCTCGTCAACACCACCGCCGGCACCGCCCTCACCCGGAACGGAGCCTTCTATGTCGACAACGCCCTCGCCAACGGCGAGCGCCTGCTCTGCGTCGGCGACGGACTCCCGGTTCAGGGGTGGGTCCCCACTGACGGCGTGATCTCGCCGTCCAACACCGTCCAGAACATCACCCTCCCCTCCATCGGCGACACCCTGCCGGGGCGGGTCACCAGCGCCGTCGACATCGCCGGCATCCTCCCCACCAACACCGCCAGCGCCGACTTCAACGGCCGCGTCAGCACCGCGCTTGACCTCGCCGGCAACCTCGCGGGCGACGGCCAGACGTTGGAGACCAGCATCTTCGCCAACGTCTCCCAGTTCAGCGACGCGTCGGCCTCGGAAAGCAGCGTCCAGGAAGTCAAGGTGCGCCTCGAATTCCACGGCCCCACCCCCACCCCGGACGGCGCCGGCAACACCTACTCCTGGACCATGACCACCGTCGACTGGCCCGAACCCGGCGACCCCCGCGTGCAAGTCTATCCCGCCCCGGGCGACACGGAATTCACCCAGGGCGACATGAATTTCTGGGCCAGCGGCAACGTCGACCGGGGGCGCGGCGCCGGCCAGGCGATGGCGGGCGCGATCAGCCCCGGCCCCTCCTCCGTGCGGACGGAGACGCTCGACGCCGATGGCAACGCCGTCACCACCATGTTCACCATGCCCAGCAACTTCAGCGTCGACATCTCCCGCCTCACCCACCTTGAGGAGTCCCCCACCGGCAACGCTGTCTCCGCCTGGCACGTCGACGGCAACCCCACGGGAACGATGGCCCGGAACGTCACGACGTTCGACGAATACACCACCTTCCGGAACGTCAACGGCGTGATGACCCCGGTGCGGGTGTCGGAGGCGCGGGAGAATACGCTGTATTTCGCCAGGACCGGCCAAGACAACGCCGGCACCGACTGGAGCTGGCGCGCCAGCGCCGACGGCGCGACCGGCACGCTCCGCTTCGACACCCACGGCGACCTCGCCTCGGCGACGCAAAGCGGGGGGAACATCGACTACGCCTGGAGCGACCTCCGGAACATCGCCCACGACGGGCAGATATCCACCCTCTCGCAGGACGGCTACCGCGACGGCACCCTGCGGGAATACTCCATCGACGCCAACGGCATCATCTGGGGCAGTTATTCCAACGAAGTCGTGCAGCCGCTGGCGCAGATAGCCCTGGGCGTGGTGCCGAACTCCGGCGGCCTCTCCGGATCCTCCGGGACGCTGTTTTACCCCGGCGCCGCGTCGGGGGGCATCATGATCGGCGTCGCCGGCGACGCCAGCGGGCTCTCGCCCCTGCCGCCGATAGGGGCCGGAACCCTCCAGACCAGCCACCTGGAGGGGTCCAACGTCGACTTGTCGCGGGAGTTCACCTCCATGATCCAGACCCAGCGCGGCTACCAGTTCAACGGGCGGATCATCACGACGTCGGACGAAATGCTCCAGACGGCGTTGCAGCTGAAACGGTAGCGGTATTCAGGCGCTTATCGGTCCCAAGCCCTTTCCTGGCGGGAAGGGGCTTGTTTTGTTGTCCGGGGAATGCATTTTGCTTGACGCTTTCCGGCATCGGCATTACCATGACGGTTCCAGTTCCACAACCCAAAAATTCAGGCAAAACATAGATTTTTATGAGTTTTTCGACTCTTGCCGGCTGGTGATTGACGGTGCAATCGCCAGCGGGTGGGAATCCCGGTGAAGTACGCACATGAAAGGAACGCACATGGCACGCATGAAAGCTCCGTTCGACGGCAACCAGGCCGCCGCCGAAGTCGCCCACGCCGTAAACGAGGTCTGCGCCATCTATCCCATCACCCCCTCCTCCAACCTGGGCGAAATCTGCGACTACAAGTCGAGTCTGGGCGAGACCAACATCTGGGGCACCGTCCCCGTCGTGGCCGAGCTCCAGTCCGAAGGCGGCGCCTCCGGCGCGGTCCACGGCTCCCTCGCCACCGGCGCCATGACCTCGACCTTCACCGCCTCGCAGGGCCTGCTGCTCATGATTCCCAACATGTACAAGATCGCCGGCGAACTCACGCCCACGACCTTCTACGTCACCGCCCGCACCGTCGCCTCCCACGCCCTCTCCATCTTCGGCGACCACTCCGACGTCATGGCCTGCCGCCAGACCGGATGGGCCATGATGGCCGGCACCAACGTCCAGGAAGCCCACGACCTGGCCCTCGTCTGCCAGGCCGCGACCCTGCACTCGCGCATCCCCTTCGTCTCGTTCTACGACGGCTTCCGCACCTCCCACGAAATCCAGAAAATCGAAGTCCTGTCCAAGGACGACATGCGCCACATGATCGACGACGGCCTGATCCGGGAGTTCCGCGCCCGCTCGCTCACGCCCGACAACCCCACCATCCGGGGCACGGCCCAGAACCCGGACGTCTTCTTCCAGGCCCGCGAAGCCTGCAACGGCTACTACGACAAGTGCGCCGACATCGTCGAAGAGCAGATGAACAAGTTCGCCAAGCTCACCGGCCGCCAGTACAAGCTCTTCGACTACTACGGCGCCGCCGACGCCGAGCGCGTCATGATCATCATGGGCTCCGCCGCCGACGCCGCCCAGGAAATGGCCGACTACCTGAACGCCAAGGGCGAGAAGGTCGGCGTCCTCACCGTCCACCTCTACCGCCCCTTCTCGGTCAA
>QMCE01001925.1_pt1 | contig 11496 bp, 10 predicted proteins | sample 1821851 | NCBI WGS metagenome assembly QMCE01 (sample SAMN09453174, study PRJNA476694) | Termite gut metagenome, whole genome shotgun sequencing project. | isolation source: worker | host: Odontotermes sp. | place: South Africa:Pretoria | collected 2016-01-28
CGAATCCCGCGGCAAGCGGCAAGGATGCGCGAGCGTTTTTTTGCGAGCGAATCCCGCGGCAAGCGGCAAGGATGCGCGAGCGTTTTTTTGCGAGCGAACCTGCCGGAGGACTAAAACCTTAAATAGAAATCGCGTGTGAGGTCGATATATTCCGCGCTGTATTCGTGCCTGCCGCCCTCCTCGATCGTAAGGCTGTCCGTGACGGGCGGCGCGTGGGGCGGTGTTTTGCGCAACGCCAACAGTGAGCGGTGGGGCTGGACGCCGGGTTTCGGGCGTACATCCGTCCGGCGGTGGAGATAAAGCCCGGCCCGTTCTGCCGGTGTGCGGAACCTCTCCGCGGCCGTGTGCGGCAGGATCACGGCAAACGTCCCGTCGGCCGAGAGGCATGCCGCGGCACATTCGATAAGTTCTTCGTATGTAAGGCCGACGGTATGGCGTGCGGCGGTGCGGCCGCTGTCGGGGCTTTGCAGCGAATTTTCGAAATAGGGCGGGTTCGAGATCACAAGGTCGTACTCGCCGTGCCCTCCCGCCGCCGTGGAATCCTGTATGCTTGAATGGTAGGCGGTTATACGCTCCCGCCACGGGCTTGCCTCGAAGTTCGCGCACGCCTGCCGGAAGCTCCCCGCGTCGATCTCGACCGCATCCACCCGGCAATCGGCGCACCGTTGGGCGATCATCAGCGCCAGCAATCCCGTACCCGTGCCTATGTCGAGGGCTGTGCGCGGCCGACCGTCCACCTGGCACCATGCGCCCAGCAGCACGCCGTCGGTGCCGACCTTCATCGCCGCACCTTCCTGTCCGACAGTGAAATACTTGAACCTGAATTCGTTGCCGCCCATTTTATTTCAGCCTTACGTTTCTTTATTTCAGGCTTTATTTCAGAAATCCGTCGATCCCCGCGCCGAAAAGCGAGAAATCGAACCGTACCGGGTCGTTCGGATCGTACTCGCGCAGGGCGGCGGTGATCTCATTTACCGCCCGCCAGTCGTTCTGACGGCGGCCCAGAAGCCCGAGTGCGCGGCCCATATTGCCCGAGTGCACGTCCAGCGGCAGGTAGAGCGCCGACGCCGGGATCTTCGTCCACAGCCCGAAATCGACGCCTCGGCCGTCGCGCCGCACCATCCAGCGCAGGTACATGTTCAGCCGCTTGCACGCCGCACCCTTGTCGATCGACGACAGGTGCTTGCGGCACCGCGGCAGGTGGTCGACGGCGAAAAACTCCGCGTAGAAAGCGGACAGCACCCCGCGCATATCTCCCGTGCGCTCCCACTCGCGCTCGAAGAACCCGCCCAGGCCGCCGTGCGCCTCCTCGAACCTGCGCAGCGCGCGCACGAAAGTCAGCAGGTCGCCGCCGTTGAACGTGCGGTGGACGAACGCGCCCAGTCGCGCCAGCTCCGCGTCCGAGGCGTTGACGATGAAATCGCGGGGGCTGTCGTCCATCAGTTCCATCATCCGGCGGGCGTTTTTGACTATCGCCTTGCGGTTGCCCCAGGCGATGGTGGCGGCCAGGAACCCGCCGATCTCACGGTCGCCGCGCGCCGTATAACGGTGGGGTATGCTGATCGGATCGCCGTCGATAAAGTCCGGCGAATTGTATTTATCATGCAAACGTTCAAGTAGTTCGCGGGTATCGTCGTTGGTCATTTTTATCCTCTTTTTAAGGAAATCGTCTTCCGGTTATAATAAAAAAGAGGCCCTGTGGGACCTCTCCATATTTGTATCGCGTCAAAGGACTATTCGCCGCCTTTGCCAAAAGACAAAAGACTATTTCGCCAGCCTCTCGTCGGACACGGTAAGTTTCTTCCGGCCTTTTGCACGGCGGGCGGAAAGTACGCGGCGGCCGTTCGGAGTAGACATCCTCTGACGGAAACCGTGCTTGTTGATCCTCTTTTTGCGCGAGGGTTGAAAAGTCCTTTTCATCGTTATCTCGTTTTATTTGTTTCTTGGCACAAGTTGTGTTGCGGAGTGCAAATGTACAACAATTTTAGAATATACAAAAACTTTCCGCAAAAAAGTTATTGCTTCTGCGGCTGGCGGTCGAAGAAGGGGCTTTTGCCGGTGCAGCTGAGCAGGAGGCCGAACGCCGCGCGGCATTCGGCCAGCCAGCCCAGATCGAGCGCAGCACGGCCCACGGAGTACATCACGCGGCTGTCTATGCGGTGGTCGGCGGCAACCGCGGCGGCCGAACCTATGGCTATCCCCAGATCGTTGGTGTTGATCGCGCATGGTATCCCGTCGTCGGCCTTGTCGGCGCACGTGGGGAATCCGCAGAACCCGCAGTTCAGCCCGAATGCGGCATAGGTCGTTCCGATGATGACGACGGCCTGAGCCTGTTCGACGTTCTGGGCGTCGCGCAGGAAGAAACCGTACCCCGACGTCTCGGCATAGCGGCGCATCTGTTCCGCCAGATCGCGCATCTGGTCGCCGTATACCGTGATGATCTCGAGTTGGTCGAAGCCCTTACCCTTTGGGGCGGTACGGGCGGCTGCCATCATGGCGCGTGCCGTGGCGATCACCTGGGTCTCTTTTGTGGTGAGTTCGTTCTCAATCATGATTTTTCCATCTGTTGTGAGCATTTGTCATTCCGAAGCGTAGAGCGAGGAATCTCACGCTCCCAAAAGAGATTCCTCGCTCTACGCTACGGAATGACAAAAACCGTTACACTAACCTCAAATAGTTCTTATATACTCATCTATCCCCCGCGCCGCCTCGCGGCCAGCGCCCATGGCGAGTATCACCGTGGCCGCGCCGGTCACCGCGTCGCCGCCCGCGAAGACGCCTTTGCGGGTGGTGGCGCCGTCGGGCTGTGCGACGATGCCTCCCCAGCGCGTGGTCTCGATGCCGGGTGTGGTCGCGGCGATCAACGGGTTGGGTGAGGTGCCGAGCGCCATCACGACGACGTTGCACTCCATCTCGAACTCCGACCCGGCCACCTCGACCGGCGAACGGCGACCCGATGCGTCGGGCTCGCCCAACTCCATGCGTATGCAGCGGATCCCGCGTACCCAGCCGCGCTCGTCGCCGAGTATCGCGACCGGATTGTTCAGCATCCTGAACTCTATCCCCTCCTCCTTGGCGTGGTGCACCTCCTCCACGCGCGCCGGAAGCTCCTGTTCCGAGCGGCGGTAGACTATCACCGCCTCGGCGCCCAACCTTTTGGCCGTGCGCACGGCGTCCATCGCGACGTTCCCGCCGCCGACTACCACCACCTTTTCACCGACGAATATCGGCGTGTCGTACTCTTCGTCGTAGGCCTTCATAAGGTTCGACCGCGTGAGGAATTCGTTGGCCGAGACCACCCCGTTGAGGTTTTCGCCCGGTATCCTCATGAATTTCGGCAGACCCGCGCCCGACCCGATGAACACGGCGTCGAAGCCCTCGTCGTCCATCAGCGAATCGACGGTCACCGTACGCCCCACGATCGTGTCGGTCTCTATCTTTACTCCTAATTTACGGATATTCGCCACCTCGCGCGCCACCACACCGTCCTTCGGCAGGCGGAACTCCGGAATGCCGTACTCCAGCACGCCGCCCACGCGGTGCAGCGCCTCGAATATCGTCACCCCGTAACCCATTTTCGCAAGGTCGGCCGCGCACGCCAGCCCCGCCGGCCCGCTGCCGATTATCGCAACCTTGTGCCCGTTCGGCTCCGCGATCTTCTCCTCCGCGCCGCCGTTCTCCAATGCCCAGTCGCCCACGTAGCGCTCCAGCTTGCCGATAGCCACCGGCTCGTCCTTGATCCCCAGAATACACGAACCCTCGCACTGCGACTCCTGCGGACAAACGCGCCCGCAAACCGACGGCAGCGAGTTGTCCTCGGCAAGGGTCGCCGACGCGCCCGCGAAATCGCCCTCCTTCAACTTCATCACGAACTGCGGGATCTTCACCGAAACCGGGCAAGCCGCCATACACCGCGGGTTCTTGCAGTTCAAACAGCGCGAGGCCTCAAGCATCGCCTCCTCCGTGTTATACCCGTAGCATACTTCCTCGAAATTCGCCGCCCTCACCCGCGGGTCCTGCTCCCTGACCGGCACCCGTCCTATTTTATTTGCCATAATTATTGATCCAATCCAATGTTACACTTGTGTCCCGCGCGCCGTTCCTCCTCGATCCTGAGGGCGCGGGCTTCTATATCGCGGTACATGTTCTGCCGGCGCATCGCCTCGTCGAAGTCCACCTGGTGGCCGTCGAACTCGGGGCCGTCGACGCACGTGAAGAATGTCTTGCCCCCCACCGTCACCCGGCACGCGCCGCACATCCCCGTCCCGTCGACCATCAGCGCGTTGAGGCTCACGACGGTCTTGATGCCGTATTCCTTCGTGGCGAGCGCGACGAACTTCATCATTATCATCGGGCCGATGGCGATCACTTCGTCATAGTGTTTGCCCTGATTGTCGATCAGGTCGCGCATCAAATCTGTTACGAGGCCCTTGAAGCCCGCCGACCCGTCGTCCGTTGCGATATAGACATTGGCAGCCGCCGCGCGCATCTCGTCCAACATGATAAGCATTCCGGCATTCTTCGCCCCGATGATCACATCGACATCCACGCCGTGGTCGTGCATCCACTTCACCTGCGCGTAGACAGGTGCAGTCCCGACACCCCCCGCGATAAACAATATCCTGCGTTTGCGCAACTCTTCCAAGTCCTCGTGCACGAAATCGGCCGGCCGGCCCAGCGGCCCGGCGAAACTTTCGAGTGAATCGCCAGCCTTGAGTGCGCAAATCTTCTGAGTCGATACCCCAAGTTGCTGCGTAACGATCACCACCGTCCCTTTTTCGGGATCGTAATCTGCGATCGTGAGCGGGATGCGCTCGCCCTTTTCCGACGCCCGCACGATCACGAACTGCCCCGGTTTCGCCGACCGCGCAACACGCGGGGCCTCGACCTCCATCCATATAATCCCGGTGGTCAACTCTTTGCGTTCCAGAATTTTAAACATTTTTATCTTTTGTTCTTTTACGGAGAATACAAACAAGCTCTTAACTTATCTGCGCAAAGGTAATATATTTTGTATGGGGATGCATCAATGCTTTTCGAAATTCTTTTTTGGAGGGGGAGATTCGTCAGGTGGCGATATACATGTTTAGATTTTCCGTTTTGGATAATATGGTTCCTGGGGCGGCGGCGTATCGTAGCGAGCCGCGTTCCCTGCGCGGCCAACCCCCTATGGATTTTAGAAAAGTATTCGTACCTTTGCCAAATAGACCAGATATACAAAGACCTTGATTTATGAGAAAATTTATCGCCCTCGCCATCTCGGTATCGGTACTGACATCCGCCGACCTCGCGGCCCAGGCCCCGCCCGTCTTCCCGCTTCCCCTTGCCGACTCACCCTCGGTACCCGCCGCGGCGCTGCCCTATACCACGGTTAAAATCCGCCTGACCATTGAAAAAGAGACCGTACAGGCGGGTCCCTATGCCCGTTATGCGCAGCGTTATCTGGGTGTTATACCTCCATTGACCGACCGCACGAATTGCCGCATCGTTTCAGCGGGCATAGACTATATCGACCCTCAGCACACGCCCGAGCCGGTAATTACGGAGCCGCAGGTGGGAGGGAATGTAGTTTCTCACGTTTTCGGCGGCAGCGGATTCACGCGCTCGACCCCGGACAGGGTTTCGGCGATCGACAAGTCGAGCGAGGAAATGGCCCGCGATGCCGCCAACACGATATTCGCACTGCGCCGCCAGCGCCTTGAGATACTGACCGGCGAGGCGGGCGAACTTTACGCCGGCGGCCTCGATGCCGCCCTGCGTGAGATTTCGCGTATGGAGGATGAATACCTCGCGCTTTTTCTGGGCAAGCAGTCGACGACGACGACCGTGCATGAGGTGGAGGTTGTTCCGCAAGTCGATCGCATGACCTGCATAGCGTGCCGCTTTTCGGATCAGGACGGCCTGCTGCCCGACGGTGATCTCAGCGGTCAGCCGGTTATCCTCTCGTTCGTACCTGAGAAGGCGGCCGTCCCCATGCCCGCACCCAAAGCCGGACGGCAGCAACTGGTCCAGTGGCGCATCGCCGATTTTGCGGATTGCAAAATTGCCTACGGCCAGACAGAACTTGCCAAACGCCGCATCCCGGTCTACCAATTCGGGGTAACGGTAACCGCCCCGGCCCCTGTCAGGTAAGATTTTTGCCTGAAAATTTGGAGCAAAAAAAAATATGCCGTAAATTTGTGGCGTAAACACTGAGCTATGGTGTAATGGTAACACTGCAGATTCTGGATCTGCCTTTCTTGGTTCGAATCCAGGTAGCTCAACAAAGCCAAAAAGCCGTTTCATTGCGAAACGGCTTTTTCATTAGATACATTTTGATACACCACGTTATTCGTGTATGTCGAAGTTGCATACTAATGCCTCTACAACTGCCTGCCTATTTTCAATCTTTCCGCCCGAGTGATAAAAATGATCCTGTGTTAGGATATTAAAATTTCCCCAAAATGTATCAATCATTTCATTGCGTCGATAATCATTATGATGCCATGTCGAGAGAATAAACCGTGCAGGAGTATTGGATAGTAAATTGAACAATCGCTCTTCATCATCCAGACTCCATCCATTGTAAAAATCCACATATCGCCCATAATACGGGGGATCACAGTAGATTATATCATTTTCGGTCGCTAACGGTATTATGTTTTCAAAAGATTGGGTTCTGAAATCCCAGTCATCCGTAATGACTTTTTTTACAACAGACGTTTGGTTGACGATTTTAGTAATATAAGCAGGGGCAAATCTGTTGGGTTTCTTACAAAAAGGGATATTCCACTCCCCCTTTTTATTAAATCTCATCATTCCATTAAACCCTGTACGAGATAGGAATAAAAAATCTAATCCTGAATGTCTCTCATTAAAACGATTTTTTATCAGAGTGTAATGTTCATACCCATTGTTGCCAGCAGTACGCAAGTACTCCCCCTCTATAGTTAAGTACTCTCTTATTAAATGAGGTGTTATAACCCCATCTTTGAGATCAGAATAGAATTTAATGATATGGGGGTTCGTGTCAGATAAAATTGCCCTTCGACTTTTAATGTTAAACCCTACTGCACCCGTACCGAAAAAAGGCTCTATCCATCGACCTGTAAAATCAGGCATTACCGATTTTATCCACGGTACCAGTTTGGTTTTTATGCCTTGACTTTTAAGTGGCGGAGTTATTGTTTTATTTTTTTCTTCTCTTTGCTCCATTTCCTACCTTTTCGAATAAATCCTTTCGATTCTTGAACTCTAAGAAATCCCAAATATTTGTTACGGGAACTGACTCTACACCTCTAATAATATGGACCTTAGAATAATTCATCCAATACTCATCGAACCATTTTTCCCCAAGTTTTGAAAAAGTGCCATTTCCCTTTTTCAAATCATCAACATTCGTTACAGAACCGATATTAGCTGTGTTACCAGATCCCTGACTATCACTCGCAATTTTCCATTTTTCTTCAATGAAAAATTCAAGGTCTTTAATTTGAGAAGAAATAGAAGTTAATTTATCGACCTTAATAACCTGTCTATCATTTACCGGATCTACAAGATCATTCTGTTCTTCCAACTCTTTGACGTGGATGATTTCAGTGTCGTCCAAGTCATCGCAATCTACTCTTGTGTAAATAATCCCCAAACAATAATGTCCGGTGTATGACGAATAGGGGAATTGAATGTTTTTTGTGCCATTTCTATTTACGAAATAACTTCCGTGGCTCCCTAATGTAAATCCAGCTGTCGTTTTATTCCTGCGAAATGTTGTTTTGATGTCCACTGCAAATTTAACATCAGTATTGTCTTTCCGCACGAAAGTTAAGTCCGGATACCAATTTTGCTTTTCTGCCAAAACAATAGAGTAGCCAAATTCTTTTGCAAATTTCATTATTTCCGGAAATATGTGGATTTCCAATATTTTAGAAATAATTTTGGTGTCAGAAGAAATAGTATATACATTTTTATAAATGTCGATAAATCCCTTGATATTCCATTGACCATCTTTGCCGGATACGATTGAGGTTAGAGATTTTGCTAATCCAGCTAATGCTACTTTAAACTCTGATTTGTAGCGCGCTTTTTCTTGTGTCGTCATAATTTAAGTTTACTTAATAGACAAAAATAAACATAAAAAGCATAGAGCAAACGATACACCTATTTTTTTACGCGATTCTTTTTGATAATCCTAAGGTGGTTTATTTAGACGGGTAAATATCATAGGTTATTAGTATGTAGCTCAACAAAGCCAAAAAGCCGTTTCATTGCGAAACGGCTTTTTCATTGGACATTTAGACAGCCTCCTACGCCGCCGCCATAAATATCCCCCCAATAATCCCGAACACCAAGGACAGGAGCAGGAATGAGAGATAGATTATCATCACGACCCCGTAGAACACGAACAGGTTCTTCAGCGCGCGGAACGATTGCGTGAGTACCTGGCTGTTACCTTCGCCGAACGCCCTGCGTGTCCTGACCGAGAAGTTGTAGAGGTAGACCAGCGGTATGCACATAATGACCATAACGACCGCCATTGTTATAAAGAACGGCCAGCTGAAATAAAGCATCATCATCGGGTTCTGTGCGCCAAATGCTTGGGCGGCCGCGTTTCCACCTATTACTACTAAACCGATAAGGAACATGAGTATCAACAATCCGTACACCACGAATCCCGTGATGGAGAGGAACCTGGCCCATCCCGCAGCCTGGTAGAGGAAATAAGCGCCTTCATTTTCGAGGTTTACATCGCCGCGCGAAAACTCGGGTTTTGTCTCGTTCATAACAGTTCTTTTTGGGTTATTTGAATGTCCCGTCATTTATCCGATGGGTACTGTCTTTTCATGCGGTAATATATCCCGAGAGGCAGTGCTTTGCCCGCGCGGTCGTCGAAGTAGAGTTCGCCGAATTGCTCCGTGGCCGGCGTGCCGAACAGTTGACGGACGGCGGTGCGTGCCAACAGGGCGGATAACCCCATCGAGTAGAGGTTCAGCACGAGGAACGACCGCTCGGGGGCGAGCAGGCGCGCGCAGCATTCCAGCAGTTCGCCCAAGTTTTGTTCCAGCACCCACTTTTCGCCGTCGGGGCCGCGCCCGTACGCCGGGGGGTCGAGTATTATCCCGTCGTATACTTTTTCGCGCTTCACCTCGCGGCGCATGAATTTCAGGGCGTCGTCCACGATCCAGCGCGCACCGTCGAGGCCGCTTCGTTCCATGTTCTCGCGCGCCCAGCCGACCACCTGTTTCACCGAATCGACGTGGGTGGCCTCGGCCCCGGCGGCAAGTGCGGCGAGGGTCGCGCCCCCTGTGTAGGCGAAGAGGTTGAGCACGCGCGCGGGCCGGCCGTTTTGCCCGCCTATCTCCCGGCAACTGTCGTAGATAAAATTCCAATTTTCGGCCTGCTCGGGAAAGACGCCCACGTGTTTGAATGCCGTCAGCCCGAGGCGCATCCTGAGCGCCATCTCTTTATACTTATATCCGATCCACCACTGGCCGGGCATCCCGGGCCGGGTCGCCCATTCGCCGCGTTCCTCACTGCGGGCGTCGCGCCGGAAGGTGGCCGCGGCAAGGCGCTCCCACTCCCCGTCGGGCAGGCTCTTGCTCCATATCGCCTGCGGTTCGGGGCGCACGGTGACCCACTGCCCGAAGCGTTCCAACTTCTCGAAACCGCCGCTGTCCAGCAGTTCGTAATCTTCCCACATCGTGGGGGTTATGGAGTCGAGTCCTTTCATATCCTTTATTAATTGACAATTGTCAATTTCATCCTGCACTTGTCACAATCGAACCCAAGCCGGTAACTATTCCCCCCGCGGCGCAGGAACAGATCGCCACGCAGCCGCGGTTTTTCGCGCAGGCACTCGCCAAGCTCACGGCGCAGACAGTAGGCCGACGTCATCACACACTCCCCGTCGAGCCGTTCGCGCAGGTCGAACGCCCGGTCGATATGCTCCACGCCATGCTCGCGGTAGAACCGTGCGGCAAGCGAATTTGTGACATTCGCCCGTCCGTCGAGCGCGTTGGCGGGGTAGGGGTACGCCCAGTTCTCCGCAGCCGTATGACGTACCGGGGGCACGGCCATACGCGCCTCGAACAGCGCCTCCGTCGCCTGTCGCCGCAGTTCGTTGACCGCCGAAACGGGCATGAACGGCATCTCCGCGCCCGCAACCGTCACCGTCCGAATATCGAAGACCGTACCGCCGCTTTTAGCGATCTGCGCCGTCAGCGCCTCTTTCATTTTCGCAGGTTCGCGCGCCGCCTCGCCGCCCGTTTCCGTCCGGACATCCACACTCACACCATCCTCGTCGACCAGCCTCAATGCAACCACTCCCGGCGACACCTCCGCAAAAGCGTCCACGCCTATCGAGCGCCACGTGCGGCTGCGTGTGAGCGCGTCCTCGAACGCCTTGTTGTGGTTGCGGTATATTTTTGCGCCCGCGGCGATCCCGGCCATCCGGTCGGGCCACACCTCGCGCCCGCAGGCTTTATTTATATACGTCCCCGCGAGGCCGCCGTCCGCCACGAAGCATATCCCGTCGCCGGGCGTAAGACGCATATCTCCCGCAAGCCTGAAACTATCCCTCCCGACCGACTCCACCGTCCCGATGAAAGCGCCGGTAGCCTTAGGCGTGTCGAACGAGGCCAACCCGCGGCGGTTACCGTCGAGCACCCACTCCGAGCCGCCGCGCGTGAAACTCTGCGCGGGATCGGGCACGAAATCAAAATGACTTCGCCCCGAGGAGCTTCGCGCAAAACCCTTGCGCCGGGCGATCAGGCGGTCGAGCGCCGTGTGGTAGTGCGCGACCACGTTCTTCACATACCCCCCGTCCTTGAGCCGTCCCTCGATCTTGAACGACGTGACGCCAGCGTCCACAAGGTCGCCGAGCCGCGCCGAAAGGTCGAGGTCGAACACCGAAAGCAGGTGCCTGTTGCTTATCACGGTCTGCCCGGAGCCGTCCACCAGATCATACGACAGCCGGCACGCCTGCATGCAGTCGCCGCGGTTGCCGCTGCGCGTGCCCATCGTGCGGCTCAGGTAACATTGCCCGCTGAACCCCACGCAGATAGCCCCATGCACGAAACATTCGAGGCCGACCGTCGTTGCCGCGCGCGCCGCCTTTATTTCGTCGAGCGTCAGCCCGCGTTCGAGGATCACCCGCGCGAACCCAGCCTCCTGTAAAAAGCGCACCTGCTCCGGTGAGGCGTTGCACATCTGCGTGGAGGCGTGAAATTCCACGCCCTCCAGCCCCATGCGCATAAAAGCCATATCCTGAACGATGAGCGCGTCGACCCCCGCACCGATCAGCCCGCGTGCGGTCTTTTCGGCCGCCGCCAACTCATCCTCGAAAACGAGGGTGTTCAGCGCCGCGTAGACCCGCACCCCGAAAGGCCGGGCATACTCTACCAACCGCGCGACGTCTTCGACACTGTTCCCCGCCGCCGCACGCGCACCGAACCCCGGGCCGCCGACGTAGAGCGCATCCGCGCCATAATCTATCGCCGTCTTCCCGAGATCGAGGCTCCG
>QMCE01001927.1_pt1 | contig 11490 bp, 12 predicted proteins | sample 1821851 | NCBI WGS metagenome assembly QMCE01 (sample SAMN09453174, study PRJNA476694) | Termite gut metagenome, whole genome shotgun sequencing project. | isolation source: worker | host: Odontotermes sp. | place: South Africa:Pretoria | collected 2016-01-28
CCCGCCGCGGCAAAATAATCAAGGGGGGCCCGCAGGGGGGAGTGTCCAAACCTGTGTTTAAAGGAAATGGATCAAGCCGAATGGTAAATCGCCTGTAGGCCGGTGCAAACGATGATAGTATTTTGCGAGACCAAAGCGATTGTAAGCATCAACGAACACCTCTACCACCGCTTGCAAGGTATCTATTGTCCGTGCGAAGCAGCGGCTTCGCCTTGCCAGAATTGGAATGTAGTGGCGCAAATCCGCGTTTACACCTTCAACTATGTGCGTATCGCTTTTGTCTGTCATGTTTCGTACATGTTCGCCTGGAAAAACGACATCCAGATAGCCAACATATCCGTCTGTACAGTATTTTTCCGCTTGTGGCGCCTCATCTACGATGCGTTGTATGCGAATAGCACACTTGTCCCGCGCCACCTCAAAGCCCATGATTTGTCTTGGACTTCTACGCACCATCGTCATCAAGTAGACGTTTTCCCGTGTTTCGGTGTGCGCTTTTTGTTCGACAAACCAGTACAACTCATCAAGTTCAAAACTCTCCGGCAAGTTTTCAACATCTATCTGCTTTCACACCTAATCACGCAATTTCAATCATAATAACGTTATTTATTGCCGGCCATCTTGACCGCTTTTAGGCGTTCTGGTCTTTGTTTGGCCTTTGTTTTCTGGTGGGCTTTGGTGGCATCCGGCGAGGTCTGCCGCGCTTTGTTAAAGGTCAATCACACTTGCGATTGCTTCCATTGCGCGGGTCTGGGCGTTGCTAAAGGCATGGCTGTAAATGTTCAAGGTGGTTGCCGCCGTACTGTGTCCGAGAGCCGTCTGCACCGTTACCACATCTACCCCCGCTTCAATAAGGGCGCTTGCGTTGAAATGCCGGAATGAGTGAACCGTTACAGGACGCAAGCCCGCCTTTTTGCAAAACCTCTGCAAAAAATTGTAGGGAGCCTGTACAGGCATGGGCGAACCATCCAACGCGGTAAACAGTCTGTCACTCTCCACCCACGAACCGCCGCACACTTCGCGCTGTTTGGCCTGCCATGCCTGCAATGTTTTCAGAGTTTCCAACACAGCGGCGGGCAGTTTGAGGCTTCGGCGGCTTGTTTTTGTCTTGGGCGTGTCAGTGAAATGGGTGCGGGTAAGGCTGTCGTAGTAATAGGCGCGATTGATAGAGAGAACGCCGCTATTAAAATCAATGTCTTTCCATTCAAGCCCCAGCAATTCACCGCGCCTGCACCCTGTATAGGCCGCCAGAGTGAAGAACGCCGCAAACGGCTTTTTGTCCTCGCGTCCATTCCACAGTAATTCCAATAGTTTCTTGACTTCCCCGGTACTATAAAAATTGCGTTCAGTTTTCCGTATTTCCGGGAAATCCACAGTAACGCATGGATTGTAGGCTATCAGCCGCTTTTTTAAGGCGTAATTGAGAACGACCGACACGAACCATACATAACCCCTAACCGTGTGCGGAGCCAGTTTCTCATTGTTCAGAATACCCACGAACCGCTGTATATCGAGCGGCGATATTCTGTCAATACGAATGTGGCCGAGAGCGGCATAAACGCGCTTTTCCATGCAGTGATAGCGGCAAAGGGTCTGCCGTTTTAATTTGAGTTCTGCGCAGTCTTTGAACCACTCCCGCGCAAAGGTTTCAAACTTCGCCGCCGTTACGCTCTGGCCGTGCCTGCATTGTTCTTCAAATAATACAGCTTGCCGATTCACTTCTTTTTCAATGGCCTTGTCGCTCATGCCCTCTTGCGGCTTGTAGGTGGTGGACTTCACCACTTGCTTGCCGTTCACATCATAGCCGCATGATGTTCTGATTCTGAACGTGTTTCCACGTTTTGTAATTGTCGCCATTTCTAACCCTCCTACATTAAAAACGGCGCGTTTCCATGTACAAATTGTACCATAATTTGGCACAAGATACAAGAGGAAACGCGCTGCTTTACTGATGATTTACGCCGTCATACCGAAGTATTTTAATATCACATCTTCGGAAATCATGTACTTGTTGCCGAACTTGTGATACTGTATAATACCATCAAGGCACATCTGGCGCAGACGGTACGCGGTAAGGCCATCAATCAGCTTGGCCGCTTCTTTCAGCGTCAAAAGGCGCGGTTTTTTGTTCCCCGCAATGTCCATCATCAGCACCCCCTTTCCCTTCTGCCGTTAATAACTCTGAATCCAGTATCGCCAACACCTTTTTGCCCTTTTTGTCCAGCACCTCAATATCCTTGTATCGGCTGGCAACCAACTGGCTGTGCAGGGTTGCGGATATATAGGGCGCGTAGGCGTTAAAAATATAGTCCGTGGTGCTTTCGAGATTGCCAAGCACACGCTTGACCGTCTTGATTTTTTCCCCAGCGTCAGCGGCGGCAAAATATCGTCCTATGAAACCTGTGCTGTCATTTTTAGCAGAATACTGGGCGCGGAATAGAAACAGCCTGTCGGTAAAATCACTATCGAAAGCATGGGCTAATATCAATTCACCTTTCACTCGATGCACCTCAACTTCAAAGCGTATCTGTACAAATCCTTCTGGCGCAGGGTAATGTTTGCCGTCCTCGGCGGTTTTGTTGTAAATGCGGGTATAGAACTGTGATTTACGCGAGCCATAGTACACCGTTCGAGCGTCCAGCATACCATTTAAGCTATACCCTGCCGTAAAAGCGACCTTGCAGTATTCCCGCCATTCTTCGAGCGGCACACATACATCACACGCGAGGTCAAGCCGCGATACACGCCAGACAGTGAAGCCCGACAAAACGCCCTCTACTGCGCCACGGTTGCGCTCAATGGCCTGCCAGTAATCGCCCGAAAGCTGTACGCTGTAAAGCCACCCATGCGCCAGAGCCGTGCCATACTGCTGTGATACCGATATGCCATATTGCGACACCCGCATGGTTAGGCCGTCACCGCAGCGCATTTCCCGGCAAGTGGCCTTGTACAACTCCGGCAGTATCGCGGCAAACGTGTTTAATACCTCGCCTGTAGTCGTGACGGATTCGCTTTTGAATCTGCCAAGAGATACTGTAAGATAGTCGATGTTATATTTTGACATATTATCACCGTTTTTCGAATGTTACTCCCGTATTACACTACGGGAGTTAAGGGGCGGGCGGCTTCGGCTCTCGCTTCGCTTCGCCTGCGCCGCCCGCTGTTCCGTTTACGCCGTCACAGTGAACTATCCGACAAGGCGGTTATACACAGTTGTCGCATGGTGTCCTCATCTTTGATAGTCGGCACCTTGATAAACCGTAATTCCGAACCCTGCAACAGCACAACGCCTTCGCCGCGCCCGAATATGTGCCCCTCAACCGCCTTGATGAAATCTGGCAACAGCATTTCATAGATAGAGCGCACCGCCGCGCCGAGTACCACCACAATTCCATAATTCAGCCGTGAACCTGCCGGGAAAGCGATTGCGTCCGGCCTTTGAAGTGAACAGACGAACCGCACGGCCTTTGACCGCCCCATCAGCAAAATCTCACTCACCATGTTCATCACCGCCGCTGCCTTTTTCTTGTCCTCATTGGTTAGGGCGAGGATATTCGCCATATATTCGTCCCAAATCAGAGTTATCGGGTTGTTGGTGGGTTCTTTACCAGACATTCGGGCATTTAAGCGGTCATACACAGCTTCAAGGGCTTGCAGAGTGCTTTTGTAGGAATAGTAGCGCGGGCATTTGCGGAAACAGGCAAAAGCGTCCTCACCTTTATAGTCCGCAAACCAAAATTTGCCGCGCGGGTTGGCCGAAACTAAATGAGAAAAAACGGCGGTTTCATAGTAGCTTTTTCCGCTCCCGCTCATACCGCATATCAGCATATGGCTGTTGGTCGCTGGCGATAGGTCGGTGACTATGGGGAGTTTATCCCCATAGTCACGCCATGCGTCCAAGTCATAGCCGAGCGTCAATGCGTTCTGTGTGTTATCGCTAATTATCATACAAAGTACCCCGCTCTGGCTCGTTTGCGCCTTTTCGGGCTTTGAATGTGATAACATTCTGGCTCTTGCCATCGTTTGCAATCGCGCCTATAATAGTGATGTCGAGTGCACTTTCCACCTCGCCACGCTGGGTTTCCCAGCGTTCCACGGTAACACCGCGAGAATCAAACACATATTCGGCATACCCTTGTTTACGGCGTGGTCTGTACAAAACCAGCTTAGGTTGAGGTGTTTTTTCACTTTTTAGCAATCCCGCGTTTGGCAGGTTCTTCCTTATGTCATTTCGCGTAGGCCAGCAGGTGCCAAGCATGAATGTGAGGGTGCAGAAAACAATAATCGCAAACACCATGCAAAGCACATGAAATATCAGCGCGGGGGCAAGTGAAGCCGTGAGGTATTGTAGGGGGTCGCGCAACAATACTTTGTCGGCAAACCGCCAGTACAGGAATCCGCACAGCACCATGTAGGCCAAAATTGCAAAGCCTTTAGGCGTTGTAAAAATCTCGCAGAAAAATGAACCAGTCATCCTGCCGAACCGTTGAATTTTCTTCATTATGGTATCCTCCTGTTATCATATCCATCGAATGTTGTTAATACGGGCCGGGGAGGGTTGCTATCCCCTCCCCGGTAGAATGGGAAATCGGGTGCTGCCTAATTGTTGATTTTCACGTTGAGGGTCTGCGGTGGCTTGCTACTCTTCTCAACGACAAAAATCTCTTCCATAAATCCGCGCTGGTCATGGCTTACGCTGATGGTATCGCCCACGTGAATATCAGGAAATGTAAGCCCTGATAGATGGCTAAAGGAAATTTCCTCGGCCTTTTGTCCTACAACGTCTTTATCCGTGCAGACGCAGTAGATGGGTGTGAAGTCGTAGGGCTTTCCGGTTTTGGCCGCGTTTCCCATTCGGCGCTGACCGAGTCCGATTACTTGCTTTTTTGCCATTCTGTACCTGCCTCTCTTGGTGGCGCATAGCCGCTTGGCCGGGCGGTTATGCTGGGTGTTTCGTGCGGCGGCTGCCACGCGGAGCCGATTCAGCTTTCTATTACTATAAACCAGAAACAGCAACTACCCCACGCCGTCGCGTGTCATGCCCCGATTAAATGATTTTTCTACGATATATTTTTCTCATTTTCTCGAAGCAACTCAAAATGTCCGAAAATCATCGTCATCATTTGGCATTTTTAACGCTTCATGCCGCCGTGTGGCACATTCATTTATAAAAAAAGTGGCCGCGCCACTTACGGTAAAGTGGTGCGGCTGTCGGTTAGCCTGTATTTGTCTAATTGCAGGCCAAGAAGTATTCTTCGTCTATTTTGAGTTTCCCTAATACATCGTTACACTCGTCTATTGATTTTCCCCTGCAATTCGTAATAAGGTAACAATACGCATAGTGTATTTCACTTCTTCGCTTAAAACTAAGGCCGAGCGATTCAAGTAGGGTTATTGCCATCAGCATATCAAGGTCGCAGGCTATACAAAAGGCAATAATCGTTTTTACGTGTGGTAAATACTCCCTCTCGCCGTTCTTGGATTTTATCTTCCCACTTCGCAGCCGTGAGATGGTTCTTGTATCGATGCCCGATTTTTCGGCCAAATCCTCAACAGTATAGCTTTTCTCTGTCATAATCTCCGTCACTATAACGTCAAACGCCTTGTTATGTTGTTTTGACCGTTCATAATCCTCTTTGAATCGTTCGTATTCACTCCATACTTGCTCTTTTTGTTCTTCTGGCTTCATAGTTTCTCCTCGCATTTTATAATAGCTTGGCCATATCAGCCAAGTGTACTATGCCGCCCTATCTATTAGCCTTGCCGCCACAATATAGCGGCTCTGCCCCTCGTTGTCGCAAGTGGAGAGCAGTAACAGCTTATCCCCGGCGGTTACGCCGTCCATGTCCACATTGGTATCGTTCGGCGCGTCCTCTGCCTTTTGCTCAATGGCGGCAAGCAAGCCCTCAAACTGGACGTTGTTGGTATAGTCATGCTCAAACAGCAAATTGCTTGCGTCATTCGGGAAAGCCGCAAACACTTCATAGGTATAGCCGTTATCTGGCAAATACAGCGTTATCGTCCTGTTGGCCGCGAAAAAATCAGCGTCCTTGTAAAGATGAAGCTGTGAAAATATGGTATCGTCCGGCATGACATGACCGTAAATGACGGTTACAGGGTCTTGAAAATCGGTTGCGTTCACCATATCCGCAAACAACGCCCCGCCTGCAAACCATTCGCCGTATGCGTCATGGGTTAGGTAATATTCGTTGTCCATGCCGCGAACCACAGGATAATCTATATTGGTGCCGCCCACTGTCAGCCACGCGCATATATCCTCGCCCTGTTCCATCAGCGCATAGAAATCTATGGGAGATTCATAGGGCGGTATGATCTCTGCCGTGGGAAGCGAAACGCTAACAGACGGCGCAGACACGGAAACGCTTTGCGATGGGGCTGATGAAACACTGACCGGGGCAGGCGAACAGGCAGCAAGCAACGCCGCCGCCATGAGTACAACGAATAATTTTGCGCCTGCCTGTTTCATTCTGCCCCTGCCTTTGATGTAAAAAGTAGAGCCGCGCTTAAACTGTCCGTTTGGGCGCGGCTCTTGTCCGTCAAGTATGTAATCAGAGGTATACGCCAGTCTGCGGAGCGCCGGGGGTGGTGCCGCCTGCGTTCTTTGCCACCACCACGCCGAACAGTGAGAACGTGCTAACCCTAAAGGTACAGTAGCCGTCTCGTTCCACGGCGGCAATCTGCTCTGTGGTGCCGTTATCAAAACGGTGCAGAATCGTTACCCTGTCGGCGGCGGTAAGGCCGGGGATATTCACGCGGATAGTACATGCGCCGTTGATGGGCGAACCCGCCGCGTCAAACAGCTTTATATCAAGCGTCTGCACAAGGTTTCCTGTTATGCCTCGCGCCGCCACTAATTGAGCCATCGTGTCCACATCGCCGCCGCTGGCCGCTACCGCCACAAGGTTTGTATTCGCGGGTACGGCTGTGCCGCCCTCGCCTGCCGCCGGGGGTGCAAGGTCAACTGCTGCCGCAGGGGGAGCGGGGGTAGGTTCTGGCGTGGGGGCAGGGTCGGGGGTTGAAGTGGCCGGGGGCGGGGTAGATTCTCCAATAATGGTAACGCCGGGGTCGTGATTAAATATTAGTAACGCGGGATTATTGGAAATGTTTATGGTTGTTATCTGATTGCCCGAGCATTGAAGTGTTACCAGTGCCGCATTTGCGGAAATGTCTAACGACGTGAGATTGTTTTCGTAACAATGAAGAATTTTTAGCGAGGCATTTGCCGATATATTCAGCGCGGTAAGCTGATTATCATTGCAGGCAAGGTCAGTCAGCGCAGACAAGCCAGAAACATCTAATGTTCCCGTTAAGTTTTTGTTTCCTATGTTCAAGGACGTAATACGCTTATTCGTATTGTCCGCAGACCATATTACACCTGTCCAGTCTACGGGAATTGTGTCTCCGTCTGCAACATTATCTTTAGTCCAGCCAAGCCCGTTGTTGTCGATAATTGCATTGATAACCGCGATATCCCCTGTGTTGAAATCCCCTGCCGTCGCCATTACCGCCGTTGGAAACGCGGCGGACACCGACACCGCCAACAAGCAGAACACAAGAGCGCGGGCTAAAAGCCCTTTTCCGAATTTTTTACCCAAGGAAAACACCTCTCTTTTCAAATTTGTGACAATTTGGAAATTGTGTTGAATTATGTTTTGCGTTCGCGCGCGGATAAAGCAGAAAATGCTAAAGAACAGTCAAATGCCTAATTCAAAATATTCCTTGCCATTCGTCAGTAAATGCCTGTATAATGTAACCAGTTTTCCAATGTGTTACCATATCCCCTAAATACAGCCGAGCCATCGGTTTTTGAGGGGGATTTTTTATGGCCTGTACTCAACCTATCCGCAACAAAAAGCACATCAAACGCCTTGCTGAATACTTTTTGCGGCGCGGTCAATTTCGCAATCATCTACTGCTCATTTTGGGGCTGCACACTGCATTACGAATCAGCGATATGCTTCTGCTCAAGTGGGAAGATGTGTACGATTTTCAAACTGGGGCTTTCTGTTCCCACATCACCATCACAGAGGGCAAGACAGGCAAGCAAAAGATTATCGCCCTGCACCCGCAAATCATTAAGGCGCTCGCCCTGCACTTCCCACACAGGCGCGGCGCTTTTTTGTTTGCAAGCAACCGCCGCCATGCAAAGGCAATCAGCCGCGTACAGGCTTGGCGCGTTCTGCACAAAGCCGCCCTTGCCGTTGGTATCACTGGCCAGGTTGGTTGCCATGCCCTGCGTAAAACTTTCGGCTATCACGCTTGGGTAAGCGGTATCAGCCCGGTGGTGCTGATGGCGATTTACAATCATTCCAGCTATGCGGTAACACGCCGTTATCTCGGCGTTACACAGGACGATACCGACAAGGTATACTTGGCGGCAAGGTTGCTTTGACACCTTAAAACTGAATAGCTTAACCGCAAGGGGGCATTTGCCCTCTGTTTTGGTTTGTTCTGATGGTGGGCTTTTGTATCATGCCGGCAAAAGCGTATCAATGGGTAAACGGAAGTTAAATTTTTTCGTCTGATTGATTTCCTATTGGAGCGAAAAATTTTTACTTCCGCGCTGTGCGCCCATTGACACGCTTTTTCTACGGCATGATGTGTGGAGGGTAGATTCAGCGCAAGCGCAACGCGCTTCGCACACACAGATGATGGGAAACGAACCCCACCCAAAACAGAAAGGCGGCCACACCATGAAAAACACCTATTTCACACCCACACCCAAAACGCTTGAAGAATTGAAAAACCTGTACCGCCAACTTGCCATGCAACACCACCCCGACAGGGGCGGCAGTGATGAAGCCATGAAAGCGGTTAATGCGGAGTATGACGCGCTCTTTCCCCGGCTGAAAGATATGCACCAGACCAAAGACGGCGAAAGCTACACCGCACGGCAGGCCACCACCGAAACCGCCGACCAATTCAAAAATTTAATTGCCGAACTGATGAGGATGGACGAAATCACCATAGAGATTATAGGGTGCTTTGTATGGGTAACAGGCAATACCCGGCCACACAAAGAAAAGCTAAAGGCGTTGCGTTTCCAATGGCACAACAAAAAAACAGCGTGGTATTTGAAGCCAGAGGACTACCGTCGCAGGAGCCGCCGCGAATATGACCTTGACGAAATCCGCACAATGTACGGTACAAGCGGCCAAGTGAACAGCCACGGCACCACCAAGATTACCACAGCCAGAGCCTAAAAAACAAAAAGCCCGCCCCGCCTTTTTCAAGGTGGGACGGGTGCTTTTTTATGGAAACGCGCCTGCGTTTTGGTCTTTAGTTGGTCTTTATCGTTGCTGAAAACTGGTCTTTTTTGCTTGCGTTCACTTGCGCCCACTACGACAAAAACCGTGATTTATTGCGGGTTTGTGCGTTTCGCTGAAAGATGGAAAGGCCAGATAACTACTTTTCAACATTTATTTCGCTGTTTTTTTTTATCCAGTTATACACATTACTCTTGTTCATATTAAGCAGATTACCTACTCCTCGCCCGCTGACACCGGAATAGAACATCTTCATTGCCAGCTCTTTCGTCTCCTCAGGGTACTCCCGTTTCTTCGGATTTAGCGAATAGGTTATGCCGCACTCCTTACATTTGCAGCGTTGACTCCCTGCTTCTGTATACCCTCTCCGTACTTGGTTTTCGATCCGTCCGCATTTTGGGCAGCGGCGCGCCTCATCTTTCGTTTGTTTTCTCATGCTTCCATTGTATCATAATACACATCTATTGGACACTGTTCCGCAGGGCCGAGGCTGGCTTCACGAAGTGAAACAGCCGAGCCTGCCGCATAGCGGTGTGGGTGCAAAGCACAAACGATGGGAAATTCGAAGCATTTTATCGCGAACCCGCGCCGCAGGGGGGTAAGGTGTGGGTATAGTTCAAACCCGGGCAAGCGCGCAAAATTTCATAGTTCATTAAACTTTGTCATTTCCATAACATTTTCCTCTTTACAAACACAAAGCCATATGTTACAGTGATTCCAGTGTCGGAATAATCCGGCCATATGGGACGATGATTGACAACAACTAAGCAGGATAATCGGGAACGAAACCCGTGGGAGAGTTCGAGCGTGTCTCGAACGCCGAAGGTGCAAGCGAAGTGGTCTGCCAGGCCACACCGCGAAACTCTCAGGCCCCCGTACCGCGGTGTGACCCCCCCTGAAGTTGCGACAGGGATATGGCAAATCAATGCCGTGTCCCTGTTTTTATTTATTAGTTTTCTCTATAGGAAGGATCCGCTTCCATGGCGAATTTTTACATAATAACAAACAACCCTGCTGTATATGAAAAACATTCCCCTATTGCTATTTGTATGGAAGGCCGTGTGGCCGACATCTTTGCCGCTGTGCGCGACGCCGTGCATAAGGGGGCTGTGCTCATCAGCCACCCACTGGCGGGCAGTCTGAAACCCAACGAAAACCCGTACAAAAGCGTGATGCTTTCCACCCGGCAGGGCAGTTTGGACGAGCCCTCGCTGGCCTTGATTGAAGGTGCGGTGGCCGTGCTGGCAAAATTACCCGTTAAGCACCGCCAGTACCCGCCTGGCGTGCTGGAGGACTTCCGCGTTATCGACCTTGACCTCATGGATTCGGCACTTTCGGCCTTGCCGGCGGAATATCACTGGTAGGCCAAATGATAGCACCAACGACAAAATTTGAGAGGATGGAAACGCAATGGCAACAGTGTATGACATTTTGGTTGTGGGCGGCGGCCCCGGCGGCCTTGCGGCCGGCATTTACGGCAGCCGCGCCCGCCTGAAAACCGCTGTGCTGGAAAAAGGCCGCCCCGGCGGGCAGGCCGCCACCACCATGGAGATGGAGAATTATCCCGGCTTCTATAAGGAATCTACCGGGCCGCAAATTATGCAGGAGTTTGCCGCTCACGCCCAGCACTTTGGCACCGAGATTCTTCGTGGGACTGTTGAATCGGTGGACTTGGACGGCTCTGTTAAAAAGGTGACTTGCAAGGACGGCAGCGAATATCAGGCCCACAGCGTTATTTTTGCCCCAGGGGCCGAGCCTCGTTCGCTGAACATCAAAGGCGAGGGCAAGCTGCGCGGCAAGGGCGTGTCCTACTGTGCCACCTGCGACGCCGACTTTTTTGAGGACTTGGACGTGATGGTGGTGGGCAACGGCGACGCCGCCATCGAGGAAGCCATGTACCTTACCCGCTTTGCGGAAACGGTCACCGTCATTGTCATCCACGACGAAGGCACGCTGGACTGCAACAAGGCCAGCAGCGAAAAAGCCTTTGCCAACCCTAAACTGAACTGGATTTGGAACTCTGTTTTGGACGAAATCAAGGGCGACGAGTTGGTGGAGAGCGTCGTGCTCAAGAACATCAAAACCAACTCGTTAACCGAAGTGCAAACCAATGGCGTGTTCTTCTTTGTGGGCACCGTGCCCAAAACCGATTTCCTCAAAGGCAAGGTGGAACTGGACAAGCAGGGCTATATCATCACCAACG
>QMCE01001928.1_pt1 | contig 11490 bp, 18 predicted proteins | sample 1821851 | NCBI WGS metagenome assembly QMCE01 (sample SAMN09453174, study PRJNA476694) | Termite gut metagenome, whole genome shotgun sequencing project. | isolation source: worker | host: Odontotermes sp. | place: South Africa:Pretoria | collected 2016-01-28
TAAATTGGGTAAAAAAGCAATTATAAAGGTAACCGACCGTTTTTTTGAACAGCGCGAGGTAAATAAAATAGCTATTTTGGCTCCCAATGCAAAAATAAGAAGATTACAATTCTTATCAGGACAAACCTCAATTGTTAATTTCATATTATGAGTTTCTTATTTCATTATTATGTGGGTTGCCATCATATAACTGAGCAACTTCTATCTGTGTCTTCTTTTCTTCATTAGCTATATCAGCGGTACGATAGTCTTGTTCTGTACGAGCCTTAAACCAACCAAGTTCAATTTCCTTTTGCATACGTTCTTTATCAATAGCTAACTTAGCCTCATTCAATTCCTCAACTTTGTTAGAAAGCTGTTTATTCTCAGAACCCATTTGTTGTAGTTGCTGTTGTAATTGTTCAATAGTCTGTTGCATCTGTTGCATCATACCACTCTCTTCTTTCTTTTTAGCTAAAGACTGACTTACTTTCTTTTTCAATTCAGTAACACTTCGTGCCGTTAATGCATCTACAATAATATCAGCATCCATCTAACCCCCTTTAATAAACTCAAAGACAGCTTGTTGTATGGTTTTTATATCTCCCATCAACTTACTGCTTACATCAATATTTATCTCATGGTCAGTAACAGTGAAATGTTCTGGCAAAGCTGTAAATATCTTTTGATATTTATCTCCTAATACTAATGTTCCAGTTAAGCCTTTCTTCCATACTATCTTAGCCATATCCAGACATCCTAACAACATATCTGTTGTTATCATATCCATCTGTTGATAGTAAACTTTAGTAATTGTAAAAGAGTTATTATAACTTACTTGCACATTTGATACAGCGTCTCTCTGTTGTATTCCACCAAGACGTTCCCTAAATACACCAGTAATCTGAGATGTCTGATTCTCTATTCTCTCAAGAGCCAACTCAAAGGCTTGAATAACATCTGTTTTAAGAGAGTCGTCATATCCTGCGAAAGAGGTATTGTTATTAAAAGCTCTACCTTCTTGTGATGTATCTATAGGAGCCATACCGGCCTTCTTATAAGCGTTAAACTTCATAAGACGCTCAGTAATATTATGTCCCAAGGAAATAGGTAACATAGAGATATCTACCCAATCTCCTTTAGTACCACTATTAGCTATAATATTATCTCTGAAGTAAGTTGTTATATCATACTTGTCTTGTAGATTCATACAAGCTATAACCAAAGAATAAGGCTTTGTATCCCTGTTTATAAAGAATATACCATTAAGGCTAAGTTTACATTCTTTAGGGTTATCCTTTGTTCTGATGATATCCTCAGATTTTCCAGGAGTAATATATATTGATTGTGCAATACGAACTCCTTCATATCGTTGTGTTACAAAGTCTTCATCAATATCCAACCATTCAACCTCAAAGACAGGTATAAGCCTATAGTTATAAGTGTCATAATAATCCATAGGAAATCCAGGAGTAACCTCAACACCAGCTTCTATACCATCTGTTATAGGAGAACCACTGACTTGTCCTTGATAACCCCTGACATACATATAAGAAGAATCATACTTAGCCTCACACACCTCTTCTAACTCATCAAGAGAATCCTAATCCATATCCTTTCCATATCTACTAAGAATCTGAGTCTTAGTGAGCCATTTGCGTACAACAGATCTATATCCATCTCTCACATAAGGAGACTGTGGATTCTTATCAACGAAAACATTCATTGGATCAGTAACCTCTACATTGAAATTATTTCCATCTGTCTTAACAGTCTTGAAATAACATTCGCCAGAAACTAATAAGTCTAAAATAAGATTCTTTCTCTTGGTTTCCATATCTATCTGACGAGATTGAATGATATACTCAATAACATTCTATGCGGCTATCTCATATTCACTTGTAAAGTTCTCATTAAGATCTTGTATCAACTTATTGATTTGTTCTTCAATAAACTGATCATTAGTGGCTTTATTATCAATAAAATTTAAAAGTTGGTTATTTAAGTGTTGTCGATAAAAATTAATAACCTGAGCATCAATAGCCAATTGTTTGTCTCGGTTTATATTTGATAAGGTTTCTTTGTCCTTACATGTGACTTTAGGTAATACAGGGGCGTTGAGATATTCTCCAACAAGCATGTCAACATGCTTTCTAATCAAAGGAGTAAACTCTACAGATGTGGGATTACCTATTCCAAAGTTTTCCTCTAAATATCTGAACTGCTCACTGTCCCTAAAACCATTATAATAGTTATAAGCTTTCTGTATTCTATACTTTGGTATAACTAACTCAGAAATAGCTTTATCTATCTTAGTTACCATGTAATCATGGTCTTTCTCTGCAATCTCCATAATTCTCTGGATAGGTTTTAGTTGCGGTACTATATCTTATCTCGTCAAACCCAGCGTCATGTATCTGCTGTTTAGCGTATTTTAAAAAAGTCTCAGCATCACCATCTATAGCTATTTCTATAGGAGGTCTTTCATAACTGTTTATTCCTAACTTCAAAAGGTAGCCTCTATGAGAGCCGTCATGATAAAACAACTCTTCAATCCACATTTTGCCTATGTATACTTTCTCATAATCCTCAACGATATAATCTCGGATCGCTTGTTCTAAATCTTCCTTCGTCATCCTTGTCTAATATAAATGTGTGTTGTACTGTTTGTTTATCAGGAATAATTCCTTTATGACGTATTCCCCTCTCATCTACCCAATAACCAAAATCTTTAAATGTTGTAGACACATCCTGTTGTTCAACAGGAACAGTCCCAGATAATTCTTCATCACCCAATAACGCCATTCCTAAAGCTGCTACAATATCAAATTTTCTCTTATTTTCATAAGAATAGGTGATAAGCTCATTTAATATAGGCTCATACCAAATATTATAAGCAAAGTCGTTAACAAATGCTTCAATAAGATCAAGTTGATGTCGTATTATGGTCTCACTCGCTTGTGTGCCAAACTGTTTAGATCTTCCTTGCTGTATATCAGATAATGCTGCACGAGGTCTTCTCATGAGATATTTATCAGGATTGGTTACTTTTCTAAACCATGTTAAGACAGATATACGAGTAGACTCTAAATTAGCCTTACAGTTATAGTAATCCAAGATTTTTCTTGTATTACGATATGCATCTTCTATATTATCAGGACGGTCTTTATAAATACACACAACCATAGGCTCTCTTGTACCAAATACTCTACGATATACTATCACACAGTAATCAGATGGGTTTTTGGTATATTCCGATGTATCATTACCACCCATGTCAATACCATCAATACCAGCCACATATAGATTCCTAAAATCAGCATTATTCTCTGATTTTATAGGGTGTTCTATTATAGTTATCTTTCCTTTATTGTCTGGAATAAATCGTACACCTGTTATCTCTTCCTCATCATGTTTATTATTACGAAAGGTATATTCCAACTGTCCTACTTTAGGAATGAACTCAGGAGGAGTAGCCTTATGAAGCTTTATTGTAGCCAATTGTTCAGTCAATAAAATCTTATTGAATTGATTCTCTCCCTCCAAAGCCAATGCCTCTTCTGGAGTAAAACAATACTCAGCACTCTCAATCAACAGTTTATTTGGGTCACGTGCTAACTTAGCACGTTTATCCATATAATATTTCTTTCCTTTCTCTGTATCAGTAACACCACGTTTATCCATAAAAGGTCTAACCATGGTATATGATGGAATGAAATATGCTGTCAACACATAAGAGCCATCTGGAGTATAATTATGTTTGAAAGGTAACACATCAAAAGACCAAGGATCGAAAAAAGCGTTGGAAATACCTTCAAGATTCTTTCCTTTATCTCCACCAGTACCCCATCCTAAGATGATACCTATCTTAATACCACTGACCTCAACCAATGCACTTGATTGAATAAACGCTTTCTCCCAGTTAGGGAAAGACCCACTCTCCTCAATCAATAATAAATCGACACGGTCACCACGGACTTTATTTGGATTATCAGCTATAATACCTTCAATCTCAGACATCCATCCTTTTTCTGTTCTGTCAGTAGATAATTGAGAAGATCTTTTCTTCATCTGGTTATCAATAACCTGACGAAGTTTATGTAATCCTCTCTCAGTATGGTCATTTAAGTAATTTAACTGATTCCAACATTTTGTCAATGTAGGAGTTAACTTCTTCTCATCATACGCTATAACAACAGAACGTGTGTTAGCGGCTTTCGTATATGTGTTACAAGCTAATCCAGCACCAATCTCACTGAAACCAACACCACGAGCTTTTAATCCCACAGCGTTCTTCTTTAGTATCTTACATAATTCAATATAATGAAAATACTCATATTGTTTAGCATAGAAAGTAGGAAAGTCTACACTACGTCCAGAAGATGCCTTAGTAACCCCATCAGCTACTGACATACGATAGAAGTTAATGAAATAGAAGTTATCTCCAGTTATAGTATAACCGTTAGAGGTCATTCCATCATTTAACTTATTATATATATCATCCCAGTACTCACAGTATATCTTACTTCCAGGAGGAGCTTCACAATACTTACCTGTCTTCTCTTTAGTTCGCCTTGGTTCAAGAAACCATTCTGGATCAAACTTTAATCCATTTCTTTCATCTATTGGTCTATAACCTGATAATTCATAAGAAAGAGTAGGGTCAAAGTATTCTATTTTCTCATCTTTAGTAACATCCCATTCCCTGTCAAATCTTCTAACATGGTGATTGATTATACTATTAACTTTCTCACCAAACTCTTCCAGAGGAGCATTCTCTATCTCCTCATCTACCTTTATCTTTATCTCTGTGGTAGGTGTCTCAATAACATCAAGTACTACTGTCTTAGTTGGTTTAGATCGTTTAGCTTCTATCTTCTCACTTCTTAGAATTTCCATATAACATATTATTTTACAGCTCCAGCGAATCGTTTAGGGACATAGCCTTCCTCAGCACCAGCCCTCAATCCAGACTGAGCTTTCATTTTCTTTTTAACCATCAATTCCAGAGCATCAAGTTCAGCTACAATCTTAGATACCCCGCTCATTTCAGCCATAATATTCTTAACAATAAACACAGGCTTTCCTTGTTTATCCCTTTCAAATAAATCTGATCCTGACTCAAAATACTTAGTTAATTCACTAACTTTATTTTGTGCGGCTTTGATCAACTTAATACCTCTATCAGAATCTTGTATCTCACTATACTTTTGAACAGCTGCTTGAAACACCTCATCTTCAAGTTCTTTTTGTGTAAGTCTTGAATCAGAAATACTTTCTTGTTTTCTATCCCTAATTTCATATTGAGAATATGGAGACTACCAGTCGATCATCAAATATATATAAGTAAACTCCTTATAAGCACGAGTTCTAAACTCTCCTTTAGGATCTTCTTTAGTTTTGTTCCTATCTTTATCCCACAATGCGGCAAACTCTTTAACTAAAAGAATCTCATACTCATTCAGGATTACTTCTCTCTTTACATAATCATAAGTAAAAATATCCATGACGATTATTTTTTACGAGACACTCTCATTTTAGATTTGCCTCCACATTTAAACTCATTCATGAAATTCTTATCAGCCTTTTCAAGTTTCTTACGACACTTGACACAGCCACCTTTCATAAACTTCTCTACTTCATAACCCTCAGGACATTTTCCGTTAAGCATCTTAATATGCTCCAACTTAGATCCCAACTTTGCGAATGTAATTTGATTTTCCATTGTTTTGAATTGTTTATATAGTTCTTTTATATCACTTACTGGCACATCAGCCAGCTTTTTCTCGAAATCTTCTGGTCCAAGTTTTGAAACCAAAAAGGCGGTAAAGAGCTCTTGCTCCTCACCGCCAATGTTATTAGTAGGCATAGTCTTGAGCTTTCTTAATCAAAACCAAGTCCTTTGTCGAAAAGATAGCTTCTTGTAACTTATTGTCACTTGAAAACCATCTACATCGTATCCCCTTGAAGTATTCATTTTCAGAATCTTTTTGCCGATATGTCAATGTCTCCTTCTTAACGACAATCATTGTAGGTGACCCCAAGTCCTCAGACTGTTTCAACCTGACAAGATCTCCAGGAGTAAAATATACTTTCTCTTCCATATTACTTAATATTAAAACGTTCTTTTAAATTCTCATTAATAGCCACATAGATGTTAGGCTCAGCGATAACCCACATACCCAAGTTCAAGAAAGGAACAGGTATAGCGGAACTAATACGATACATAACATCATCTCCCTCTTTAACATACACACTATCAGGTGGACACTGTATAACCTTAGCGAATGTATACCAATCTTCCTGTTCATCATTCTTTTCACCATTATCAGGATTATCAAATTTTCCTGCTTCAAGAGAATTTAAAACAATTCCGCTTTCAGTAACATCAAGTTGTTTATAAGGATTAACCTTATAAGGCTTAACCAACACATACTTAAACAAAGGGAATATTTCCAAAGAAGCTGATCTCTCAATTATTTCTTCTGGATTTGTCATATCTTTCTCGAACTTCTCGTTCATTTCTTTCATTACTTTGTTATGTTCCTTGACAGCTTTTTCTTTATTATATGCAAGGTCAACAATTACATGCTCATTATTATCCAACATACTTATTCTCAATTAAACATTTTGTTGTTAAAATAGTTCCTGCGATTGATGTCGCATTCTCTAATGATAATCTTACTACTTTAGTAGGGTCAATAACCCCATAATCTATTGCGTTATCTACTCCAACGAATTCTCCATTGTGGTAGATTATATCTTTTTTAGACTCAATAGAACACGAATTAAAATTCCCATTCTCGTGTATCTGATTATATGGAACCAACACACATTCTAAAAAGATTGCCTTTGTATCAGTCATATTAAAGTTAGCTTCCTCATCTTTCTCCAAAATCTCACAAACAGCATCAAACAGAATATTACCACCACCTTTTACTATTCCTTCACACAAAGCGGATTTAACAGCACAGATAGCATCATCATAACGATCTATCATCTCCTTAATCTCTAACTCTGAATTACCACCTACAAAGATTGTAGCGAAAGCATTATTGATATTTATAATACGCTTAGCTATATCCTCAGTATTAGGATCTGGTAAAGTCAATCTATGCTTCAATAAAGCTATGCGATTCTCCTTAGTATCCTTATTATTTTTGTCTTGAATAAAATGCACATTATTCTTAGTAACTATAATCTTCTTAACAAGATTGTTATTACCAATAACAGCTTTTAAGTCAAGTATATTATCCTCTCTATATTCCTCAAATCCAGGAATCTTAACAACACAACACTTCAAAGTTCCTTGTAGATGATTATAAAGTAATGTGTTCAAAGCATCCTTCTCAATATCCTTAACAGCTATCAATACAGGAATATTCTGTGCTCTACATTTCTCAAGTTCAGAAAGTATCTGTTTAACATCTTCAAGTTTATTGTTGAAAATCAAGACATAAGCGTTTTCCATCTCAACTTCCATCTTGACGTTATCAGTAACAAACTGATTAGACATATACCCATAATCCCAAGTCATTCCCTTAGAATACTGTATGGTAGTTTCAGAACTATCAGCTGGTTTTACATTGATCCTGCTTTCCTTTCCTATAGTATTAATAATGTTGTATATATTAGTAGCTATCGTTTCATCACCATTAGACGAAATCAAAGCAACTTCCTTAATCTTATCACCAACATCAACAGATTGAGATTTGACATAATCAACAACCTCTTTACATACGGTGTCCATCTCTTTCTTCAGTTCCAGACGATTGACGAATCCTCCTTCTCCTTCCACTCTCTTAATATACTCAATATAGTTATTCAAGAGAGCCTGTACCAAAACAGTAGATGTTGTTGTAGCATCGCCAGCTTCTGCTGCCGTCTTCTCGGCTACAGATTTAATAAGATTTATTCCTGTAGATAATCTGTTATCAATAACAGACTTAGCGACAGTAACTCCATCCTTAGTAACATGTATGTGGTCGTTGTTATTTATAACGACATTACTACCACATGGACCAAGAGTAATCTTTACCGCATCAGCAAGTAAATTAATACCTTCCAACAGAAGGTCTTGTGCGTTTTCATTGTTAATTACCATTTTCCTAATTCACATTTTTCATTTAACACTGTGGTTTTTGCTTTTAGTTTACATCCACAAAGACTACAAAAATCACCAATTATTTTAATCTTAACCCTTTCATTACAACCTCTACAAATGTCTAAACGATAATTTGATAAAGCTTGTCTCCTTTTAAAAATCATATTGAAAAATCCAACTATGATATTCACCACTTTCCACATGAGCATTTGTTATTTATATTATTTACCTTCATCTCTATAATACACCCACATCCTTGAAAGAACCCTTCTCGTTCTGTTGTAGATAAATGATTTGTATTTGGATTGAGATATAACTTCCCATTACACTTATCACCAAACATACTTTTTTGATACAAAGGACATTGTTTGCAAATAAACAAACGTTTCTCAGCGAAATTCAAACCTAACTTGTCATCTGTTTCACTATCAAACATATTATTGTTCTTTTATTCTTTAAAATCAACATTATATTCCAGCAATAAGTTAAATGCCTGTACAGGCGCACTTATCACATTCTTATAATAGTCCATCTCATATATCTTTGTTTCATTATATAAAACAACAATCATTCCTTTTGGAGAATCTATACCAAGAATAGGATAGAAAGCTGCCGATTTAGCTCCACTCAATCTAACCAATTCAGTAAGATTTGGGAAGTCTGCTTTGTGATGTTCCAAACTATCCATTATAAGGAAATTGTTATCGTTTATCAAAGCTAATTCATCAGCAAAAATAGGGTATTCCAATTCTCTCCAAATATGCCGACAGTTTGCTTGACCTATTTTTCTTTTCTCTGTAAAAACAGTAAGATATAGATATGCTAATCCATGACTGCTATACTTCGAGTTATGATAATTTAAAAGAAGCACATGTGCAGCATCAGAATCACGATCAATAATATTTTGTATATTGGTATTTATCAACGGAATATTATTTCTTGTGATTCCATCAGAATTCTAATTTGTAGAAGACTAATTTCCACATATTGTCTAAACGATTCCCTCAGGTATAGTTGTACGTAAATATCTACCCATACAAGCAAACATAAGAACAAAAATAATTATTGCAGCTATTTGCATGTTTATGGCAGGAAGTACTTTTGCTGCCGACTCGATGAAAGACAGAGTAGATTCGTGGACGCAAAGACCGGTAGAAGGTCCGGCATTGCGCGGTAACGCCATCGATGGAGAAGATGTTGTTGCCGACCCACAAGTTGGAGGCCCTATTTCAGATGGCTTGTATGTCTTGATGGCACTGACCGGAGCATACATGCTTATCCGCAAAAGGAAGAAATTACAAAATCAAATATCCGAATAAACATGAAATGTAAACAATTTAGCTTAAAGCTATCATTACTACTCTTGTCGTGCATAGCTATATTCTTTGAAGCGCAAGCTCAGGAGGCTAATTTAAAAATACACTATGCTTTTGATGATGTGTCGGGCAAAACCGTACGGGATAAATCCGGTAATGGTGTTGATGCCCTTATGGTAAATAGCGCTTCAGTTATCCAGATGGGTAATGCTAAAGTGCTTTCTCTCGGTGGTGCAGACGGATATTTGGATATGACAGCGAAAGCCGGCGCTGCCCTGTCAAAAGTTAGTAATTTTACAATCTCTGTTTATTACAGGGTAGATAAAAGTACTAATATTTCAGGAAACGGCAATTTTTTATGGGTATTTTCTACTTTGCCGGCTTGTTGGGCATCAAATGGTGTTTATACGTCATACCGGTTAAATGCACAGTATTTTGCGGCATCTCTCGGAGGCTTTCAGGGAGAAAGGGTAATTCAAAAAGATAAAGAATCAATCAAAGGCGAATGGATACATGTTCTTTACCGGCAAAGCGCCCAGATAGGCAGGCTATATATCAATGGTGAGTTGATGGGCACAAAAACGGATATTCCGATACCAAATTCCATGTATGCTGCTGAAGCGCCTGCTGCTGGTTGAGCTGCTGATCGAACCGGGACGGCATCGGGTATTGAGGCCCCGCTCCGAGCGGCAACGGAGCCGGTTGCCCGTGCGCTTGTTGTCCGTGTGCTTGCGGCCCGTGCGCCGGATCGCCGTGATAAGCATGGTACGGCTGTGTGATCCGGGCATAAGCGGCGGCGTTTTGAACGTGTTGCTGCGGATTATGATGCGCGGAAACCTGTGCGACATCGGCATCGACCGCGGGTCGCGCCGCCGACGGTTGCGCCGCTTGTTGCATTGTCAGCGGCGTATGCAGGGCGGGTCGGGGCACGAAGGTTGGCTGCGCGGTGACCGGCGAATTTTTCGCCATTCCGGACGAAGCGACCTGAAGACCATTCTCGATATCCGTCACTTTGACCCCGGGAACACGCTGAACCTGTTCGAGCACCCGGGTGCTCATGTCCGGAGAAGCCACTTGACCGACAAGGCGAACTTTTCCGTTCAGGTAAGATACGGAAATGTCGTATCCGGGAAATCGTTCGGCAAGACTTGCGGCAATCTTCTCCGCAGACGCCTGATTGGTATTCGCCTTCGCCCCGATCGGCGTGAAGCCAAGCACCGCGGCCATTAAAACGGGAACGAACAAACGTCTCATGCCATCCTCCTGCCAAAGCCGTAAATTGGTTTGTTTGCGGAATATTCGCGGAACATTCATTGGTCTTCGGGCTGAAAATCGAACGTGAAGAAAACCGGCAACTACGCCGCCCGGCTAAACGTTTCACAAAAGCCCGCAACGACTCCTCGTCCAATATGTCGGCTATTCACCCCTGGAAACAAAACCTTTTTTGGCAAATATTACGGATAAAGTTGGTAAATTGCGGCATTCGGCCTAATCCGGACGAATGCGAAAAATTTTAACTGGATATCTTCCCATATATGATATTCTCTACTATAATTCGGGAATCGTTCGTTTGAATCGCGCCTGACATAAAACAAGATCATTATTCCATGTCCCTTGCCACGTTTTCCGTAAACGGCGCTGTTTTGGATTCCCTGGATTTGAAAGTCACGCTTTTAAGTCACGGTATGCACGTCCATGACGACGTCTATGAGTCTTTTGGAACAACACACCGGATTTCCCGCGATCCCCGGTCGTGCAACACGCTCTTTCTCGGCGATCATGTTCCCGTCTATCTTGCCCGGATCGGAAAGGAGGCCCGGTTTCATTTGATCGTTTCGGAAGGTCGGCCCGTGTTGACTCATGACGGCAATTTCGTGACGGAAGTCTCGCTGCCTCCCGGGACGGAATTTTACGCGCAACGCACCTCCTCCGGGCTCCCTTTCGGTCGTCTGGCGATCCTCCAGGGCTTGGACATGTTGGCGTTTTCCTATCTTTGGCCCTGCGAACTGGCCAAATCGATCAATCAATGCCGGTTTTGCCATAGCGGCAACACTACGAGCCAAATGGTTCAGGCTGAAACATGGCAGGATT
>QMCE01001929.1_pt1 | contig 11488 bp, 10 predicted proteins | sample 1821851 | NCBI WGS metagenome assembly QMCE01 (sample SAMN09453174, study PRJNA476694) | Termite gut metagenome, whole genome shotgun sequencing project. | isolation source: worker | host: Odontotermes sp. | place: South Africa:Pretoria | collected 2016-01-28
CCGCTCCGCACCAATGTCTCGCATTGCCTTGTCGCGGCGCCTCGCATCATAGCCGCCAGAACCAAAACCCGTCTCACGTTTGATAACGGGATAGGCTCCTATGCCCCGATCTGTTCCCTGCGCCGCGGAGGGGTTTTGAACAGCCTGGCCGCGGGAACGCCGAGACCGTCCGCAATTCTGGAAATCATCCGCATGGTGATGTTTTCGTCTCCCTGGACGATGCGGGTGAATTGCGGCGGCTTCATGTTGATGATTCTGCAGAAATCGGCCTGCGTCATTTTTTTGCGCTTCAGCGTCTTGAGAAGGTTTACCGCGAAATCCATGCGGAGGTCCAGTTCCCGTCCTTCCGGAGTCCGGGCGAATTCTTCGGCCTCGCGTTGAATGCGGGCCGCCATTTCATCCATCCGCCTCAATTGCGCCTGATCCATGTTCCCGCCTCCCGTATCCTGTCCACCTTCGCATAGATCGCTGCCATGCGCCTGTCGTTTTGCTGCGTCTTTTTCACAAACCATTCGATTGCGATAAAATCCCGATATCCGCGATCGAAAAAGCCGACGATGCGAAACTGCCCTGCATGAATGCCGAATGTTTTATTGCGCTCCCGTTTGACCGTCTCCGGCATGAACGCCCGCATGCCGTCGCCGCAATAGCGCTGCAGCCTTTTGACGAGCAATCCTCTTTGAGCCTTGTCGAGTCCGCCCGCATCCCCGCTGAGAAGCGACAACACCTCCTCGCTTGCCCACAGCTCCGTGCCATTCGGCTTGACCGGAGAAATGATGCGCTTGACCGGTATGGCGCTCATGCTCCGCCCTCCACATTGGATATTAACTCATGAATTAACCCACGTCAAGCATGGAGCGGAGATGCCGTCCCGTTCTCAGAGCCTGTTGCTGCATTCCATTCGGGTCGCTTTTCCGCCCGTTTTGCGCTGTGCTTCGCCCGCTTTTCTTGACAATGTTGACACATTGCCTTCGAAAATCGGACTCGCCCGGCGCAAAACGGGCGAAAAATCGACCCAAAGCGAATGCAGCGACAGGCTCTCAGGGAGCGGCCCGCATGATTCTCCGGGATATGTGCGACGATCTGGGCGTCTCGGGGTTGAACACCACGAAGCGGTTGCGGCCGCGCTCCTTCGCCTTGTACAGGGCGGCGTCTGCCTTGATGTAGAGTTCCTGAAACAGCGCGCCGTGGCGGGGGGACAGCGATATGCCTATGCTGGCGGTGACGGGTTTTGTTCCGCCGTCGGGAACGAGGCTCCCCCACGCCCCGGCGATCTGGGCCGCCTTCGCCTCCGCGACGGTTTCGTCGCGGATGTTTTTGCAGAACACCACGAATTCATCGCCGCCCAGCCGGCCGACGATATCCGAATCGCGGAGCACGCTCCGCATCGCGGCGGCGCAGGCCTTGAGCAGATTGTCGCCCGCCATATGCCCGTACGTGTCGTTCACGGATTTGAAATGATCCATGTCGATCATCATGAAGGCGCCGCGCTGCTGCTCGTTGTCGCGCAGATGCGATTCGACCATGTGCTGAAACGCGTTGCGGTTCCACAGCCCGGTCAGTCCGTCCGTCCTCACCTGGGCGGTGACGTCCTGCAGTCTCAGGCGCACCAGCGCGGAGGCGAGGAGTTCGGTGACGGCGTGGACTGTTTCGAGATCGCCGTTTCCGAGGCGGGTGAAGTACGGATCCTCCTCGACCATGCGCCCCGTGAGGAGCACGGCCGCCGCCTCCCCCTGCAGATACATGGGCGAGACGACGAAGAACGGGAGTTCGTATTCCCCGCGCAGGCGCTCGAAGCATTCGGGCGCGCCCGCCGACGAGACGACGGCGGGGCACAGGCGCAGCAGTTCGTCCTCCAGCCGGACGGCCCGCTCCCGGAGGCGCGCCTGCTCCCCGGGCGTGAAGCCCTGCAAGACGGCGGGCGCGAATTCGCCCTCTCCGTTGGCGAGCAGGACGACGGTCTTCTGCATGTTCAGGGCGGCGTTGATGCGCTGGGCCACCTGGATGAACACGTCCTTCTGCATGGACGCGTCCCTGTCGTCCTCCATCCGGCGCAGGAAAATCGCCAGTTCCGAAAGCAGGGCGAATCCGCGCCGCTTGAGTTCGAGCTCATAGCGGAGCGCGCTGACCTGCGTGTCCAGCGCAAGCGCCCTGGCGGCGTTCTGCTCGCACAATCCGCTCAAAAACGCGACAGGAACGTCTGGAGCAGTCCGCGTCCGCAACTGCGGCTGCAACTGCGGCTGCGGAACAGCCTTTTCCGGCCCGGCCCGCGCGGCAGGTTCCGAACCGTCGCCTTCGCCCTGGGAAAACAGGCAGAACACCCCGGTCAGGTCAAGCCCTCTCGGGCGGCCGGCGACAGGGCCGATCTCGACGCCCGTATAGATGCCGAGCGCGGGAACCCGGCCCGCGACGGCCTGCTGCAGCGCCAGGGCGTCCTCCACGTCGGTTCCGCCGTATCCCGCGCAGCGGCCTCCGCAATCGATGTAGAGGGCGAACACGGGCTTTCGTCCGCGCAGATTGCTGAACGCCGATTCGAATTTCGGCCGCATATAGTCCAGATCGAAGGAGCGCTGCATCAGCTGGAATTCGACGCCTTCCACCATGTCCGGCTCGAACATGACGATGCCGCCGCGCTCCCGGTCTATGCCGAGGCAGAGGCGGCTGGCGTATTGCTCCTCGTCGTATTCGCCCCAGCGATCGCCGGAATTGATTCCGAACACCAGGAAGAAGGGATACTGCTCGGGCTTGACTGCGGGGCCGATCAGGCTGTCCATGAAGGTCAGGGCGGGCGTGTGGTTGATTTCCAGGATGACAGGCCCTTCGGCCTTTGTGACGGTGTAGTACGCGGAGGCGGGGCGGCAGCCGTGCATGACGACGCTGTCCATGCGGATGTCCCCGCCGAACGCGAGGGCCAGAGCGGCGTGTTCAGCCACATCGCCGCCGGCGTACTGGCGTGTCGGGCGTCCCGCGTGGTCGCCCATCAGTCCGGCGCCGGCGAGATCGGGCAGAAAGCCCAGTGCCTTTTCCATGCCTTCCAGCAGCCATGTCGCCATGAGCATGCGAATTCCGGCGTTGTCGTTCCGGGCCACAGCCCCGTAAAACAGCATGACGGGGGACTCGGGCGTTGTCCCCAGGCCGGAAAGGCCCCGGCCCAGGCGGAAGCCGGTTTCCTTCTCGCTCTCCAGCAGGCCGCCCTCGATCACCGCGTCGCAGCGGACGCCCTCCAGCCAGATGCAGGCGACGCCCACCTGATCTCCGGCGTATCCATACCTGTCGTTTGTGATGATCCCCATGGCGCCGCCGCCGTAGACAGGCACGGAGGCGCCCACCACCCCGGCCACGGCTTCGCGCAGGATGCGCTCATCGTGGCGCGCCGTGGCGAACAGCAGAACAAGATCGCAGGGGCCGGTTTTTCCCGCCGCGCCGACGGCCTGCTCCGCAGCCTGCCTTCCGGCGGCGGCGCTGTCAGGAATGTCGCTGTATCCCACTTCCGCGCGCACAGGCGTCTCCCCTGCCGATTCGAGACACGTTGAAACTCTCAGGCGGAAATTCAGCGGAGCAAAGGGAAAAAAATTCCCTCAGGTATTTATCGGTTCTTGAATGCGGCCTTTGCATCAAAATCATCGTCAACGCGATACCCTCCTGCATGCAAGAGGGTATCGCGTTGACGAATGAGCGGTCAAGGATTTTTTACCGCGGCCTCATCCGGGTTCGTCAACGAGCCGCTCCATGAACGCCTCGATGCGCGTCCGTGTGCGCTCGTCCACATTTCCCGGCCTGTCCGCCTCAAGGGTGAGCATGGGGAGCTTCACCCTCTCCCGCCACAGCCTGTCCTCTATCTGCCTGTGGCAGAAAGACTGCACATAATGCACCAGCCCCCGCGATCCCCTCGCTTCGGCCTCGGCCGTCACGTCGGCGATCCGGGAAAAAACGTCATATGGATAGGTGTAGCGGAGGTAGGTCTCGACCATGCCCTTCCCTATGCCGTCCAGCAGGGCGAACTGGCGCGGAACCTCGTGATCGACGAAACGCGCCCCGAGATGTTCAAACACGTCCCACAAATCGCCCAGAATCGTCGGCACGCCGCAGCAGGACAGCCTGACAGGCGGGCGGGTCGGAGCGGGCGCGTTCTCAGCCCGCTCCAGCATGGCCAGAAGTTCAACCCGGCACCGATCCGGATCGCCGAAGAAATCGGAGGCGTTCAACAGCGCCGCGAACAAGTCGCCCGACGGCACGCCCCCCCGCCCCGCCAGCCTGTAGAGTTTTCCGGCGATGGATCGGATCGCGTCCAGGCGCGGCTTCACGTCCTCGGCCGCCTGCAGCGTCGTGCCCAGTCCTTCGGCGAAACGGGAGAGCGCTGTTTCCAGATCGTCTGCCCGCCGCGAGGACGGATAGCCGAAGGGGTGGATTTTGATCCCTTCGCTTTCGAGGATTGCGCAGAGCGCGGCTGTGTTCGAGCAGTCGCCCTCGATGACGCCCACGACCTCCCGTACGCCCCGCCTGTGGACAGCCCCGTAGAGTCCCTTTGTCCAGGCGCAGGCGGACTGGGGAAAGCCGAGCTCCTCCGCGAACGCGACCATGCCCTTGGCGTCGGCGTCGGCGACGAAGACGTTGTTCAAATCCACCGGCGTCCGCCCGGCCGCGTAGATGATTTCGACCGGGACGGTCGTCGTGAGGCCGATGGGGCTGTCGTCAGGAGTTTTCATACTTCATGTTGCTCTGGACCTTGAACATGCCGCCGTCGACGCCGATGATTTCGCCGGTGATGTATCCGGCCTCGTCCGAGGCGAGGAAGGCGACGAGGTGTCCCGTGTCCATCAGATCGCCGAACCGGCCCATGGGGATGGTGCCCAGTTTTTCGTCGCCCCTGTCGCGGATGAGGGAGGCGGTCATGTCTGTGGCGATGATGCCGGGGGCGTAGGCGTTTGCGGTTATGCCGTAGGGGCCGAGTTCTCCGGCGAGGATGCGGGTGGAGATGTCCACGCCCGCCTTGGAGCAGCCGTAGGCGATGAGGCCGAGGTCTGCCAGGCGGCCGGAGATGGAGCTTGCGCTGATGATGCGGCCGAAGCGGTTTTTCTTCATGAACGGAATCACCGCCTGGCTCATGAACAGCATGCTCATGAGGTTTGTGCGGTGGATGCGGTCGAAGAAGGCCTCGTCCATTTCCTCAAGGGTCTTGTAGTCGAAGACGCCGGCGTTGTTGACGAGGATGTCGACGCGGCCGAATTCCCTGTTCACCGTCTCGGCGACGCGGGCGGCGTCTTCGCGGCGGCTGACGTCGGCCTGAACGATTGCGACGTCGGTGAGGGCGGAAAGCTCTTTCTTGGCGGCTTCGGCGCTTGCGGCGTCCCTGTGGTAGACGATTGCGAGGCGGCGGCCCTTCTGCGCCAGCGCGCGGGAAATGCCGAGGCCGATGCCGCGCGCTCCGCCGGTGACGATTGCGACCCGTTTCTGCTCAGACATTGTTTCCTCCTCCTTGTTTCATGTCCCATGATCCTGTTCTCACGTTCCTGTCTGCTCTGTATTTCTCTCCGCCAGTTGGCGTTCGATATCAGCCATTGTGGTTCCCGCGAGCAGGGCGTCTCGTTCCCTGGTGTAGTCGCCTTCGCCGGCTGCGATCTGCCGGAGGAACCTCGCCATGCCCACCGCACCCAATTCCCGCGTCAACGCCTCAATCCCCATTCGCCTGATGGCGCCCGGATCAGTAATCATGTTGCGTCGCCTCCATAAACCAGGACGATTCAAGCAGCATGCATCCATGTAGATTTTCATGCCTTGTCCTTAGAGCCTATCCCGCAGCATGATCGCAATCCCCTCGTCCAGCGGCACGCGGGGCTCCCAGCCCAAGTCGCGCCGCGCCGCGTCGATTGTGAACCAGTGATCCGTCGCCAATTGCGTCACGAGAAAGCGGGTCAGGAGCGGATCGGTTTTCTGCCCGGCGAGGTTTCCCCATTTCTCGCACAGCCAGCCCGCGCAATACGCGACAGACGCCGGAACGCGGCGGGTGATTTCGGGCAGGCCTGCGCCGGCGACGATGCGGTTGATGAAGTCCCAGCAGTTGACCGGCTCCGGCTCGTTCACGAAATACGCCCGCCCGGCCGCGGGGCTTTGGGGAGACAGGGCGTCCAGGGCGGCGAGGTGCGCGTCGGCGACGTTTTCGACATAGCTGACGCTGATTCTGTTTTTCCCGTCCCCGATCCGCCGCAATCGCCCCGCCTTCGCCCTGGCGAGGAGTTTGGGGATGAGCTGCGTGTCGCCGGGGCCGAACATGAGGTGCGGGCGGATGGCGACGGTCGCGAGATCGGGCGAATTCGCGGAGAGGACGAAACGCTCGGCCAACGCCTTTGTCGCGGCGTAGTGGGTCAGGTGCCGCTCGGGATAGGGCAGCGTTTCATCGCCACCGGAAATGCCGCGCCCGCCGTGCACGACAGACGGCGTGCTGGTGTAGACGAGCCGCCGGATGCCGTGCGCCCGCGCCGCAGCGACGACGTTCTGCGTGCCGACGACATTCGCGGCATAATACAGGGAATAATCCCCCCACACGCCCGGTATCGCGGCGGCGTGGATGATGGCGTCGCACCCGGCGGCGGCCTCGTGAACAGCCGCTGCGTCGGCGACGTCCCCCCTGCGGCAGTCGATCCCCTGCCCTGCGAGGTCGGGATAGTCGCGCCGTCCGAGGACGCGCGCGGCGTCGCCCCGCGCGGTCAGGAGCCGGACGATATGCCGTCCCAGAAATCCGCCGCCGCCGGTGACAAGTATCATCCTATCGGTGCACCATGCTGTCTGTCGGGCAGAAATCGTCTGTCAGCACAGGCACGTCGTCTGTCTCGGGCCGCACGGAGAGCTGCCGCTGCACCACGGCGTCCAGATCGGTATGGGCCAGGTATTTTGTGCGGATGGCGCGGTAGCTGCGTTCGAATTCGCGCGCGGACTGGCGGGGGATGCCGTTTTTCGTCGCCACCATGATGATGTTCTCCCCCTGTCCGGATCGGTTCCGGGGAAAGACGTAGAGGCTCCCCTTCCCTTCCTTGTCGGTCTCCCACACTTTTTCGATTGTCTTGTAGACGGAGCGGAACAGCCTGCTGTTGTCCACGCCTCCGGACGGCGGCTTCTGGTAGGAGCTGATGACGTTGATGACCATCACGCCGTCGTCTGTCTGGCGGTCGCGTATGGTTGTGAGGAATTCCTCGGTAATCAGGTGCTTGGGGATGCGTCCGCCCGAGGAATAGGCGTCCATGATGATGTAATCCCATTTCTTGCCGGGGTCTTCGCGCTCGACATACATCCGCCCGTCCTCGACGTGGGACGCGATGACGGGGTCGCCGGAGAAGGGATAGTCGAACCATTTCTCGGCCAGCCTGAAAACCCACGGATCGATGTCGACGACGTCGATGGATTTGACCTCGTCGGGATAGTTTTCCTTGAACATCCTGGGGCCGACGCCGCCGCCGCAGCCGACGACGAGCATATTGTTGGGAGCGTGTCCGGTGAGCGCCATGCCGAGGTGGAGGAGGTCGACGTATCCGCAGGCGGTTTTCGCCGGCGGGGGGGGCAGCTGGAGTTTTTCGTTCAGGATGATGCCGCTCTCGATCAGGTTGTTGAACAGCATGAGGCGCGCGGGCAGCCGATAGGGAGCGATCTGCGTGCGGCCGTTGAGGATGGTGATGTAGTGATAGGCGGATTCCTTGATTTCAAGCAGATTCTCCTTCTCGCCCGCGTGGAGCGGCGTCAGGGGTGTTCCGGAGCCCATATATCCTCCCACTATTCCGAGAATGGCGAGCAGCGACCCGGCTTTCCTGAAGCCCCCGCCTCCCTGAAAAAAACAGTATATCGCCACCAGCGCGAGCGCCGCCCCGACGCCGTACACGATTGCGCTGGTTCCGATGAGTTCGACCAGAATGAACGACACGAGGATGGTCCCGACGATCGAGCCGAGGGTCGAGACGGCGTAGAGCGAGCCTGCGACAGAGCCGAGGACGGAGGTCTGCCGCGCCGCCAGCTTGATGCCGAACGGGCTGACCATGCCCATGCAGATGGAGGGGAGCGCGAAGAGGGCGAGGCATGCGGCGAGGGTGCGGTAGCGGACGTCCAGGCCGGTGAATTCGTTCATCCAGGTGCAAAAATAAGGCGCGATGGGCGGGACGAGCATGACGAGGACAGCTGCGGCGAGGAGGATGACGCCGAGGGTTTCGATTTTGGGCGATTTGTCGGAAAACCGTCCTCCGCCCCAGTATCCGAGGGAGAGAGCGAGCATGAAGACGCCGATGATGGAGCCCCAGACGTAGATTGTCGAGCCGAAATGGGGTTCGACGAGTCTGGCTCCCGCCATTTCGAGTCCCATGAGGGCGGCTCCGGACAGGAAAACGACGAGATACAGCGACTTCGCGCCCACTCCGGCGGGCGCGTTTTCGGCCGTGTTGTGTTTCGCCACGTGTTTCTCCCTTGGTTGCGCAAAAACGAGTGGAAAAGCGTTTGAAAAAAGAGCGGATATTGTACAGGCGGGAGGAAACGGGCGCAAGGGCAATCATGCCAGAAGCGATACGCCAAGGGTATTCGCCGCTCTCCGCAGATCCGCGTCCAACGTTGCCAGCGGCATGGCAAGCCGCTGCGCCAGTTCAAGATAGGCTGCGTCATAGAGTGTGAGGTTGTGCCGATCAGCCAGCATAGCGGTGATGGTCCACGCCTGTCCGGCGGTTTCCGTGTCGAGCGCAATCGGCAATGACTGCAGGAGCGCGAGGCGATCCTGACGCGCTTTTGCGGTAATGCGCCCGCGCCTCTGGGCCATCAACAAAACATTGAGGACTTCCAAAGGCCATAATGCCGGGGCGTGCGCTCCATCATGGGTCAGGCGAATCAGCAAAGCATCCGTGACCTGCGTCGCCTCGTCTTCGAAACACCAGGTCAGGGCGATTGAACTGTCGACGACAAAACTCATGGCCGGCCCTCGTTCATCAACTCCTTGATGGACAGATTGGCCAGGGTGACGCCTTTGCGAATTTCCAGAAGCGTTTGCGCGGCCTGCATGGCTTTGGCGTGATCGAATCCGTGATCGACAGGCACAAGCCGCGCCGCAGCCTTGCCGTGCCGGGTGATGGTGATTTGCTTGCCTGCTGCGACTTCGTCGAGCAGCCCGCTTAACTTGTTTTTGGCTTCATACAGGGCGATGCGCATGACAACCCTCTTCAAGCTAGATTATGCCATGAAGCGCACATTGTCAATTCTTCTTCGTCGCCAATCCACTCGAATCACCCGCGTTCCGCATCGGACGGGGCGGCTGCGGCCAATTCTCGTTCCCGATTTTTGTCCCGCACCCATCGGCGGAGCGCCGAGTCCAGTTTCGCCGTATCGATGGGTTTGGAGATGAAATCCTGAAAGCCGTTGTTCAGGAACATCTCCTCGTTGCCCACGATTGCGTTGGCGGTCAGCGCGATGATCGGGATGTTCCTGGCGTATTCCGTGCCGATTTCCTCATGAATGATCCGCGCCGCCTCCATGCCGTCCATTTCCGGCATCATGTGATCCATGAAAATGGCGTCGTACCGCGCCTTTTCCGCCCGGATCATCTCAATCGCCCGGCGGCCGCTTGTTGCGCAGTCGACTTTCACGCCATAGGGTTTGAGCATGCCCCGCGCCACATCGAGATTCGTCGCGATGTCGTCGACGACAAGCACGCGTGCGTAGGACAATTCGATGCGCTCCTGTTTCTTGTTTCTCCTGCGCTTGGCCAGAGCGTAGCGCATATCCATGAGGCTCCGGGCCACGTCCCTGCCGATCGGCGTCGCGCTGGCTATCCTCTGGCGCAGGCGCACATGAAACGTCGTCCCCTTCCCGTATTCGCTCTCCACGGAGATCGCGCCGCCCATCATCTCCACGAATCGCTTGGTGATGGCGAGGCCGAGGCCTGTTCCCTCCACCCTGCGGTTTGCCCTGGCGTCGACCTGGTTGTATTCGGAAAAGAGCCTGCGCATATTCTCCGGGGTGATTCCAATCCCCGTGTCCTGCACGCTGGAGACGAGCAGGAAGGCGTCTGCGTCCTGCTCAAAGGAGACGCGCCATTCCACTGTTCCGGAATCCGTGTATTTGAGGGCGTTTGAGAGGAGGTTGTTGAAAATCTGCTTGACGCGCAGGTCGTCGCCGTAGAGGGAGCTGGGCAGATTCTCGTTCACGTCGAGCTTCAGCGCGATCGGCTTTTCCCCGATGCGCACGCTGTTGAACGCCACGACGTCGTTGATCAGGCTGGGGGTGTCGTATTGCGTGGCGTATATCTCGAATTTCCCGGATTCCAGCTTGGATATGTCGAGGATGTCGTTGACGATGTTGAGGATGACCATGCCGGAGGCGCGTATTTTTTCAAGCTTGTCCTCCACATCCTCCCCGAGCCTGTCGTTGTCGAGGGTGAGTTCCGAAAGCCCGATGACGGCGTTGAGGGGGGTGCGTATTTCATGGCTCATATTGGCGAGGAACATGCTTTTCTGCTTGTTTTCCCTGTCCGATTGCTCTCTTCCCCGTTCAATGCGCATCAAGATGCCGATGAGCGCCGCGGCGAGCAGAAGTCCCAGCGCGCCGAGGGTCGCGGCCATGGTGTTCATGCTTGCGTAATATTGGTTTTCCGGCGTGACGAGTCCCAGATGCCAGCCGTTGGGGAGCCTTCGGAAAAAGGCGACGGCGTTCTCTTCCTGATAGCTGAGCAGGGGTTGCTCCAGAATCTCTTTTCCTGCCCGCAGGTCCTTGGCGAAGATGTGGATGGGGATGGCCGGGTCGTCCACCCTGACGCCCACGAAATCGGGATTGGGGTGGAACATCACCACCAGGTCCTGATTGATCAGCATGCCGTAGCCGCCCTGATTCAACGCTGTGCTGACGATCTCCTGTCCGATTTTGTTGATGACCACATCCATGGCGACGACGCCCAGCCTGCGGCCGTCATCGTCCAGCATGGCTTTTGCGTACGTGTACGACACCGCGCCTCCGTCGGCGATGGAGGGGGTGGTTTCCACGACGGCGCCGTTTGCCTGGGCGGCCAGCCTGCGCCAGTCGGGTTCATCCGGGCGTTCCTCCGGCGGCGACGGTCTGCGGTTGCTTGCGAGCGTCGCCGGCCCTCCGGGCAGGGTTTCAAAATATCCGTAAAAGTCCTGAATGCCGGAAAGGGCGTTGCCGTCGAGAAAGCTGAATCGTGATATGGCGTCGATATATTCCTGAAGGGCGTCAGGGTGGCTGTTTTGCATGACGATCCCGCGCATTTCTCCGGCAAAGCTTTCCATGGCGGCTTGAAATCCGTCGAGCCGGGCTGTCGCCCGCACTTCGGTGACGTCGAGCACGCCCTCTGCGGTCTTGACCAGATTTCCGCGCACGATTGCGCGCATGGCCATGTAGCTCAGCGTTGTCATGATGAAGAAGGCAAGGGCCACAAACAGAATTTGCGCATAGAACGATCTGTTTGGTTTCATCTTCGTTCCCCGTTTTGCAGACGCCGGCGCTATGCGGTTTA
>QMCE01003811.1_pt1 | contig 11484 bp, 11 predicted proteins | sample 1821851 | NCBI WGS metagenome assembly QMCE01 (sample SAMN09453174, study PRJNA476694) | Termite gut metagenome, whole genome shotgun sequencing project. | isolation source: worker | host: Odontotermes sp. | place: South Africa:Pretoria | collected 2016-01-28
GATTGTTGTGAAGCCGCAGATGAAGCGCAGCGAACTGGAGGAGATTAACCGCCAGCTGGCGCTGGTGCTGGTGGATTCCGATGTTGCGCAGGGCGGCGGCTTTTCCGTCATCAACGTGGACGACGAGGGCGGTATGCGCATGGGGCTGGCGCTGCTGCACGAGAACGGGCACGAGCGCATCGCGCTCATCAGCGGCTTAATGGAAAGCCTGTCCAGCCACGTGCGTGTGGAGACCTACAAGGCTTTTTTGGCCCAGGAGGGCTTTCCCTTCCGGCGCGAGTATGTGACGCGCGGCGACTATGCCTGGGCCAGCGGCTACAAGTCCGCCAAGGTGTTCATGGCGCTGCCAACGCCGCCCACTGCCATTTTTGCCGCCAACGACTTGATGGCGATGGGCTGCATTCGCGCCCTGCACGACATGGGCCTTTCGGTGCCGGGCGACGTATCGGTGCTGGGTTACGACAATATCGACATGGCAAAGCTGTGCACCCCGGCGCTTACCAGTGTGAACCAGCCAAAGTACGACTTTGGCATGCACAGCGCCCAAATGCTGCTGCGTCGCCTGGAGGCCATGCACGACGGCCAGCAGCCACAGGGGGAGGCCGTGCAGCTGCCGTTGCACATTGCCGTGCGCGAAAGCGTGGGCCCGGCCAAGGGCAGCGCGCAGGCCGCCGGGCAGGAAAATGCGAGGTAATACTGCTATCTGATTAAAGTCAAGAGCAACCCAGGGGTCGCACAAGTTGGCTTTTCCCAAGCGAAGATGTCTTTTTCTGCCACAAAGGGTTCTCACACACCCTCGCCTTGAAACGTTTCACCATCTGTCCTACAACGAGAGACCGTTAATTCTGCGATTGAAGCAACTGCAAGCGCAAAACCACACAGGAAGCGGGAAGAAGCATGTTTAACAAGCTGGCAATTGCCAACGACCACGGCGGCTTGGACGCCAAAAATATGATAGTGGCCTGGCTGCGGGAAAAGGGCTACGCGGTAACAGACTATGGCACCGGCAGCGATGAAATTGTGCGCTACCCCTATTATGCCAGCCTTGTGGCGGGCGCAGTGCAGCGCGGCCAGGTGGACGGCGGCATTCTTATTTGTTCCACCGGCATTGGCATGAGCATGATTGCCAACAAATTTGCCGGCGTGCGCGCGGCGCTGTGCACCAGCAGCCTGCAAGCCAAAATGACGCGCCTGCACAACAACGCCAATATTTTATGCCTGGGCGGCAAGGTAAGCGGTGCCTTTGAGATTATGGACATGCTGGAAATTTGGCTTGCCACCGCGTATGAAGGGGGCCGCCACAACATCTCCCTCGAAATGATTCGCCGCGCCGAGGAGGCCATGATTACCCAAACCGGCTTTGTGCCGCCCCGGGACATCGACATTTCCAAAGTGTAAGCAGAGGAGAAATTTATGAAGCTTTCTGTGGCCATTGCCGACGCCAAGGCCGGCCCTTCGGCCTTTGTGGTGTGGCGCGGCTTTGCGGCCAGCATGGAAAAGGCGGCGGCCTGCGGCTACCACGGCGTAGAGCTTGCTCTGCGCGGCAAAGAGGACGTTGACGTGCCCGAAATGCGCGCGCTTTTGGCCAAATTTGGCCTGGAGGTAAGCTGCATCAGCACCGGGCAGGTGTTTGCAGATTTGAACCTCTACCTCACTTGCCCCGGCAAAAGCCGCCGCGCCGAGGCCGTGCGCGTGATTTGCGGCCTTGTGGAGCTGGCCGGGGAGTTTGGCGGCATGCTGAACCTGGGGCGCACCCGCGGCTTTGTGGCCGAAGACCAAACCCCGGCACAGGCCGAGGCCCTGTTTGCGGATTCTCTGGCGCAAATTTTGCCGGTGGCGCAGCGGCACGGCGTGTGCCTGGTTATAGAGCCGGTGAACCGCTACGAAATCAACTTCATCAACCGGGTGGACGAGTGCGCGGCGCTGCTGGCCCGGCTGGGCATGCAAAATGTGGGCATCATGCCGGATGTGTTCCACATGAACATTGAGGACGCGCAAATAGGCGCCACCCTGCGCAACCATGCCCCGCTGGTGAAGTATGTGCATTTGGCAGACTCTAACCGCCGCGCGCCCGGCTGGGGCCATTTGGATTTTGAAGACGTGTTCCTGGGCCTGCGGGCCGGCGGCTACAACGGCTGGGTGTCCATTGAAATTTTACCGCTGCCAAACCCAGACAGCGCGGCCAAACAGGCGGCATCGTGCATCTTGCCCAAGATAGAACGCTACAACGCCGCAAATACGCGGCAATGAATGGAGGGGCCCATGCAGTGCAGCAACATAAAACTAAACGCCCTGTGCGCGCGCTTCCGCCGCGATGTGATTGAAGCCTTGTACAAGGTGCAAACCGGCCACCCCGGCGGCTCGCTTTCCGTGGTGGAGATTCTGGTGGCCATTTACTTTGTGCACGCCAATGTGCGGGCACACGACCCGCAGTGGCCCGGGCGCGACCGCGTGGTGCTGGCCAAGGGCCACGCCGCCCCCATGCTGTACCGCGTGCTGGCCGAAAAAGGCTTTTTCCCACCGGAAAAGCTTGCCACATTGCGCCAGTGCGGCAGCATGCTGCCAGGGCACCCCAGCGCCAAAAGCACACCGGGCATAGACCTTGCCAGCGGCCCGCTGGGCCTGGGCTACCCGGCGGCGCTGGGCATGGCGCTGGCGCAAAAAATGGACGGCCAAAGCGCCTGCACCTATGCCGTGCTGGGCGACGGCGAGCTGAACGAGGGCAGCGTGTGGGAGGGGTTTTCCGCCGCAGTGAAGTTTGGGGCCGACAACCTGATTGGCATCATTGACCACAACGGCGTGCAGCTGGACGGCACCTGCGACGAAGTGATGCCGCAGGGTGATATCCCGGCCAAGCTGCGGGCCTTTGGCCTGAACGTGCTGGAAGCAGACGGGCACAGCGTGTGCGCGGTGGCCGATGCCATTGGCAGCGCGAAAGCAAGCAAAGGCGTGCCCAGCGTGATTGTGGCACACACCGTGAAGGGCAAGGGCGTGTCCTTTATGGAGGGCAAAAACACCTGGCACGGCAGCCCAATTGGCAGCGAAGACTACAAGCAGGCAATGGCCGAACTGGGGGCGGGGTGACTATGGAAAAAAGCATCCGCGACGCATACGGGGAAGCCCTGGTAAAATATGGCGCCGAAAACGAGAATGTTGTGGTGCTGGACGCCGATGTCTCCGGCAGCACCAAAAGCGCCCTGTTCGGCAAGGCATACCCCCAGCGGTTCTTCAACGTGGGCATTGCCGAAGCCTGCATGAACGCCATGGCCTGCGGCCTTGCCAGCGCCGGTAAAATTCCCTTCACCAACACCTTTGCCACCTTCATGACATCGAACGGCCTGCTCTCGATGCGGGCGCTGGCCTCGTACAACAAGCTTAACGTTAAATTTGCCGGGGGCTACGGCGGTTTGTCCGACAGTTACGACGCACCGTGGCGGTGGCCAGCGACGCCGTGCAGGCGGATTATCTTGTGAAAGCCGCCATTGACAGGGAAGGCCCCTTTTACCTGCGGCTCTCGCGCGAGGCCTTCCCCGCGCAGTACCAGCCCGGCGCCAAGTTCGCCCTTGGCAAGGCCATGCGGCTGCGCGCGGGCCGGGACGTTACCATTATCGCCTGCGGGATAATGGTGGGCCGCGCCATGGAAGCTGCGGAAAGGCTTGCGCTGGCCGGTGTGGACGCGGGCGTGGTGGATATGTTCACCATAAAGCCGCTGGACGGGGAAGCCGTGCTGCTGGCGGCGCAGGAGAGCGGCGCCGTGGTGGTGGCCGAGGAGCACAGCCGCCACGGCGGCCTTGGCGCCGCGGTAAGCCAGGTTTTGGCGCGGCACGGCACGGGTGTGCCGGTGCGCTTTGTGGCCCTGAACGACACCCACACCGAAAGCGGCGCCTACAGCGATATTTTGGAAAAATATGGCCTTGGCACGGCGCATATTGTGCGGGCCTGCCGCTCGGCTGTGGCGGCAAAGCCGGTGTCCGGCATGTAGTGCCACCCCAAACGGTATTATCGATAGCATTGTCGATGATATAGATTTTCCGATTTTGGATTCCCAGAACAAGAAAAGAGAGGTTAAGAGTATGAAAAAAGCATTTGCACTGTTCATGGCAGCCCTGCTGGTTTTTGCAATGGCAGCCTGCGGCGGCGCCGCATCCTCGGCGCCTGCGGCCTCTGCCGCGCCGGCCGCCAGCACCCCCGCGGCGGAAAGCACCCCTGCCGGCAGCGAAGCCGCCCCCGCTGACGATGCCATTACCGTGGCGCTTGTAACCAGCAAACGCGGCGACAACGGTTTTAACGACCAAGCCTGGCTGGGCTGCCAAATGGCCCAGGAAGACTTTGGCATTAACCTGCTGGACGCCCAGGCGGCGGACATTGCCGAAGCCGACGCGGCCATCCGCAACTATTCCTCGGCCGGCGACGTGGACTTGATTGTTGTGGTTGGCGCCAACTACACCGAGATTCTTGGCATGGTTGCCACCGAGTACCCCGAGCAGAAGTACGCCATGGTAGACGCCATTCTTGAACCCGAACAGCCGAACGTGAGCAGCAACGCCTGTTGGGACGGCGAGCAGGGCTTCCTGTCCGGCGTGCTTTCTGGCCTGGTAACCCTGGGCGAAATGCCGGATAACTTCCCCCTGGCCAACACCGAGAACGCCATTGTGTACGCGGGCGGCATGGACAGCCCGGTGTCCCGCGCGGGCGCGGCCGGCTACATGGCCGGTGTGCTGTTTGTAAACCCCGACTGCGACATCACCTATAATATTGTGGGCGGATACACCGACCCCGTGAAGGCCAAAGAAATTGCCATGAACGGCGTGGCCCGCGGCGCCGACATCATCACCGGCAACTGCGGCGCCGGCAGCCTGGGGCTGAACGAGGCCGCGCGCGAGGCGGGCTGCTACTTCATCCCCACCTCCATTGCCGGGCTGGACCCCGAATGCACCCTGTGCACCAGCATTAAGCTTACCGAAAACGAAGTGTACGACGAAATTAAAGACGTGGTGGAAGGCAACTTCACTGCGGGCGGCGGCCGCCTTGGCATTGGCGCCGGCTACTGCGACATCAGCTACGAAGGCACCGGCATCGAATATCCCGACGAATACATTAAAATCATTGACGAAGTGCGCCAGATGGTGAAAGACGGCGAAATTGTTATGCCCGAAGACGTGACCGACCTGGACGCCTGGAAAGCGGAAAACCAGTACACCCCCGCCGCGTAAAGGCAAGCGCACCACCGTGCCCGGCATCCGCCGGGCACGGCGCGCCTTTTCCCGTGCAAACGCAGATATCAAAAGCGCAAAGGTGGTAAAATAACTTGGAACTGATTAAAATGTCTGAAATCACCCGGCGCTACCCGGCAACCTTGGCGCTGGATAAAGTCGATTTCCACTTGAACGAGGGGGAGATTCTCTCCATTCTTGGCGAAAATGGCGCGGGCAAAACCACCCTGATGAAGATTTTGTATGGGATGGAACAGCCCGACGGCGGGCAAATTTACTTCAAGGGCCAGCCCGTGCGGTTCGCAAACCCCAACGAGTCTATTGCCAAGGGCATTTGCATGGTGCACCAGCATTTTATGCTTGTTCCCGCGTTCACGGTTACCGAAAATATCATAACCGGCGTGGAACCGCGCAAAAACGGCGTTTTTGTGGACGTGCGGGAAGCCAAAAAGCGCGTGAAGGAATTGATTGACCACTATCATTTTAATATAGACCCCGCCGCGAAGGTGGGCAGCCTTTCCGTGGGCGAGCAGCAGCGCGTGGAAATCCTCAAGGCGCTGTACCGCAACGCGGAGATTTTGATTTTAGACGAGCCCTCGGCCGTGCTTACGCCGGGCGAGGTGGACGACTTGTTTGTAACCCTTGCCCAGCTGCGCAGCGTGGGCACCAGCATTGTCATCATCACCCACAAGCTGCGCGAGACCAAAGCCATTGCCGACCGCGTAATGGTGCTGCGCAACGGCAAGCTCATTCGCGAGGATGTGGACCCCAAGGCCGCCAGTGCGCAGGAGCTTTCGGAGATGATGGTGGGCCGCCATGTGAACCTGGACGGCCGCCAGCCCTCAAAAAGCATCGGCAAGGCGAAATTCCGCCTGAAGCACCTGACGGTGAAGGACGAGCGCGGTGTGGCAAAAATTAACGACATGTCGTTCGACATTCACGAGGGCGAGATTTTGGGCTTTGCGGGGGTGGAGGGCAACGGCCAAACCCAGCTGCTGGAAGCTGTAACCGGCCTGATAAACCCCGAAAGCATGGAGTTGGAACTGAACGGCAAGCCCCTTACCGGCGGGGCGCGCGGCTTCATCCAAAGCGGCGTGGGCCATGTGCCCGAGGACCGCTCCACCATGGGCCTCATCAGTAACATGTCCATCAAGTCGAACCTGATTCTGGGCTATCAGGATTATCCCGACATCAGCCGCCACCAGCTGATGCGCTGGAAGGACATAACCAAATACGCGGCGGAATGCCGCGACGTTTACCAGGTGAAGGCCCCCACGGTGGAGGCGCCGGTGCGTTCGCTTTCGGGCGGCAACCAGCAAAAGGTGGTTATGGCGCGGGTGCTTAACCGCCCGCAGGAGGTGCTGGTGGTGGCGCACCCCACGCGCGGGCTGGACGTTGGCGCCATCGAGTATATCCACCAGCAAATTTTTAATTTCCGGAACCAGGGCAAGGCCGTGCTGCTCATCTCGGCAGAGCTGGACGAGGTTGTGCAGATGGCCGACCGCATAATGGTGCTGTACAACGGGCGCATTGTGGCCGAGTGCAAGCCGGACGAGTACACCAAGGTGCAGCTTGGCATGATGATGACAGGCCAAAGCCTGGAGGATGTGAAGGAGGCGGCTGAATGAACGAAAGGCGCAAGATGAACCTGTCCGGCGGGGTTTCCACGGCGCTGGGCAGCATTGGCGCGCTGGTGGCGGCTTTGCTCATCGGCGGCATCATCATCACCATTGGCGGCTTCTCTTTTGTAGATGTTTACGCCGCTATTTTCCAAGGTTCTTTGGGCACACAAAACGGCATTCTGCTGTCGCTTGCCACGGCAACGCCCCTCATGTTCACCGGCCTTGGCTTTGCCATTGGCATCAAGGTGGGTATTGTGAACACGGGCCTGGAGGGCCAGCTGTACATGGGCGGCCTTACAGCCGCGCTGGTGGGGGCTTACTTTCCCATGCCAAGCATTGTGCACGTTGTGGTGGCCATGCTGGCCGGGGCCATTGCCGGCGGCTGTGTGGGCATGCTAACGGGCTGGTTCCGCGTGCAGTTCGGCGCGTCCGAGGTCATCACCGGCATCATGCTCAACAGCATCATTTTAAACGTTACCAGCTACCTTGCCAATGTGCCGCTAAAGCCGGAGGGCGTGGGCTCTCCGCAAACCGAGCAGATACTGGAAACGGCGCAGCTTACCAAGCTGGTGCCGCGCAGCCAGCTCACCTCGGCCATTATTGTGGCGGTGGTAATGTGTGTTTTGGTTTATTTTATGCAAAGCAAAACGGTGTGGGGCTACAAAATGCTGGCCGTGGGGCTTAACCCGCGCGCCTCGCTTGTGGCGGGCATCTCCTCCTCGCGCATGTATCTTTTGTCCATGTCGCTTTCCGGCGCCATGGCGGGGCTTGCGGGCGCGGGGCTGTCTCTGGGGCTGTTCTACCGCTTTATCGAGCAGCTTTCAAACAACCTTGGCTTTCAGGGCATTCCGGTGTCGGCGCTGGCGGGGCACAACCCGCTGGGCGTCATCGTCTCGGCGCTTTTGTTCGGCGTGTTAAAGGCCGGCGCCACCATGGTGAACCAAAGCACCACCATCCCCTTCGAGTTTGTGGACGTGGTGCAGGCGCTGGTGGTGGTTTTTGTGGCCGCCCCCGCCATCATCACAGATCCCATTCGGTTTATTGCGCGCAAAGTAAAAGGGCGCGGCGTTAAAAACAGCGCCGCGGCGGAATAGGGGGGCGGGGATATGTATGATACCATAATTGCCATCATCACCTCCACCTTGCGCCTTTCGGTGCCTGTTATGCTGGCCGCCGTGGGCTGCGCGTTTTCCACGCGGGCCGGTGTGGTTGCCTTCGGCTGCGAAGGCATGATGGCCGCGGGCGCCATTATGGCCGCCATCACCTCGTTTTACAGCACCAGCAAGTGGCTGGGCATTTTGGTGGCCGTGGCGGCGGGGCTGGTCATCTCTCTGATACACGCCGTTTTGCACATCCGTTACCGGGTAAACGCCACGCTTTCCGGCATGGGCGTTAACCTGCTGGGCACTGCTTTGGCAACGCTGCTGCTAAAACTGGTTTGGCAGCAGGAGGGCATCTCGCCCGCCGTGCCGGCCTTCACCAAAATTGCCGCATCGCCGGGCCTTTCCTGGCTAACCAACATTCCCGTGGTGGGCTATGTCTTCGGCGAGCAAAGCGTCTTTTTGTTTATTACCATTGCCATTGTTATTGTGGGCTGGGTGTTCATGTTCAAAAGCGTGCACGGCCTGCGCCTGCGCATGGTGGGCGAAAACCCCGTGGCGGCCAATTCCGTGGGCATCAATACCGTGCGCTACAAATATTTTGGCGTTGTCATCTGCGGCGCGCTTTCCGGCCTTGCAGGGGGCTTCCTCTCGCTGGTTGGCATGAACCGCTATATCATTAATATGGCGGCCGGGCGCGGTTATGTGGCCATGGTTATCAACAACTTGGGCGCGTCCAACCCCATTGGCTCGGCGCTGTCCAGCCTGATGTTCGGCTTTTTTGACTGCCTGCAGTTTGTGTTCCAGGGTGTGGAGACCCCGGCGCAGCTGTTCATGATGATGCCCTATGTGTTCACACTGCTGGTGTGCCTGCTGAACACCCGCCGCAGCAAAGGCCCGGCCGGCGTGGGCAAGCACTTTGATGATTAGGCATGGGCGGTACCACGGGTGCCATTGCTAAAACAACGTCCTTTGGTCACACCCGCCGAAAAAAGGAGGAAGATACCCCGTGAAACGCAAAGATTTAATAACCGTATTCGGCACATCCCGCCCCATTTTGGGCATGATACACTTGCCGGCGCTGCCCGGCGCGCCGGGGTATGGCGGCAGCATGAACAAAGTGATTGAGCACGCCATGAACGACGCCGAAACCCTTGTGAACAACGGCATAAGCGCCGTGATTGTGGAAAATTTGGGCGACTATCCCTATTACCCCGTTACGCAGGAGCCTGAAACCGTGGCCGCCATGACGCGGGTGGCTCTGGAAATTCGGCGCAAATACAAAGATTTACCCATGGGAATTAACATTTTGCGCAACAGCTGGAAGGCCGCCCTTGCCGTGGCCAGCATCAGCGGCGCGCAGTTCATCCGCCTGAACATCCTTACCGACTGGATGGTGACCGACCAGGGCCCCATTGTGGGCGAAGCCTGGCTGGCCGCGCGCTACCGCAAGGCCATTGGCGCGGAAGATGTGCTGCTGTTCTGCGATTTGTACTCGAAACACGCCGGGCCCGTGGCCCCGCGCGACGTGCAAACCATTGCCCACGAGATGGTGGGCCGCGGCATGGCCGACGCCCTGATAATCTCTGGCGCCGAAACACCCGTGCCGCCCAGCCCCGAGCGCATTAAGGCCGTGCGCGAGGCCGTGCCGGATACGCCCGTTATTTTGGGCAGCGGCGTAACCCTGGCCGCGCTGGACAGCGTGAAGCTGGCCGACGGCACAGTGTTTGGCTACGGCACCAAGCCCAGCGGCAACATGAACGACCCCGTGGACGCCACCGCCGTGAAGAATTTTATGGACGCGGTAGGTAAGCTGTAAGACGCTCCCCCCAAAAAAGGGCCACTGCCCGCCCAGCCCGGAAAGAAGGCTCTGGCATGGACGAAGATAAACGTGTTCCGGTTATTATCGACACCGACCCCGGCGACGACGATGTTGCGGCAATGCTTTGGGTGCTGGCAAACCCGCGGTTCAACGTGAAGGCCCTCACCATCTCCCACGGCAATGTGGGGGTGGACAAGTGCACCATAAACGCCCTGCGCATGCTGGAGGTGTGCGGGCGCACCGACATTCCCGTGTACAAGGGCGCCTGGAAGCCCATGGTGGCGCCCGCACGGGATGCCGCATGGATTCACGGTGAGGACGGCCTGGGCGACGCAGGTTTCCCCATGCCCAAAACCAGCGCAACGCCCGGCTATGCCCCGATGGAGATGGCACGCATTGCCCGCGAGAGCAGCCAGCCCGTAACCATTTTGGCGCTGGCGCCCATTACCAACGTGGCGCTGGCGGTGCTGGCAGACCCCGGCTTTTGCGCCAATGTAAAGGAAGTGCTGTTCATGGGCGGGGCGGTAAACGTGCCCGGCAACGAAAGCCCCGGCGCCAGCTTTAATGTGGCCATAGACCCCCATGCCGCCAAAGTGGTGTACGACAGCGGCATTCCCGTGGTGCAGCTGGGGCTGGACATTGGCAACAAAGTTACCGAACTTGCCGAGGATTTGGCCGAAATTGCCGCCACGAAAAGCCCTGTGACGGATTTCATCATCCGCATGCTGGAATTCCGCATCAATAAAGCAGTGCGGCTCATTCGCAACGACGCCGGCGAAAAGGTGGGCAGCATTACCGCGGTGCAGCAGGTGAACCGCCCGGCGGGCAGCGTGGGCCTTAACGATTTGGCCACCACGGCCTACCTGATTAACCCCGATTGGTTCAAAACGCGCCACCTGCGCATGGAAATTGACCTTGGCGGCCTGTCGCCCGGGCGCACCGCGGCCGATTTCAGCGGCCTGTGGGGCCGCAAGCCCAACTGCCACTTTGCCTACGATTTGGACGGCAAGGCCATGGTGGCCCGCTGGGTGCAGGATATGAAAAACTATTCTGTTTAGGGCAAATTAAGCAAACATCGGTCACATTCACTCTGCTGTAACATACTTCCTGTTCGATATTGGCACTGTAAGATATAATGAATGGAGGAGCCATGCCAGACAAGCAAAACAGAATCCCCCTTATCATCGACACCGACCCCGGCGTGGACGACGCCGCGGCGCTGTTCTGGGTACTGGCAAACCCGCGGTTCAACGTGCTTGCCCTCACCATTGCCAACGGCAACGTGGGCCTGGAACAGTGCGCGCAAAACGCGCTGAAAATTCTGGAAGCGGCAGGCCGCACAGACATTCCGGTATATGTGGGGGCGGCGCTGCCCCTGCTGCGCAGGCCCGTGGACGCTGCCTGGGTGCACGGTGCCGACGGTTTGGGCGATGCGGGCCTGCCGCCCGCCGCCGCACAGCCCGCGCCCGGCTTTGCCCCGGCGGAGATGGCGCGCATCGCCTGCGCAAGCGAAGCGCCCGTCACCATTCTGGCCCTGGCGCCGCTTACCAACGTGGCGCTGGCGCTGCGCCTGTGCGATGAGATGAAACAGCACGTAGACAAGGTGCTGTTTATGGGCGGCGCCGTGCGCGTGCCCGGCAACGAGAGCCCGGCGGCCAGCTTTAATGTGGCCATAGACCCCGAGGCCGCCAAAATTGTGTACAACAGCGGCCTTGCGGTGGTGCAAT
>QMCE01001931.1_pt1 | contig 11478 bp, 12 predicted proteins | sample 1821851 | NCBI WGS metagenome assembly QMCE01 (sample SAMN09453174, study PRJNA476694) | Termite gut metagenome, whole genome shotgun sequencing project. | isolation source: worker | host: Odontotermes sp. | place: South Africa:Pretoria | collected 2016-01-28
CCAGACCAACCTGAACTGGCGCCCGCCGGAGACCGTGCGCGACCCGCTGGTGGTGAATTACGCAGGCACGGCAGCCTCGCTTACACAGGAAAAGTACGAGTTTGACATTGACAGCGACGGCGACATGGACGAAATCTCTTTTGCGGGGCCCGGCAGCGGCTTTTTGGCACTGGACGAAAACGGCAACGGCGAGATTGACGATGGCAGCGAACTTTTTGGCCCGGAGTCTGGCAACGGTTTTGGCGAACTGCGTGACCACGACAAGGACGGCAACGGCTGGATAGACGAGGCCGACGCCGTGTACAAGGACTTGCGCATTTGGAGCAAGGACGAGAACGGGAACGACCAGCTTTATACCCTGCAAGAGCTGGGGATTGGCGCCATTTACCTGGGTGACGTTTCCACCGAGTTCACCATGAAAGACGCCAACAACGAGACACAAGGCATTATGCGTTCCACCAGCTTCTTTTTGAAGGAAGATGGCAGCGGCGCGGGTACTGTGTCCCACATTGATTTGCGGGTGTAGGAAATTTGGCAAGGCACGGTTGCATCAGTTTGCCCTGTGCAAGCTGCTTTGCCCCCCTTGGGTTGCACACCAATATCAAACAAAAATCCACCGGTAATCCGGTGGATTTTTTATCTACTCTAAAACTGCTTTGTGCCAATAACAATTTCGCCTTCGGCGCTTTTGAACACGCGGCAGTTGCGCCGTGTTTCGTTTATGTTGATGGTAAGCGTGCCAATGGACACCTTGGTGGGCGCATTGATGATGCGGGCGGTTAGCTGCACGTTGCCCACGTCGGCCATGCGGGCCTCCAACTCGGCCAGCTGCTGTTCCAGCTGGGCCTTCTTTTTCTCCGACATCGGCAGGGCAATTTGGGCGCGCTTCAGCTTTTGCACACGCTCCGGCGGCACCGGCTTGCCCAAAGAGATTAGCTTCTCAATGTAGGCCGCGTTCTTTTCCAGCTCCGAAATATTGGCGTCCAGCTCTGCAATCAGGGTTTGCAGGTTCTTGCGCTCGCTGATGTATTTGGGAATGATGCCCATGCTCACCACGGTTAGGGTGTTGGATTCGTTGCCAATCTCTCTGGCGGCCACGCTGCCAAAGGCCATCACCTTGCCGCCGCAAATCACGCCCTTGCCGGTGCTCACGTCCACGTCTCCCTCGCACTCCACATAGCTGTTGATGAGGGACTTGGCCAGCACCTTTTCTCCGGCAAGCACCTTGCAGTTTTCCACAAAGCCCGCCTTAAAAGCTTGCCGGGCCTCCATCGCGGCCTTGCCCATGCCGTTAACGCCTTGGTCTAGCGTAATATTATTCGCTTTGATGTTGCAGTTGCCCACCTGGCCGTGCACCGTTACATCGCCGCCGGCGTTAATGTCGAAGCCATCCTTCACATCGCCGCCTATTTTCACGTCGCCGGAAAAGGTGATGTTGCCGATGTCGTAGTCTACGTCTTGCACGCGGTACACGGTTTCAATGGTGAAGCGCCCGTTGCGGTACACAAGGTTACCCGCCGCCGCTGTCAGCACCCGGGTGCCGTCCTCGCTCAGCACCATGTTTTCCCCCATGGGAACGGCAGCCTTCTCGCCGTTGCGGGCCTTCACGGGCTGGCCCTTGGTGTTGCGGCCGTCCACCCCCATGGTGGGCGGCACAATTTCGCACACCGTGGTGCCCGCCTTCAAATCGCGGATAAGGCCAAGCTCCCGGTAATCGATGGTGCCGTCCTCCCGCTGGGTAACGGCACGCTCCGGCTCGTGGGAGAACAGCTCGGTTACAACGCCGTTTTCGCCGTTTTGGGCGGGGGTGCCGCGCGCAACCACCACCCGTTGGTCATACAAAGGGGCCTCAAGGCGCTCCAGCGCGGCAGTGTCAATGCCATGTACCACCCCGGCCGCGGCCAGCGCGGCGTCCAGCATGGCCCGGCTAAGCGGCGCACCGCTGCCCTGTGGGGGTGATACCTGCGCCTCCGCCTGCATGTCGCCTTCGTCAAAAAATAAAGCCACCTTTGCGGGTACGTCCGGCAAAGGTGGGCTAGGGCCATCGGCTACCGAAGGCTTATCCACTACACCTGCGCCGCCATAAACTGATTGTGGGCTGTCTGCCACAGTAATACCCCTCTTAAATTTGCGCTGTTATGCTGGGTTAAAACTTCAATTCTCCTCGTTTGGGGCTGCGAATCGTCATGGTGAAAGTGCCGGCATCGAAATATTGTGTTCGCCCGTAGTTGGCGCCGGTATCCTCGGCCACAATGGGAATGCGCAGGCGCTGCAGGGTCTCTTTTACAGCGGCCACATTGCGCGCACCCACGTTGGCAATAGAAGCATTGCCCGTGGAGGCGAACATCTGCGCCCCACCGGCAATTTTGGCCTTTAACTGGTTGGGCCGTGCGCCCAATGCCTGCATTTTCACCATCAGCATGGGAATGGCGGTGTCGGCAAATTTCATGGGCGTTGTGTTGCCCGCTATTTGCGCGCTGGATGGCAGCAAAATGTGGGAAAGCCCCGCAACTTTGGCAACCTGGTCGTACAGGCAAATGCCCACACAGGAGCCAAGCGCAAAGGTGACAAGCACATCCGGCGGCTTTGCCACGTTCAAGTCTGCAATGCCTATCGTAATATTACTCATACCAAACCGGCCCCCAGCCCGTTCAATATCTTATCCAGGGAGCCCACGTCGGGAATCATCAAAAGGTTGCTGGATTCGTTGGCATTGCTGCCAAACTCGTCCTCAATATAGATGACCTGGTCGCTGATATTGGCAAAATGGATGGCGGGAACGCTTAAAATGGAACCCACCATGTCGATGGTAATGTCTGGAGGGGAAATATCGATGGTTAGGTTGGTGATTTGACTGATGGCGTTTACGTAGCTGCCGGCCATGATATTGCCAATTTCCTGCATGGCGGAAAGGCCCATCTCGTCCACCTCTGTAAAATTGGCGAAGCTTTGGCCCAGCAGGGTGTTCAGCACCATATGGGCGAACTCTTCCTTCATCAGGAACATCAGCATGCCGGACACATCTGCCCCCATGGTCAGCATCATGCCCACCATCAGGGCCTCGGGGCCTCCCAGTTTTTCGGAAACAGCAGCATAGTCTAAAAAGCTTACCTGCGGCACCTGAATGTTGATGGGTTGCATCAACATGGAGGAAAGCGAAGTAACGGCGTTGCCGGTACCGATGTTGGCAATTTCGCGCAGCATGTCCAAGTGCATGTTGTTCAGTTCGCTGTAATCATATGCCATAGGAGAACCCTCCGATAAAGTATTTACCACAAAACCCTGCAACCAGGGCGTGTTCGATAATCATCCACTCAACTATCTCAACTGGTTCAGCTCATCGGCAATTTGGTCTGCCGTTTGCAGCACGCGAGAGCTGATTTGGAAGGCGCGCTGGGCCATAATCATCCCAATCATCTCGTTGCCCAAATCCACGCCGGACATTTCCAAAAAGCCGTTCAGCACTTCGGTTCCCTGCCCGTTTGCAATTTCGCCCACATTTTCCACCAGCTGCGGCGCGCCGGAATTGGCACTTTCCACATAGCGGGAATTATTACGCGCTTCCAGGCCCCATTGGTTGTCGAACTGGTACACGCCCAGTTGCTCGCGCACGGCTTCGTAGTCGTACGCCTGGCTGTTCTCTTGCCGCTGCAGAACAATGCGGTTGCCGGCGCGGTCCAGCACATAGGCGCCGTCGTTGGTAACCAGAGAGTTGTCCTCCAGCGAGATATTGAAGGCGCCGTTGCGGGTGAATTCAATTTCACCCTGGTTGTCCACCTGGAAAAACCCCTCGCCCACAATGGCAAAGTCCAGCGGGTACATGGTATTGTCAAGCCCGGCGGGCAGCATAAGCTGGTCAATATGCGCCGCGCGAACGCCGTGGCCCACCAAATGTTCACCGGGCACATCTTCCACGTTGGTATTAATGCGGCTGTACAGCAAATCCTCGAAGGCGGTGCGGCGGGCCTTATAGCCATAGGTTTGCACGTTGGATATGTTGTGGCCCACCACGTTCAGCTTTTCCTGAAAGGCGCGCATACCGGCGGCCCCGGTGTAAAAAGCTATCATACTCATAAGGGGGTCCCTCTTTCTTTATGGCTGGCAACAAAGGTATAATAGCCACATTCTCACATATAGCTATTATACCATATCTCGCTATAACGAAGCAATATTTACCGCCAGGGAATAGGTGCGGTCTATCCATTGCAGGGCCTGGGCGGCGCTGGAAAAATTGCGCTGGGTCATAATCATGGCGGCCAGCTCATCGCTTAAATTCACGTTGCTGTTTTCATAAACGCCCTGTTCCACCACGGGGCCCTGCACAGGCTGGGCAGCGGTGGTAAGGTACATGCCGTTGCGCTGCGCGGTGGTAACGGCGTTCGCGGCGGGTTCGGTAATTTGCAATTGGCCCAGGCCCGCGCCGGTATCGGCATTTTCAATGGTGCCGTCTTGCAGCACCCGTATGTTGCTGATGCCCAGCTGCAAAGGCCCGCCGGTGCCCAGCACCCGCCCCTGCCCGCGCAAAATCAGGTAGCCCTCCTCGTCCAGGTCGAACTGGCCATTGCGGGTAAGGTAGGTTTCGCCGTCCTCGGCCTGGATGTTGAAAAATCCGTAGCCGTCAATGGCCATGTCGAAGGGGCGCTGGGTTTCGGTAACGCCGCCCTCCGTCCACAAATCGTTCACCTCGCTTACAATGCGGGTGGAATTGCCGGTGCCGATGACGCCGTTGTGGTTGCGCTCCATGCGCGCCAGCGTTTGCTCGAAGGTGGTGGATAAAAGGCGCCTTGCCTTGTAGCCCGAAGTTTGGGCATTGGCCAGGTTATTGGAAATCACGTTCAAATGGCGCTGCTGCATCAACATGCCGGACGCCACGCTGTAAAAGCCCTGTAACATATCGTATCATCCTTTCGCCCCAAAAACTCGTCGAAAACCCTACATGTTTACATAGCCGGAAAGCCGCTGCTTCATTTTTAGAATGGCCTTGGAGTGCGTTTGCGACACACGGCTCTCGCTTACGCCCATAACGGTTGCAATTTCGTGCAATTTCAGCTTTTCGTAGTAGTACAGCGTAATCACCAGCCGCTCCTTTTCCGTAAGGGACTCTATGGCCGCCGCCAGTTGGCTGCGCAGCTCGTCGCGCATCAGCCCGCGCTCCGGCAAGTCCTCTTCCCCGGCGGAAAGCACCGTTTCGCCCCCGCCGCTAAGCGCCCCCTGCAGCATGTCCTCAAAGCTCATCACCGCGCCGGCGTTCATCTCGGCCAAATGCTTGTACACGGTGGCCTCGTCCACGTTCATGTAGGCGGCCAGCTCTTTGTTGGTGGGCTCGCGCATCAGCTGGGTGCTAAGCGCGTTGTAGGCTTCGCTCATTTCGCGGGCAGTGCGGCGCACCCGGCGGGGCACCCAGTCCTGCTTTCGCACAAAATCGATATTGGCGTTGCGCACGCGCATGTAGGCGTAGTTTTCAAACTTCATCCCCTTTTCGGGGGTGTATTTATCCAGGCAATCCATCAGGGTAAGAATGCCCTCGTTCACAATGTCCTCCACCTGGGCGTAGGTGCCGGTGATGCCCCGCATTTGCACCGCCACACTTTTGGCAATGTAGCTGTAGTGCATTACAAGCTGGTTGCGCAAAGCGGGGTTTTGCGTGGCCTGATACTGCGCCAGTGCCCCGGCGGGGTCTTCCATTTTGTATTCGGTGCTGGGCTGCGCCACGCGGCTACCCCCCTTTCGGGAATCAGGATTCAAGAAGTTCGGGGCTTGGGAATATCCTTTTTGTACCTTACCGCACAAGACTTCACCTTACCAAGGCTTGCCTATAAGGAGATGTTCCCCAGCGCCTGTATTTGGATATCGGTATCAATCTCGTTGAAGCTGAGCACGGCCACGCGCGGATAGAACTGGTCAATAAGCTTTTTGAAGTATACGCGCACAATGGGGCTTGTGAGGACAATGAGCGTTTGTACCAAATCGCGCACTTTGTCGAACTGCTCGCTGGAGGCGCTTATAATGGCCTGTATGGTGTCGGGGTCCAGCGAGAGGTAACTGCCGCCCTCCATCTTCTTCACGGCGTTCATGATGGTGTTTTCCACCGCAGCGTCCAGCGTGATGACCTTGAGCTGCCCGGCCTCGCTGAAGCGGTGCGAGATGGTGCGCCGCAGCGCCTGCCGCACATATTCCGTCAGCATGTCGGTGTCCTTCACGGCGGCGGCATAGTCCCCCAGCGTCTCCAGAATGGTTTCCAAATCGCGGATGGGCACGCCCTCGCGTAAAAGGTTCGACATCACCTTCTGCAAATCGCTCACACTTAGCAGGGCGGGCACCGTGTCCTCCACAATGGTCTCGTTGGTTTTGCGCAGGTTCACCAGCATGTTGTTCACTTCCTGGCGGTTCAGCAGTTCGTGCGCGTGCTGGCGTATAATCTCGGCCAAATGGGTGATGATGACGCTGGTGGGGTCTACCAGGGTATAGCCGGCAAGCTCTGCCTTGGGTTTTTTGTCCTCGCTAATCCACTTGGCGGGAATGCCAAAGGCCGGCTCGATGGCATCAATGCCGTCCACCGGTTCGGCGGAATCGCCGGGCGAGAGCGCGAGGTAGTGGTCCACCAGCACATCGCCAATGGCAACCTGTTCGCCTTTAAAGCGAATGGTGTACTGGTTGGGGTTCAGCTGGCCGGAATCCTTTAAACGCACCGAGGGGATGACCATGCCCATCTCTTGCGCGAACTGCTTGCGGAACATGACAACCCTGTCCACAAAGCTGCCGCCGCTGGCTTCGTCCACAAGGGGAAGCAGCGAGTAGCCGAACTCCATCTCCACCTGTTCCACGTTCAGCAGGCCGTACACATTGTCGATGTTGCGGTAATAGGTGGCTTCGCTCTCCACGGCCTCGGTGGGGGCGGCGGGCTCTCCGGGTGCGGCGCCGGGGGGGCCGCCGGCCAAGGCCGGCACGCGGCTGCGGCGCAAAAGCACAATGCCCAGCACAATAAGCAGGGTGCTAACAATAAGCACCTGCACCACCGGGAAACCGATGGGCACCAGTAGCAGCATTACGCCGCCCGCAATGATAAGCGCGATGGGCTGGCCCACAAACTGGCGGGCCACGGCGCTGTTCATGGCTTCGTCGTTGCCGCTGCGGGTAACCACCATGCCGGTGGCCACCGAGATAAGCAGCGAGGGTATCTGGCTCATCAGGCCGTTGCCAATGGCGGCAGTGGCATATAAATCCATAATGGCGTTGAAATCGCCCACGCCGTTCATGAAGCCCATTAAAATGCCGCCGCCCAGGTTGATGAGCGTGATGACGATGGAGATGACGGTGTCGCCCTTCACAAACTTGGTGGCGCCGTCCATGCTGCCGAAGAAGTCGGCCTCGCTTTGAATTTTGTCGCGGCGGCGGCGGGCCTCCGGCTCGTCTATAAGCCCGCTGTTCAAATCAGCGTCAATGGCCATCTGCTTGCCGGGCATGGCGTCCAGCGTAAAGCGGGCGCTCACCTCGGCCACGCGCTCGCTGCCTTTGGTGATGACCATGAACTGGGCCAAAAAGATGATGAAGAAGATGACAAGGCCGATGATGGGGTTGCCCTGGATAACGAACTGCCCAAAAGCCCGGATAACCTGCCCGGCCTCGCCGTCGGCAAACAAAATGCGGCGGGCGGCGCTAATGTTCAGCGCCAGGCGGAACACAGTGGTGATGAGCAGCACCGAGGGGAACACCGAGAACTGCAAAGGCTCGGATATATACATGGTGATGAGCAAAACAATCAGAGAGATGGCAATGTTCAGCACAAAGAACACGTCCAGCAGCGCCGGTGGCAGTGCTACAATAATGAGCAGCACCGACGCGATGACGAACACCGCAACGCCATTTCTCATTGGATTGAATCGTCTCACAAATTACTCTCTTTCCTTGTTTTGCTGTACACAAAGGCCAACACCTCGGCCACCGGCTGGAAAAAGCTTTCGGGTATCTCCCGCTCCAGCGGCACGCCCTCGTACAGGCCGCGGGCCAGCGGGCGGTTTTCCACCACCATCACGCCGGCGTCCTGTGCTGTTTTAATAATGCGCAGGGCCATGTAGTCGGCGCCCTTGGCCAGCACCATGGGCGATTTGTTCTTGCCGGCCACATAGCGCAGGGCCACGGCATAGTGGGTGGGGTTGCGAATGACAACGTCGGCTTCGGGCACCTGCTGCATCATGCGGCCCATGGCCATTTCCCGCTGCTTTTGGCGAATTTTGCCCTTGATTTGCGGGTCGCCCTCCGTTTGCTTGTACTCCTCCTTTATCTCCTGCTTCGACATGCGCAAATCTTTTTCGTACTGCCAGCGTTGGAACATGAAGTCGGCCACGGCGAGCACGGCAAAGATGATGGCCACGTTGGTGATGATGTCCATGACAAAGCTGGCAACATAGGCCAGCACCTGGCCTATTTCCATGTCCATCAAAAGGGGCAACTCTTCCAGGCGGTCAACGTAAGTGCTGTAAATAACATACGCCAGGATGAGTATTTTAAGCAGGGACTTCAGCAGTTCGATGAAGCCGCGCAGGCTGAACATCCTTTTGATGCCGTTCAGGGGGTTCAGCTTGTTGAACTTGGGGGCCACGCTTTTCATGCTTACCAGCCCGCGCGTTTGGGCAAAGGTGACAAGGATGGTGGCAAGGCCCGCCAAAAGCAGTGGCGGCGCGGCGGCAATAGCCCATGGAATGAAGCCCTGTACAAGCAGATAGCCCGTGTCGCCGCTTAAAAGCTGGGTATGGCTGGCCGCCATGTTCCAAAAGGTATCGAAGGTACCGGAGAGCGCGCCCAAAATCCAAGAGGCCAAAAGCTGGATACCGTACACCACGGCCAGCAGGCTGGCCAGGGTGATAATCTCCTGGCTTTTGAACACATTTCCCTTTTCGCGCTCGTCGCGGCGGCGTTTCGCGGTTGGTTGTTCGGTTCTCTCGCCCAATTGGGTATACTCCTGGTTTAGGTTGTTGGGGGATAGAAATCAGGTGTATTTGCGGTGAGCATGCGCCATTGCCCTAAACGGTTTTCAAGTCTCTGAGTGTGTTTTCAAACCCGCTCTAGGCAGTAGCCGCCGCAACGGCGGCCTCCATTTGCGCAACGGCGTCCAGGGTGGAATCCAACATTGTGCCGATGTAATTTGTAACAAAGTTGCCAACAATGGGTGCGAACCAATAAAGCAGCAGCAGGCCAAGAAGGATTTTCATTTGGAAGTTGATGACGAACACCGAAATTTGGGGAATGAACTTCATCAAAATGCCCATGCCCATCTGCAAAACGAACTCGGCAGCCATAAAGGGCGCCCACAGCCGCAGTGCCAGCGTAAAAACACGCACAAACAACTGCAAAATGAAGGTGAGAATGCCGCCCGAAAAGCGGAAGGCCCCCACCGGCAAGGCGCGCAGGGTGTCGGCAAACAGATAGAACATCTCCAGGTGTGCGCCCGCTGCAAAAATGTACAAGGTGAACATCAAAGTGAAGAACGAGGCCGAAAAACCGCTGTTCACGCTCGAGCCGGGGTCGAAGGTTTTGGCCATGGCCATGCCAATTTCGGTGTCCACAAGGTCGCCGGAGAAGAACAGCATCATGTAGAAAAGCTGGAATATGTAGCCCAGCACCATGCCAATGCCCGCCTCCCACACTACGGCAAAGCCGAAGGTGGCGGTGTCCATGGCGTACACCTGGGCCAGGGCTTCCTCGCTTTGCATGGGTGCCAGCAAAAAGGCCAGTAAAAAGGCAAGGCCGGTGCGCACCATCATGGGCACGTTGTTGCGGCTGAGCAGGGGGTTCAGGGCAACCATGCCCAAAAAGCGGATAAACAGCAGCACGTACATCAGGATATTGGCAAAAGCGATGTCAATTACCATAATGCTGCCCTATATGCGGCTCATCATGTCGAAAACATAAAGGCTGAAATCGCTTAAAAGGGCGTTGAACCAGTTGCCCAACAGCAGCAGCATCAGGGCAATTACCAGCACCTTGGGCACAAAGGTAAGGGTTTGCTCGTGAATTTGGGTGGCTGCCTGGAAAATGGAGATGATGAGCCCGATGGCAATGCTGACGAGCAACAAGGGCCCGGCCATTTGGATGCACACAATCAACATCGAGCGCATCACTTCCATCACTTCCCCGGGGGAAACATTCAAGGGCAGGGCCTCCTTTCCTCTTTATGTTGGCTAAATAATCATTGGTACAACGCAAAAGAGTTGACCAAAGTGCCCATGGCAAGGTTCCAGCCGTCTATTAGCACAAAAAGCAGAAGCTTAAAGGGCAGCGCGATGGTGGCGGGCGGCAGCATCACCATGCCCATGCTCATCAGTATGCTGGAAACTACCATGTCGATGATGAGGAAGGGCAGGTAGATGAGGAAGCCCATCATGAACGCGCGGGAAATTTCACTGGTTAAAAAGGCGGGGGCAATAATGGAGATGGGAAGCGCAAAAAGCTCTTCCGGGTTTTGCGGGTCCTCCACCTGGGGCACTTCCACGTCGGAGATGTTCAAAAACAGCGCCAGGGAATCCTCGCCCGTGTTGGCCACCATGAACTGCTTCAAAGGCACGGCGGCGGCGGCCAGGGCCTCGGTGGTGTCCAGCTCCCCGTCTAAAAAGGGCTGCAGGGCCTGTTCGTTCATGGCGCTGAACACCGGCATCATGATAAACAGGCTTAAAAAGATGGCAAGCCCCACCAAAACCATGTTTGGCGGCGACTGCGCGGTGCCAATGGCGGTGCGGATGAAGCCTAAAAAGATGATGATGCGTGTAAAGCTGGTCATCATCAGGATGATGGACGGCAGCAGGGCCAAAAACGCGAAGATAAAGATGATTTCCACGGGGCCAAGCTCGCCCGCGTCTTCGCCGGAGGTGACGTTGACAGTGATGTCCTGGGCGTTTGCCGTAACGGCCATCACAGTGGAAAAGAAAACCACAAGCAACAGTGATATTAGAAAAACACGCTTTGCCATGCGCAAAGCGGCCAAGTGTTTCTGCCGCGCCTTGTTTGCTTTCACAGCGCCTGCCCTCCGTCGTCGTTGTCATTTGGGGCGTTTTTGGCGTCTTTGTGCACAAAACGCTTGGCAGTGTCTAACAAAATGCTGGAAAATGCCTGCCCCTGGCCCTGCGGGGGGGGGGCAATGGCGCCGCTTGGGTCGTCAAACTCGCTCAGCTTTTCGGCGCCGTGCTCCGTCATGGCAACAAGGAAGACCTTGTCCTGCACACGCAGCAGCAAAATGCTGCTGGTGCGGCTAATGGCCACGCGGTCCAGCACGCGGATAAGGCGGGCGCTGCCGCCGGTGCCCACACCGGGCGCCTTTTTGTTTACCCAGCGCAAAGCCAGCCATGCCGCAAGCAGCACCAAAACAAGCACAACCAACACGCCAAGCAAACGGCCCAGCAAGTCAAACTCCGGCAAGGTGGCATCCCCTTTCCATGGTTTTCGGGGGGCACAGGGCAGGTTTTAGCCCAGTATTTTTTCCACCGT
>QMCE01001932.1_pt1 | contig 11477 bp, 5 predicted proteins | sample 1821851 | NCBI WGS metagenome assembly QMCE01 (sample SAMN09453174, study PRJNA476694) | Termite gut metagenome, whole genome shotgun sequencing project. | isolation source: worker | host: Odontotermes sp. | place: South Africa:Pretoria | collected 2016-01-28
CAAGGCAATCGCTCGACGACGGCGGCGCTCAAGCTCTTCAGGACTTCCGACAGGTCGCATAATAAGCCCTCCTGTCAGAAGTATATGAGTTTGAGCCTGCAACTTAAACCGAATACCACTTTTTAGATGACGGAATCAATAAGAGCCGGGACCAAGTTGTGAAGCCTGTGCTGTAACACGATCTGTCCCGCATTTGCACAATTCCATGCCGCGCGCAGCATAACACTGCGACACAGCGCAAAATCAATGTTGTAAGGTCGCCCGGAGGCCGACCACCAAGGCGAAGAGGTTCCTCACGCAAAAAGATAACAAAACTTCCCCGGTAAAACCGGCATCAGCTCCTGCCTAATCCAGACGCAGCATTTCGCTGTAGCCGTTGAGGTTGGCGGCGCTGATCTGCTGATCGGAAAATACTACCGCGTCGCCGAAGCCGTTGAGGTAGCCGAAATTCCGCGTCGACGGGCCTTTGAAAATCTCTCCGGACGGGGCGGCGTAATTGGATTCGTCACGGATGTAGTCAGACCATTTGCCCGCCCATTTCTCCGTCACCTCGCCGCTCTGGCGGATGGCGCGGCGGGCAGCTTCGTGGATCGGCGTAATCCGCTTCGCTCCGATGGACTGGAGGCGGGACACCTCCTGGTTCCGGAGATGCTCCCATTCGGGATTCACGGCGATGCGTTCCACAAGGGAGCGCGCCTCTTCCAGCGGAAAGCTTTGGCCGGCGGGGGTGGTTATGGCCAGGAGAGCGATCCAGCGCCAGTAATACGAGCGAAAATTCTGAAGCGGCAATTGCTTCACAAACCCGATGGAAGAGCACCCGAATTCCGTCGTCTTCTCGCCGTCGTCCACCCGCATGGTCGCGGCGGTGCCTTCCCAGCCGTCCCAGGCATACACGGCCGCCATTGCTCCGGCCTCCTGCGCCGCGTCCTGCCGGGCGGCCAGGGCTTCTTCGGGATCGTTCTGCGGGGCGCCGATGCGGGCGCGGGGGTTCATGGTGCGGACAAGGGGCGTGATGAAGTCGCGGAGAAGCGCTTCGGCTGTGCGGTATTTCACCATGAACATGCCTGTGTCGATGAGATAGGTGCCGTCCTGCAGGCCGGTCAGGTTTTCCAGCATTTCTTCCCATTTGAACGCGCCGACCGGAGTCATGCTTTCGACAGTCACGCCCCGCCTCTCGTTGCTGAAACGTATCCAGGTCACATACGGGGACATGGGCATGTTCGGATTCCAGGCGACGTTGCCCTCGACCTGCCAGTCCCCCGGAAGGGCGACGCGGCAGAAAGGCACTCCCCGTTCCGGGTCGTGCAGCCAGACCTCCTTGGCTGCCCCCGCATCGCCCGCGCGGGCGGGCGGGTCGTCTTCCCGCCGCGGCTGCGGCGGCCGAGGAATCTCCGGCGGCTGCGGCGATGGCGGCGCGGGACGGCGGCGCGGATCATCCGGGTATCTTTTTTCTTCAGGCGGTTGCTGCGGCTCAGGCGGTTCGTTGAGCGCTTGAATTGCCACCACGATGCCGGAGATGATGGACAGAAGACCGAAGAACACGACGCAGCCGCCGCAACCGTAGAAGACAGGTTTTTTCCACTGCATGGCAGAGTCTTTCAATCAAAATACGATGACGCCGACGAGGCTGACCAGCACGAAGGCAAGCGCGGTGATGCGGAGCCGCCGCCGCCCGCGGTTCGGCTCGGCGGGTTTTTCCACAATGCCGGGCAGGCACTGCCGGATCAGGGCGAGAACGGCGGCAAGGCGTTCGTCGGTTTCGCAGAACAGGTAGAGGGCGCGCGGCGGCTGCGAAAGCAGGCTCAGGCGTCCCCACGGTTCGTGAAGAATGACGGCGTGCTCGGCCGGAACCACTTCCAGCGCCGCCCCGCGTTCGGCCAGTTCCGTCCACGGAATCCCCTGCGACAGATTGGTCAGAGCCGCGCCCGCCAGGGCGGCCTTTGCCGGGCCGGTCGAGGAGGCGGCCGCGCCCGCGACAGTCATCAACCGGGATAATCCGGCCATGCGCAGCGACAGGCCGTCCGCGTCGAGGCGGTAGTCGTAGCCCGAATTCGTTTTCCCGAGGACGGCGGCGGCGAGGCCACCCACGACGACGGCGAAAACGACTGCCGCGCCGCACACAAGCCCGCTGTAAAAGACCCCGTTCACATCTCCCACCATCAGCGCGATCAGGAAGCCGACAAGCAGAAAAATTCCCGTCATGAGGGCGAGGAAGTAGTCTGCCATGCGATCGTATTCGCGCCGCGCCACGCCCCGCAGTTGCGGGATGCGGCGCGCCGACCAGACTATTGCGGAATCGTTGTCATCGTTGTCCATATTATCGCCTCAGAACGAATGTGCCTGTGTCGCCCATCGTTTGGGTGGAGAGGTGGAACTCGCCCTCCCAGACGCCGTCGGCGATCATGCCGGTGAGGGAGACGACGCTGTCTCCCGCTTCCGCCATCACCACGCCGAAGCCGCCGGGGTCGGTGCCGAGGAGGATGGCGTACTCCGCCGCGTCGCCGTCGAAGCGCAGCGCGCCCTCGTAGCGGTTGCCGCCGGCGACGCGGGCGTCCATGCTGAACGCGTGCTCGGCGCCCCAGCAACTGGTGTACGTCCCCCGCCAGGAACCGGCGAGCGCGCCCTCGACAATGCCCGGCCTGATGTTGGCGCGCCAGTCCCCGTCGTCCGGGAGCGGCTCCGCGAGGCGCAGGGAGAGCGTTCCCTGTTCCAGCGGCTGGCCGCCGAGTTCCTCGAAGACGGCGAAGCGTCCGTTCCAGGCTGTGCCCGCCACCGTGCCGCTGAGGAAAACATGGCGCAGCCGTGCCGGCTGGCCGGGCGGCTGCACCATCCAGGCGGCGAGGATGTTCAGATCGTCGCCCTCGCGGAGGGCGCTGATCACCTTGCCCTCGATCCGTTCGTCGAGAAGCAGCATCCGGCCGGCGAAGCGCGGCCCCAGTTCCAGCCGCATGCGGTATGTGCCGCCCATGGCGACCGGCGAATACTCGCCTTCCCACGCGCCCAGAACCGATCCGGCGGCGCGGGGCTGCGGCGGAGCCGGTGGCCTCGGAGGAGCCGGAGGCGTCGGAGGAACAGGCGTCGGCGGCGGGGGCTGGGGAACGGGAGGTCTCGGCGGGGACGGGGGAACGGGGGGCCTCGGCGGAGACGGGGGATCTTCCCGTCGCGGCGGCGTTGTGCCGGCTGTCTGCGGGGTTTCGTGTTCAAGATAGAGGCGTATGCCCCAGCGCTGGAGCGCGTCGGCCGGCAGCGCCGGCAACTCCGGGGAGAGCACGCCCAGCTCCTGCATAGCCATCGTTTCGACGATGAAGCTTTGTTCCGGGTTGATCTTCTGCAATTCCCCCCGTGCATATTCCACCGCTTCCTCGAAAGTGCCGGAGCTGCCTGTCGCCGCTCCCCTGATGGTGGTGTTTTCCACAGGCAGCATCTGTCCCGACGGCAGTTTCACCAGGGCGAAGGCATGACCCGGTATGTTGACGAGGCTGGTCGCCAATCCTCCCGCCTCGCAGACGGCGGCGTAAAAAATCGCCAGCTCGACGCAGGTGCCGGATTTGTCCCGGAGCACGTCGCGGGGATACTTGAATTCCTGCACCGTGACGGACGCGTCGGTGAGGTAGGAGACGGAGGATTGATAGGATATGCCGTTTTTCACCATCAAATCATAGACAGCCTTGCAGAATCTGGTCGCGTGCTCGTCGTTCAAATACACGGCGGCGCCGCCGGAAGCCTGCGCCGCAAGCCCGGCAAATTCGCGGATGACGGGATCCATCCTGGTGACGAAGGCGGACCAGAGGGGGACGTTCATGCACTTGTCGTTCCAGGAAAGCGCCTCGGAAGTCGGCATATTGGTGAAAAGGAACGAGCTGCGCCCGAGCATGCGGGTGCGGGCGGAGACGTGATCCTGATGCCGCTCGCCCTTCGCGTCGCGGTAGGAATACTCCATTTCCAGATACGCCGGCGTCGGGGAAACAAGCTCCACGGTCGAGGCCTTGAACAGGGGATAGTAGAAATCCACCAGCGTGCCGCCGGGCGGGACGAGATCGTAGCGCGACTCCGGCGACCAATCGGCGAACTCGCCCAGGCGGTAGCGGACGCGGATGTCGGAAAGATCGCTGTCGCCGTCGTTTGTCAACTGCGCGCGCGCCACCCAGTGCGCGCCCCCCATGAGCTTGTTGTCGCCGTAGATTTTGTACAGGGCGGACATGATGTTTTCCCGCACAGTCAGATCGACGTCCAGCCGGGGATCCTCGCCGGCGACGGCGATGCGCGGGAGGGAATAGGAAAACTGCCCTGTGCGGCGATCCATGGCGGGATCGCCCGCGCCGGCGGGCAGGACGACCCTCGTGATGCCGGTTGCGATATTGCCGGGGGGGATGATCGTATTCTCCTGGAAGATGGCCGCTCCCTCGCCGGTGTGGATGAGGTTCGTCCTGTCGCCCACGTCGAAACGCCATTTGCCGCCCCGCGCGGAAGCCATGCCTGTGCGGTCGGCCGTTATGACGATGCTCCGGTTCATGTCGTCGTAGCGCACGTCCACGTTGACGTAGCTGGCGCGGTTGTAGCCGCCGGAGAGGAAGCGCACCAGCGCGTAGGGATTGGGAAACTGCGTTTTCAGTTGCTGGTAGGACAGGGAATTCGGGAAGACGACGCGGGTGTCCTCCCGGGCGTTCCCCAGCTCGTCGATGGCGACGACCGAATTCGAGCGGATGAACTGCGGCTGACTGCCCGCCGGGGCTTCCCGCGAAACCGCCGCCGTCAGGGCGAGGACGGCGAACAAGCCTATGGTGAAACGGAGTATGCGGCGCATGGCTTCTCCTCGTCTATGCGTTCTATCGGAAGGAAATTCCCCAGGTGTCCAGCACGTCCTCGGGGAGCGGCGGCAACTCGGGGGGGACGATGCCGTTCCGCTGTCCGCCGGGAATGTCGACGACGAGCGGGGGATTGTTCTGCTGCGCGGATTCGGCGCGGATCTTCTGCGCGCTCTCCACAGCGTCCTGGAAGGAGGCGTTGCCGCCTCTCCCCAGAAGGGAAAGATCCGCGAACACCGCTCCTCCCTCCGGCAGGGCGACGGCGGCGAGGCAGCTTCCCGGCCGCAGTTCGAGGCCTGTCGCATAGCCGCCCGCCTCGCAGGCGGCGGCGAAGAGGGCGGCAAGTTCGACGCTGTTGCCGCCGTGCTCGCGCAGGACGTCGCGGGGGTATTTCAGTTCGATGATGCCCGCGCCCGCTTCGGTGAGGAAGCCCTGCGGGTTCCGGCAGACAATGTCGTTCGCGGCAAGCTGATCGTAGAGGAGCCGGCAGAACTCGAAGCCGCGCCCGCCTTCCCCCGCGGCGGAGGGCGGCAGGTTCCGGGAAATCATCGAGGCGAAATCGCGAACCACCTGATCCGAACGCGTGGCGTAGGCGGCGAGCATGGGGGCGTTCAGGTAGCAGTCGCGCCAGTCGAGAACATCCTGAGAGGGGATGAAAGTGGTCTCGAAGGAGGAGCGCCCGAGCAGATTGGAACGTTCGTTGAACGTATCCTCCTGCCGCTCGCCCGCGCCGTCCCTGTACGTGATGTGCATCTCGATGTCGACCGGGGCGGCTGTGGCGACATCCATCTCGCGGGGGCTGAACAGGGGATAGTAGCAGTCGACAAGCACGCCGCCGGGCGGGAGGAGATCGTAGCGCGACTCGGGCGACCAGGGGGCGAGCTCGCCCGCGCGGTAGCGGATGCGGAGGTCGGTGAGGTCGCAGTCGCCGCTGTTCCGGACGACGGCGCGGGCGACCCACATCAGGCCGTTCAACGCCTCCGGCTGGCCGTAGGTCTTGTACAGGCCGGACATGATGTTCCGCCGCGTCTCGAATTCGCAGTCAAGATACGCCGCGCCTTCGGTGCGGGGCTGGCGGTCGAGCAGGTAGGAGAAGGTCTGCCGCGCCCCGTCCCAGCGCACGTCGCGCGCGCCGAAGGGGACGGTGAATTTGATGATTTCGGTGTTGACGGCGTTGGGAGGCACAGGGTGGGTGAAGGTGAAAATGGCTGTCCGCCCCGCGTCGTAGACCATTTCGTAGGGAAGGTCGAGGCGCGTCTCCCAGCGGCGGCGGCGGTTGCTCATCGCGCCCAGCCGCCTGCCCGCGATGCGCACCGCCCGCGCCTCGTCCTGGAATTCGACCTGCACGTTCTCCAGAACGGCGCGGACGGCCGTCCTGTTCAGGGTGCGGGCGTAGGTCTGGGGGTTGGGGAAGCGGGCTTTCAGAAGCTGGTAGGCGGAGGCGTTTTCCTGCTGGCTGATGCTGATGATGTCGGCGTTGCCGTTCGCGTCCAGCTCGACCTCCTGAATGTTGGTGGTGAAGACGAACTGCTCCTGCGCCCGGACGGACGCGGCCAGAAGCAGGAGGGCCAGCGCCATGACGATGCGGGCGTTTCCGGGAAGGATTCGGCTGTGCATGGGATCTCCTGAAAAAGAAGCCTGTGGGGCCGGTTATTCGTCTCCCCAGCCCCAGTCGTCGTCGTTTTCGTCCACGATGGGCGGCGGCGCGGGCGGGGGCGGGGTTCCGCCTCCCCGGCGGATGGTGCGGCCGGGGTTGAGCAGTCCCGCCTCGTCCAGACGGGTGGTGGTGACGGCGAGATCGTTGATGGCGGACAGGGGGAGGATCATTGTCGCCAGAATCTGCCCGTTGCGGACGCCCAGGCTCCAGCCGGCGAGTTCACCCGTCGCGCGCATGAGCGCCTGCGCCTCGGCGACGCGTTCCGGAGCTGTTTCCTCGACGACGGCGGTGAGGAGCGCGGCGGTGAGTTCGGTGGGCTTCAGTATGCTGTGCGCCATCTGCCTCGGCGCGAGCCTGGGGAGGAACGCCGCGACAGCTTCGGAGCCGATGAAGGGGGCGGGGGCCGGGTTCTGCGTCTGTTCAATCTGTTCCAGCAGTTCTTCGGCGGCGACGTCCTTGCCGGAGAGGGCGACGAAAGTGCTTCTGTTCGCGCCCAGGACGACGGAGAAACCGCTCTGTCCGGCGTCTGCGTCCGTCTGCGTCTGCGTCTGTTCCTGTCCTTTGCCGCCGAGCAGGAGGCCGAAGCCCTGCTTCACCTGCGACTCCACGGAGACGCGCGGGGCGGGCGTTTCCGGCCGATCCCCGCGCCACAGCGATACGCGGCGGTACGCGGCCGGGCCGACGGTGCCCCGGTCGACGCGGAAGAGGCTTTCCCCGCCCAGCATGTGGCGGATGATGATGTCGTCCACGGCTTCGGCGGCGATGTTGTTGCACAGTTCCGCCCATCTTTCCCAGTCGGCGGCGTATTTCCGGCCGTCGTTCAGGGAGGCCATCGTCAGGTGGCGCGAGCCTTCGGGGCTCAGGCGGAACGCATCGATGCGCTCGCGCATGCCGCTTCCCGTCAGGTCGGCGCGGATTTTTTCGATGCTGCGGCGCAGATCGCCGGACAGGCGAAGGTTGCCGAGGAAATCGAACAGCGCGTTGAACGCGACCCCGCCGGGGAATATACCCCCGTCCGGGTCACTCTCCGCGGAAAAGAAGAGGGCGTCTCCGGGAACCGCCTCCGCAAGGCGGTACTCCGGCTCCTCCGCCCCTCCGTACCTGTTTGCCAGCGTCGTCCACACGCCGAGAGGGGCGGGGTAAACGATTCCCTTCAGGACGAGCGCGCCGTTGTCGAGCGTGAGGAAGGCCGAGGCGAAGTTCATCTCCAGCATGCGCTCGAAAAACCCCTTGCTGTACGCGTGCAGCGTCATCGCCCAGGCGCGGCGGAGGGAATCGTCGAAGAAGGGCGGCGCGGTGACGGCGAATTCCTGCATCGTCGCATCGCGCGCCAGCATTTCGCGCACCATATCGATCTGCGCGGGAAAGCGTTCGCGCAGGACGGCGGGATTGATGTCGACGGAGAGATCGGATCCGAACGGGTGGAGCGGAACGCCGTTCCGGAAACGTTCGGCAAAGGCGTCCGCGTATTCCTCCTTTATGCTGCCCACGATGAAGCCGTTGGGGAGGAGGCGCAGATGGGCGGTCTCTCCGGGAAGAACCGGCTCCAGCCCCACCGTGGCCGTCTCTCCGGAGACTGTTGTGGGGAAGGCGGCGTCGTCAAGCTGGGAGCAGAGCGCGGCGAAGTCCACCTTGAGGAGGACGAAGGCCCACTGCGGCTGGAAGTGCTTGTCCAGGTCGAAGGCGACGCCGATTGTGGCCTCGTCGTTGTCGAGCAGGGAGGGAATATTGAGCATTTTCACCAGATCCTGCGCCGATCCGGGCGGGTATTCGTCCACCTCGGGCGTGTCTTTGAGGACTGTCGTGACAATCGTGTCGAAGGTCTGGATCAGGCGTTTCGGCGACGCGGCCGAGATGTAGAGCGGCGGCAATTCGCTCCCCGTTGCGGAAAGCGCGAGGGAGCACACGGCGAGGCAGGCGCACAGCGCCGCCCGTTGCAGTCTGTGAAGCATGGGATCCCCTTCCTTGTTTTGAGTGCCTCCTTAAAAACTCACGCCCAGGGAGGCGAAGACATTGTGGTTGCTTCCGCCCCGGCGGATTTCCGCGTTGTAGCCGACGGACAGGTGCAGATCGCGGTTGCGGGCGCGTTTGGACAGGACGTCCAGCCCGACGCCCAGGAGCAGGGCGTCGCGGCTCTGCTCGATGGAGCGGGCGCTGAACGTGACGGGCGAGCCGACGAAGTTCGCTTCCGCGCTGACGGCGGCGTCTCCCCACTGTCTGCGCCAGCCTGCGGCGACGCGGGGGGTGACGACTGTGTTGCCGCCGGCGATGAAGTCGCGGGCGGCGCGCAGGCCGAGGGCGGTGGTGAAGGAGTCCGCGTCCGTCCCGCGGACGTTCAGGGCGAAATTGCCGCGTTCCCTGTAGCCGCTTTGCCGCAGGTGATTGTACCTGCCCTCAAGGAAGGGCGTGAGGACTGTCGCGGCGTCGGCGGCGGGCGACCAGTCGCGGGCGAGTTCGAGGCCGGTTCCGAAAACATGCTGGTCGAAGGAGCCCGTCATGTGCTGGTTGCCGAGGATGGTGGGGATTGTGCGGCCCGAGTCGTTGTCCGAGTAGGAATAGTGGAAGTCGCCCGTAAGCCGGAAGCCCTGCGGGGAGGAGTATCCGGCGAAGAGGCCGAAGTGGCCGGCGTCCGTGTCGATGCGCGTCTTGATCCCGTTGTAGCGCGTGTTTCCTCCGTAGTAGCCGGCGTAGAGGCCGGCGGTGAGCGCGGGGGAGAAGGCTTTCGACGCTCCGACGACGAAGCCGTGGTGGTCGGCGCGGTAACCCGCGAAGTTGTCGCGATCGCTCTGGCGGGAGAAGTTGCCGAAGTAGTTCGCCCAGATTCTCGCGCCGCCCGCGCGGCCGGCGTCGTAGGGACTGGCGTAGGCGGAGCGGGAGGAGAGGAGTGCGCGGCCGGCGGGGGAGACGGGTCTGCCACCCCGGCCGTTTGCGAAGGCGTCGCCGCGCGCGGCTGCGCCGGGGAGGGCGCTCCGGAGGGCGGCGTCGGCGAAGGCGTTGTGCTGGGTGAGTGTGGCGAGTCCCTGTGCGGCGGCTCCTTCCGGCGAGGCGTAGCGCAGCATGCCGGGGAGGGCGGCCTCGAATGCGTCCGTGGTGAATGCCTGATCCAACTGATCCATGAAGGCGTTGGGATTGTTGTAGAAGGCGTCCTGGAAGGCGGCCCAGGCGCTTTGCGCGTTTGGGGAGAGGCCGGACAGGACGGGGGCGGCGACGACATACTCGCCGTCGAAATAGATTTCGGTAGCCTCATAGCGCAGCGTCCCGGTCAGACGGGCGGTTTCGATAGTCTCGTTGAATGCCCCGGTATAATCGCCGTCCACCAGCAGCCAACTGCCGCTCTGGCTGACAAGGCCGGTGTGGCGGAGCAGGAGCGATGTTGACTGGACGCCGTCCGACAACTGGATTGTGGTGCCTCCCCCGGCCGTCATCACCGCCGCATTCTGATCCCGGTTCAAATCCACTTCCATCATCCCCGCTTCCATGGCGATGACGCTTCCGCTGCTGAAGGCCAGTCTGCCGCTGTCGCGCGTTTCGAGAATGGCGTTGGTTCCGAGCGTGACGCCTCCGTCGAGCACAGCGCCTTTGCCGATGATCAGTCTGCCGCCGTTATCCACCGTCAGAGTGCCGGGGGCGGCGGTGATGGCGGTGTTGCTGAATATCGCCTCGCCTTGGGTGGTCACGCTGCCGCCGGTGATGTTGAACTCGATGGGAGCCGTGGCATTCGCGCCGGCGTCGAGGGAAAAACCGTCAATGAGGTTTACAGACCCCTCGGTGATGTTGACGGTAGCGCCGCCGGCCGCGTCGATGACGTTGTTGTCGCCGCCCCAGTTCAGGGCGCCGGCGTCGGTTTTGGTCATCGTGAAGGATTTGGTTGCTGCGGGCATGTCGACAGTGAGGGAGTCGTGCATGCTGACGGTTCCGTTGCCCTTCACAGTCAGGGCGGCATTTTGCATATAGCTGTCGACATAAGCGGGATTTTCGTACCCGAAATGAATGCCGCTGTTTTTGCTCTCGCCGTTCGCCGTCGCTGTATTACCTTCAATAAGCAGTTCGTTTCCGGAAGTGGCATTGAGAACCACATCCGTCGTGGTATATGTGGTGTCGACGAAGATCGCACCGCCGGCCGCAATCGCCATACCGCCCGTCGCTTCGACGCTGTTGCCCGTGAAGATCGCGTCGGTGATGGTCAGGCTGCCGTCGTTCTCCCCGTCGAAATACAATGCCCCGCCAAGCGCCCGGGCGATGCCGGTGTTGGTGGTGGCGCTCGTGCTGTTGTTGTCAAAGACGCCGGATATTTCGCCGGTGATTGCGCGTCGAATCCGCAGGCCGCCGGCATACGCCTCCGCCTCACCGGAGTCGGAATGGGCGGTGGCGCTGTTGCCTTGTATGATCCCCGTAATGTTTCCATTGAGGGTTTCAATGCTGTTGGCTCTGGCGGAGGCGATTCCGGTCACGGATGTTGCGGACGCATGGTTGCCGTCAAGATCGCCGGTCAGATCGCTGTTGAGCGTCGCAAGCCTGATCCCCGCGCCGATTGCAGCGGTGTCGGAGGTATTTGTCGATGTAAGATGGTTGCCTTTGATCGTGCCGCCCAAGTCCGACATCTCGCCGTCGCCGATTCCCGCCCCATCCACTTGCGGGTCGCCGTCCGCAAGAACAACCATGCCGTTGGCGACTGTCATTCCGGCCGGCAGATTGATGATGCCGGGTGGTTGGGGATTATTCGGATCAAACAACTGCGGATTGATTGCAAAAACTTTCGTGTTTCCGCCGCCATCGATTGTCACTCCGCCGGGCGGAACCACGAAAACGAGGTTTTTGCGGCCGATGTCCAGCGGCGTATCCACCGTGATGGTGTCGCCGGCCAAGCTGCCGTCAAACTCGATTGTGTCGCCGGATACCGCGTCCGCTACCGCCTGCCGCAAGCTTCCGGAGCCGCTGTCATTCGTATTGGTGACCGTGCGTGTCGCCCCGAAAGCGAACTGCGGCAGGGCAAAGAACACGATCAAGCAAATTCC
>QMCE01001933.1_pt1 | contig 11477 bp, 9 predicted proteins | sample 1821851 | NCBI WGS metagenome assembly QMCE01 (sample SAMN09453174, study PRJNA476694) | Termite gut metagenome, whole genome shotgun sequencing project. | isolation source: worker | host: Odontotermes sp. | place: South Africa:Pretoria | collected 2016-01-28
GTCGCGGCGGCTGACCATGGCCGGCATGCGATCCATCTCGCTGCCCGTCGACATCACCAACTACGTGATGCTGGAAACCGGCCAGCCCTTGCACGGCTACGACGCCCGTGCGCTGCGCGGGCCCATCGTCGTGCGCAAGGCGCGGGCGGGGGAGCGCGTCACCACGCTGGACGGTCAGGACCGCGCGCTCGACGTGGACGACCTGCTGATCACCGACGACTCCGGCCCGATCGGCCTGGCGGGGGTGATGGGCGGCGAGACCACCGAGCTGACCTTCGACACCACCGACGTCCTGGTCGAGGCGGCGAACTTCTCGTCGCGCACCATCGGTTGGACGCTGCGTCGACACAACCTGCCCTCGGAAGCCTCGAAGCGTTTCCATCGCGGCGTCGACCCGGCGGCCGCCTATAGCGCCGCGCATCGAGCGGCCGACCTGCTGGTGTCGCTGTGCGGCGGCAGCCTGGCCGACGGCGAGACGGTCGCCGGCGCCGTGCCGGCGATGCCGGAACAGGTCATCGGCACCGGGCTGCCTGCTCGCGTGCTCGGGGTGGAGGTGAGCGGCGACCGCGTCGCCGAAATCCTGCGCGCCAGCGGCGTGAGCGTCGAGACGGTGGACGCCGCCGTGCTCGACGGCGGCCACGAGCAGGGGCTCGGCGGCGGCCGGCGCGACGGTGAGCAGCAAGCCTTCCGTCTCGTGCCGCCGACCTGGCGGCCCGATCTCGTCGACCCGTACGACTACGTGGAGGAGGTGGGTCGCAAGCTCGGCTTCGACACCATCCCGTCCGTGGTGCCGGCCCCGCCGGTCGGTCGTGGCTACACGCCGCGGCAGCGGGCTCGTCGCGCCGTGCGGCAGGCGGTCACCGACGCCGGCGCCGTCGAGGTGATCACGTTCCCGTTCCTGGGGGCCGACGAGCTCGATCGTATGGGGGTGGCTGACGCCGACGGGCGACGCCGACTCGTCCGGCTGGCGAACCCGTTGGCGGAGACGTCGCCCTACATGCGCACCACGCTGTTGCCGGGCCTGTTCAAGGCCGTGACCCGCAACACGTCGCGCGGCTTTGACGACTTGGCGCTGGTCGAGTTCGGCTCGGTGTTCGTCGCGACCGGCGAAGGGCCGGCGCCCATGCCCGACGTCACGAGACGGCCGAACGACGCGGCCATGGCCGCTATGGCGAAGGCGATACCGGCGCAGCCGTGGCATGTGGCGGCGGTGCTGACGGGTTCGTGGCGTCCATCGGGCTGGCAGGGGCAGGGCGAAGCGGCCGGTTGGCAGCATGCGCTGGCGCTGGCGAGCGTCATGATGAGCGCCGCCGGGGTGACGGTGACGCGGTCCCCGGCCGGGGCGTCTGCCGGAAGCCCGGCGGAGGACGAGCCCGTCGTGTGCGGCCCTGCACAGTGTGCGCCCTGGCATCCGGGGCGGTGCGCCGCCTACACGCTGGGTGGTCAGGTGATCGGCCACGCGGGTGAGCTGCATCCCAGCGTCTGCCAGGCGTTCGGCCTGCCGGCGCGCACGTGCGCCGTCGAGTTGGACCTGGACGCGCTGATGGCGTCGTCGCCGAAACGGGGGTCGATCGCCGCCGTGTCGACGCAACCGGTGGCGAAGGAAGACGTGGCGCTCGTCGTGGACGCCGGCGTGTTGGCCGGCGACGTGGAGGAAGCGTTGCGGGCGGGCGCGGGAGAGCTGCTGGAGGGAGTCCGGCTGTTCGACGTCTATGAGGGGGAACAGATGCCCGAAGGCAAGAAGTCGCTCGCCTTCGCGCTGCGCTTCCGGGCCGTCGACCACACGCTCGCCGACACGGAGATCGCCGTCGCGAAGCAGGCGGCGGTCGACGAGGCCACCGGACGGTGCGGGGCGCAGCTGCGTACGTTCTAAGCGGCGACGTCGCGGGAAACGGGCGATCGGAAAGAACGGAAAAAGTGGGCCGCAGGTACGAAACCTGCGGCCCACCATCAATTGCTGGTTGTTCAGCGCCTGAGCGGCATCGTCACTGGCTGACAGACGAGTTGTAGTCAGCCAGTTGCTTGGTGATATCCGCCACGGCGGCCGTCAGCGTTTGCTGAGTGTCGGCATCCGTGGTGAGCACCTTCTCGAGCGCGTCTTCGGTGGCCTTGCGCGACTGTGGCATGATGCCGGCCGCGCAACCCTGTGTCGCCGGGGTCACCGGTGTGTTCTGCATCTGCTTCACGGCGACGTTGAACTGCGGGGATTTCTTCACGAAAGCCACGTCATCGGGATCGGTGAGCGCCTTCTGCGACGTCGGGAAGTAGCCGGTGGCGATGTGCCACTGCGCCTGCACGGCGGGCGAGGACAGATACTTCACGAAGCTCCAGGCCGCCTGCTGTTCGGCATCCGAGTGGCCGTTGCCCATGATCCACACCGACGCGCCGCCGATGATCGGGCCGGAATCCGTGGCATCCATCTTCGGGTAGTTGCCGACGCCGACCTCGAAGGAGGCGTTCTTGATGAAACCGCCGAGGGCGCCGGTCGATTCCAGCGTGATAGCGGAGGCGCCCGACGAGAACGTCGACTGCGCCTGGGTGGTGTCACGCCCGATGTTGGTTGACAGCCCGTCCTTGATCATCTGGTCCCACCAGTCGAGGAACTTGACCGTGTTGGGGTTGTCGAACGACATCTGGGTGGCCCGGTCGCTGCCGCGCCCGTTGTCGGGGGAGCAGTAGAGATCGCCGTTCACGGCCATCTCCTCTTCGATGAACCAGCCGTAGATGGCCGCACCGAAGGGGTACTTGGCTGCGTTGGCCTTCTTGATGGCCTCGGCATCCCTGCGGATCTCATCGAGCGTTGCCGGCGGCTTGTCGGGGTCGAGCCCGGCCTTCTTGAACACGTCCTTGTTGTAGTAGAGCACGGGCGTCGACGTGTTGAACGGCATCGATTCGAGCTTGTTGTTGACCGTGTAGTAGCCGGCGATGGGCGGCTGGAGGTCCGATGTGTCGTACTTCTCAGCGTCGATGAAGTTCTGCATCGGCGTGACCGTGCCCGAGTCGATCATGAACTGGGTGCCGATGTCGTACACTTGTGCCATGGTCGGCGTGGCGCCCGTCTGGGCGGCGGCCTTGTATTTCGCGATCAGTTCGTCGTAGTTGCCTTGGAAGACACCCTTGACGACGATCTTGCCCTGGTTTTCCGGCAGGGCGTTGAAATCGGCGATGATCTTGTCGAGCTCCGGCCCGTTGGCCGAACCGGTCATCGAATGCCAAAACTCGACGGTCACCGGTCCGTTGGCGGCCGCGCCGCCACCTCCGGTTCCGTTGTCGGAGCCGCAGGCGCTCAACCCGGCGACGGCCAGGCAAGCGACGGCGACGAGCGCCGACACCTTTTTCAGTCGCATGACGTTTTTCCTTTCTTGTGATGTCTGGTGAAAGAGTGGGGGATCACTTCAGCGAGCCGGCGGTCAGACCTTTCACGATGAACCGTTGCCCGAAGATGACGATGATCATAACGGGCAGAACCGCCAGGAAGACCGACGCCATCACGACGCCGGGGTTGGGCATTTCCGCTGAGTTGAACTGGGTGATGCCGATCTGGATGGTCTGTTGATTGGCGTTCCGTGCCACCAGCAACGGCCAGAAGTACATGTTCCAGGTGTTGAGGAACGCGTAGATCGCCAACGCCGCCAGCGATGGCTTGACGATGGGCAGCAGGACGGAGAAGAGGAAGCGGCCGTGCCCAGCGCCGTCCAGGATGGCCGCCTCGTGCAGTTCGACGGGGAAGGTCAAGAAGGACTGGCGCATGAGGAAGATCGAAAAACCGGTCGCCATGAACGGCAACGACAAGGCGAGGATGGAGCCGAACCAGTTGTTGCCGATGAGTCCCCAACTCGACAGGTCGAGGAAGTTGGGGATGATGATGGCCTCCCACGGCACCATCATGGTGGCGATGCACAGGCCGAACCAGAAGCCCTTCGCCCGCAGCGGCAGGAAGACCAGCGCGTAGGCGGCGAGGGTCGCCGTGATGACCTGGAAGATGGTGACCAGCACCGACACGACAACGGAGTTGCCGTATTGCGCCAGCAGGTTGCTGGCCTGAATGACGGTGGCGTAGTTGCCGAAGTTGACTCCTGAGACGGGAAACACCCACGGCGGGGAGCTGAACAGGTCGGCGGGCAGCATCACGGAGCCGGCGAGCACGTAGTAGACGGGGAACAGCACGATGATCAGCAGGATCGCCAGCACGATGTAGCTGCCGATGTGGTGCGACTTGTGGTAGCGGCGCGCGGTGGGAGCGGGGGACGACGGGGCTTGGACGGTGGACGATGTCACTTGTAGAACACCTTCCTTTGCATGAGCCCGAACTGAAGGGCCGAGATGATGATGACGATGACGCACAGCACCATGGCTTGCGCGGAGGCGTAGCCGTAGTTCGCGTTGTTGTTGGCGAACGCTTGCTGGTAGATCGAATAGACCAGCGTGGTGGTGCCGCCGACGGGGCCGCCTTTGGTGAGGATGTGGATCTGGCCGAAGCTTTGTAGCGCCTGCAGCGTGCCGGTGACCACGAGGAAGAAGAACTGGGGACCGAGCAACGGCACGATGATCGACCACTGCAGCCTGATGCCGCCTGCTCCGTCGAGGCGGGCCGCTTCGATGATGTCGTCGGAGACGCTGCCCAGGCCGGCCATGAGGATGAGGATGTAGTAGCCGAGGTTCATCCAGACGGTGGCCGCCGCGATCGACACCAGGGCGAGCTCCGGCGTCGAGGTGAGCCATTGGATGGCCGGCACACCGATGACGGAGAGGATGCCGTTCAGCACGCCGTTGGCCGGGTTGTACATGACGGAGAAGGCGACCGAGGCGGTGGCGACGGAGAACGCGAACGGGATCGCGAACGCGCTGCGGAAGAACTTGATGCCGCCGATCCGCTGGTTGAGCATGAGCGAGATGACCAGCGAGATGACCAGCGTCGGGACGACGGTCAGCACCGTGAACTGCAGGGTGTTCAACAGCGTGAAGCCGAAGTTCGGGTCGGTGAACAACTGGGCGTAATGCTTGCCGCCGACGAAGCCGGACGGCTGCCCGAGGATGTTGTTCCCCTGAAACGACAAGACGACGCTGCGGGCGGTGGGGAAGAAGATGAAAACCCCGAACACTGCCAAGGCCGGCAAGAGGAACAGTATCGCGCCAAGCGCGCCTCGCCTCAGGTGATGGGGGCGTGTTGTCGATGACGCTTCAGCCATCGGACCTCCTGATGAATGCAGCAGGTGTGACGAGCACCTGCCATAGAGCCGATAGCGTCACTAGATCTGGGCATAAGTCTGGTCAACGCTGTCGAGACGATCAAACACGGGCATCTTAGTCTCGTGCGGCCGACCTGTCGTGGCGAAGCCTCGCCCGACAGGGAGGAAGCCGGGGGAAGTGGCGTCTCGGCGGTGGGTCCGTCGGCGCTCGTGAGGAAAGGCGCTGGTGAACGTCCAGCCGTGGGCGAAAACTGGAGCGAGCGTTTCGGCTAGGCCGTCGCCGGCCGGTCGTAGGCCAACCTGAGCTCCTCGAACGCGGCCAGCGATTCGGCCGCCTGGGTCTCGTCGAGGAGTTCGACGGCGAAGCCGTTTTGCACCAGCACGTAGTCGCCGACCTTGGCCTCCGGCACGTAGGCGAGGCAGCAGGTGAGCAGCTTCTCGCCGTGCTGCACGCGGGCCATGGGCAAGGTTCCAGGGAGGATCTCGACGATGGGGGACGGCACGATCACACACATGGGACGCCTCCTGATGTTTGTTGGCCGGGCTTTGCCTGTTTGGTCTCGACGACGAGCCCCATGGTACCGGGCGGGGCGGTGGCGCACGGCAGGCACGGGTCCACTTGACGGATCGCGCGCTCCATGGCGGCGTGCGGGTCAGCCGGGCGCCGGTCGGCGGCCTGGCGCAGGAGTTCGGCCAGCCATGGCTCGTTCTGCGCGGTCGGGGTGAGGATCGTCGCCGAGGCGACGGTGCCGTCAGCCGCGGCCCGGTAACGGTGGACGAGCAGGCCGCGAGCGCCATCCACCCAGCCGACGCCGGTGCCTGGTCCGGACCGGGGCGCGACGGGGACGCACAGCGGGCCGGTCAGCGTGTCGGGCGCGGCGAGCGTGGCGGCCACGGACTCGACGCAGTGCAGCGCCATGATCGCGCGCGCGGCCGCCGCGTCGCCGCCGCCTTGTCGCCACTCGGCCTGAAGCGCATGGGCGGCCGGTGTGTCGAGCGTCCCCACGCGAAGCTGTGCCACCGGGCCGACGCGGTAGCGGCCGGTCGCCGGCCCCAGGGCCGTGAGATAGGGGCGCGGCGCGGACGTGCCCGGGTTGGCCTCGGTGACGAGCGCGTCCCACTGGTCCGGTGTCGCCGCGGCGACGAGGACGGACCCATCAGGGGCGACGACGCGCAGGCCGTCGCCCAGGAGGTCGATGTTCCCGGCGGCGTCCACCAGTGCGGCGTCCGAGAGATTGGTCTCGTCCCGGTGAGCCGGGCCGTCGAGGGCTGTGCGGGCGAGGCGTTCCGTGGCCGCTCGGGCGTCGTCCAGCAGAGCGGCGCAGCGCTCGAGGTTCGCGGCCACGACCGGCGCGGCGACCCCGCCGGGGACGGCCGTCACCGGAAAGTGTCCGGGGGAGCCCGCCGCCGCCATGACGGCCTTGGCGAAGCGGCGCAGCGTCATCGCCTCGTCGCGCGCCGTGAAGACCAGCCCGGTGGCGTACATGTCGACGACCGATCCCCACTGGAGCAGACGCCGGATGGCGCGGGCGGCGGGCGGCAGCTCGGGCCGTCCGGCCAGCGCCTCGTACGCGCGCACCCCGGCGAGGTGGTGCGCGACGGGACAGATGCCGCACAGCCGTTCGGTGAGGGAGATCGCCTCGGTCAGCGGGCGCCCGGCGAGGAAACCGTCCACACGCGGCAGCCCCGCCAGATCGAAACGGGCGTCGACGGCGTGGCCGTCGGCGTCTTGGACCACGGTGACGCGGGCGGCCGACGGGTCGATCACGTCACCGAGCGTCTGACGGATCGTCATAGCAGGCCGCCTGACACGGCCGGGCCGCGCGTGCCGCCCAGCGGGGGGTCGAGCCTGCTGGTGACGGGCCCCGGCAGGCGTCGGTTTACGATGAGACGGTGCACGAACTCGGGCTGCTGCATGGCGTCGTCGAAACGGTGGAACTGGCCGTCGGCCAGGCCGGGACGACGCGCGTCGAGGCCGTGGGCTTGCGCGTCGGGACGCTGAGCGGCGCGCTGCCCGATGCCTTGCAGGGGGCTTGGCCGATCGCCGTGGCGGGCACCAGGCTCGACGGCGCCCGGTTGGACCTGGACGTGGTGCAGGCGGCGGTGTGGTGCCCGACGTGCCGGGCCGAGCAGCCGGTCGACGAGTTCTTCGCGCTGGTGTGTCCGGTCTGTGGCACGCCGACCGGCGTCCTCGTGCATGGCCGCGAGTTCGAGGTCGCCTACGCCGACCTGGACGATTCCTGAGACGGCGGACCGATTGGAGGAGACGCGGCGGGCGAGACGACGCGTGGAGGTCGGGCGGGGCCTGGAAGCAACCGGTGCGCCAGTCTGCCGGTGCTCACGGGGCCTTTGCCGGGCCGGGTCACGCATGGGGAAGCCCCCTGTCGCCTGGCGTCGGTGTGAACCGTGGATCATGGCTGGCCGGGGGCTGCGAGAGCTCCGCATCGGCCGCGGCGGGCGCGTCGAGCCACTCGTCGAGCGTCTGACAGGCGAGCGCGGTGGCCTCGCCGAGCGCAGCCGCCACGACATCGCTGAGCCCGAGACGGACCTCGACCGACGACGGCACGACGCCGACCACACGGATCAGCGTGGGTTCGCGTCCGAGCAGTCGGGCGGCCGCGAACACGTCGAGCAGCCCCACCTGGTGCGGGGAGAGCTTCGACGAGAGCAGACGTGGCACCTGGTCGCCCTCCAACTGGACGACCGTGCCCGGTGTTGGCCCAGCGACCGCGTCCAACACCAGCAGTTGCGTCGCGTCCTGGACGACGGGCACCAGCTCCATGCCGCCGGTGCCGCCGTCGACGTAGTCGACCGCCGCGTTCGGGCGCGCCGTCTGGACGGCGGCGAGCAATTCCAGGCCGACGCCGTCGTCTCCCATGATCGGGTTGCCGACGCCGAGAACCGTGACGCGGGGCACAGGCTCAGCCCACCTGGGGAGCGTCGACTGGCTTCGCGCCCCGGCGCACCCACACGCCGCCGTTGATCATGGCGGAGATGCCGCCGTGGCGTTCGAGCGAATCGGCGCGGAAGGCGAGGTAGACGTGCATGATGACGAACGCCCACAGCGCGAACATCATGCCGGTGTGGAACATGCGGATGTTGGCGACGCCGACCCAGTGGATCGGCGTCGAGACGAACGCCCAGAACGTGTTGTCCTGGTGGTACAGGCCGAACAGCACGAAGCCGGCGGCGAGTTGGAGCGCGCAGCCGACATAGAGCGCCGTGTAGGTGAGTTGCTGCAGCGGGTTGTGGGCCAGGTAGAGCGGCGCGTCTTTTTTGATGAACACGTAGTGCTGGACCACCCGGCCGAGGTTGCGCACGTCCTCCTTGCGTTTGAGCGGCCACAACGACGGCCAGCGTAGGTAGCGGTCGCGCGAGGTGAACGCCGACACGATGCGGGTGGCGCCGACGACCAGCCAGCAGAACGCTGCGGTGAAGTGGATGAGTCGCACCCAGCCCATGAGGAAGCCGGTCTGCTCGCCGCCGAAGGCGGTCGGGCCGAAGAACGGGTCCATGATGATGTAGCCGGTGCACGACAGCGTGAAGATCAAGATGACGTTGGCCCAGTGCTGCAGGCGCAGCGACGCCGACCAGACGTTGACGCGGACCCAGGCCGCCGGTCCCGTCGCCGTGGCCTGGCCGCCCAGGCTCGTGGGCCGCACGGCGACGAAGCCCTCGACGCGGAACTCGCCCACCGCATCGTCTGGGCCCACGGGGGCCACGGCGATGGCCAGCGGTCGCCAGCCGTCTCGGGAAGCGGCGTGGGCGTTGCGCTTGACGACGCTCCGGTCGTTCGGGCCGTGCTTGACGCGGGCCAGAACGCTGTCCAGGTCGCCGCGGATGACGACGACGTCGGCGGTCTCACCGTCATGGTCGAATGCCCGGACGCGCACGACGCCGTACCGACGCCCTGTGCTGGCCGGGTCGAGATCCTCGGCGGCGACCACGGGCGCGGGGCCACGTCCATAGCCGTCGGCCAGCGCCCTGGCGGCCGCCCTGTCGACGGGGTCGTCGCTGCCCGCCGGCGCGGCTGCCGCGAGCGCGAGCAGACTGCTCTCGCTGAGACGGCCCACGCTGAAGACCGTGCCGATGGTCAGCGCGGGGAGCGGTGTGTCGGTGATGGTGGCCGTCATGACGTCACGACCCCCAGCTCTTGCCCAGCGGGATCGAGCACGTGGACGGCGCACGACATGCACGGGTCGAAGGAGTGGATCGTGCGCAGTGGCTCCAGCGGCTGGGACTGGTCGACGAGGGGATGCTTGCCGTCGCCCGCCAGCGACGCCTCGTACGGGCCGATGTTGCCCTGCGCGTCCCGCCCGCCAGCGAGCCAAGTGGTCGGAACGACGGCCTGGTAGCGCGTGATGGCGCCGTTCTCGATGGTCACCCAGTGGCTGAGGTTGCCGCGGGCGACCTCGACGAACGAGTAGCCCGAGCAGTTCGCCGGCCAGCTCGACGGCTCCCACTTCGACGCGTCGAACACGTCGGTGTCGCCGGCCTGGAGGTTCTTGACGAACGTCGGGAACGTGTCGTTCGCGAGGATCTCGGCGGACGTCAGCGCCTCGACGGCCCGCGCCAGCGTGCGGCCCGCCGTCGAGTTGAGCTGGGCCAGCGTGATGCCGAGCTTCTTCGCCGCGGCGTCGACGATCTCCTTGGTGCGCGCGTGCCCTTGGGCGTAGGCGAGCAGCACCCGGGCGACCGGGCCGACCTGCATCACGTGGCCGTCGTAGCGTGGAGCTTTGCACCAGGTGTACTTGTCGGCGTCCCCCAGCCACTCGTACGGCGGGGTGGGGCCGGTGTAGGCGGGTGTCGTCTCGCCCTGGCTGGGGGCCAGCTCGACGTCGCCCTCCTGGTAGGACATCCAAGCCGAATGGACGCCTTCGGCGATCTTCGTCGGATCGAACGGATGGACGGTGGTGTAGTCGCCGTCGAGCAGCACGCCGGGCTTCACCTGCGTGTGCGCCGACGAGACCCGCGAGGTCGCCGGGTCGCCCGCGTAGATCGCGCCCGACATGCCCACGGCCAGGAAATTCGGCTGGGCGGCGCCGATGTCGAAGTAGTCCTTGTAGACGCCGGCGATGGCGAGCGCGTCGGGCACGTAACACGACTGCACGAAGTCCAACGATTCGGCGATCCAGTCTTGAACCTGGTCGAGCTGGACCTGGTTGATGGTCTCCGAATGGTCCAAGTCGATGGCGCAGGCCATGCCGCCGACGAGGAAATTCGGGTGCGGATTCTTGCCGCCGAACACGGTGCCGACCCGGATCATCGAGCGCTGGAACTCGAGCGCGTCGAGGTAGTGCGCGACGGCCATGAGGTTGGCCTCCGGCGGCAGCCGGTAGTCGGGATGGTCCCAGTAGCCGCCGGTGAAGATGCTGAGCTGGCCGGAGGCGAGCACGCCCTTGACCGTGTCGCGGACCGCCGTCATGCGCTCCAGCGTGTTGCCCTTCCACGTCGACCCGATGCTCTTGGCGAACGCGACGGCCTTGGCCGGGTCGGCCTGGGCGGCCGACGGCACGTTCACGAAGTCGAGCGCGTGCAGGTGGTAGAAGTGGATGACGTGGTCTTGGATCTCCTGCGAGCCGAGCACCATGTCACGGATGAGACGGGCCTGCGGGGGCGGATTCGAGCCGATGGCGTTTTCCACGGCGTTGACGGACGCGATCGCGTGGACGGATGTGCACACGCCGCAGATGCGTTGCACGAACGCCCAGGCGTCTCGCGGGTCGCGGCCGGTGACGATCGTCTCGATGCCACGGAACTGGGTGGCCTCGCTCCAGGCTTTCTGGATGGTCTTGCCGTCGGTCTCGATCTCGATGCGCAGGTGCCCTTCAATGCGGGTGAGCGGGTCGATGACGACTCGTTGTGCCATGCTCTTACTCCCTTCGGGCCGCTGGCCCGGTCACGAAGGGTCGCCGTGGCCGGCGACCCTTCGGTCGTGATTCAGTTCGCTTCGTCGGCGCCGGACGGTGTGGCCGGCGCGTGGTCATCTGTCGTGGCGCCATCGGCGGGTTGGGCGGCGTCCGCCGGCGAGCTGGTGGGCTCGGCGTCGCCGAACGCGGCGAGCGGCTGCTCGCCCTCGACCGTCCGTTTGCCGGCGGCGTGCCGGGCGGCGGTGATGCCGGCGTGGATCGCGACGCCCGCCACCGTGGCCCCGACCACGCCCCAGCCGACCTTTTCGGCCGTGGCTTCCACGCCCAGACCGGTGACGTTGGGCAAGACGTGGTAGAAGGGCGTGAAGCGGTCGAAGAATTCCTTCTCGGTGCAGCCGATGCACGGATGGCCGGCCCC
>QMCE01001935.1_pt1 | contig 11473 bp, 10 predicted proteins | sample 1821851 | NCBI WGS metagenome assembly QMCE01 (sample SAMN09453174, study PRJNA476694) | Termite gut metagenome, whole genome shotgun sequencing project. | isolation source: worker | host: Odontotermes sp. | place: South Africa:Pretoria | collected 2016-01-28
CCGCCCTCGGGACGGGAATTCAACCCTGCTATAGCGGATCTCAGGTTACAAGGCACCGCTAGCGCCCCGTCTAGCGCGATAAAGCGATTATAGCGCCTGAAGGATGTAAAGTCAACGACCGGCGCTCATCAACTTTTTGATAGCTTTTCAATTATTTTTTCTTTTGTAATCCCCTCAAACGACGTCAAAACCGCGTCCGCGCCGCAAGGACCAAACTGCGCGCGATCCGGCTGCGCGTACTGTATCACGCTCATACCGGCGGCTTTTGCGGCCTTAACTCCGCTGGGCGCGTCCTCGATAACCACGCATTTTTGCGGCGGAACGCCCAGCCGCTCCGCCGCCAATAAGAAGATATCCGGCGCGGGCTTCGCGCGCTCAACATCCTCCACGCTTACAACCGCGCCCACGAGCGCCTCGGCGGCGTTCTGCCGCAGCAAGCTCCATGCCCTCGCGCTGAAATTGCTCGTCGCGACGGCGATCTTTAGGCCGCTCTTGTGCAGGCTCTTCATCATCTCAAACGCGAACGGCACCGGCAGCACTTCACCCCGCTCGTTCCTGGCGTCCATGTATTTTTCTTCTAAACCGACAAGCTCGTCAACCGAAGCGGACAGCGAATACCGCTCCCTAAGAGCCTGCCACGTCTCAGACGAAGAGATCCCGTAAAACTCCTCGCTCACCTCGCGCGTAACCCCGCTTATGCCGCAGCCGCGCAGAATCTCTACCACCGCCTCGTCGTACCAGAGCTGGGAATCGCTCAACACGCCGTCCATATCAAAGATAATCGCCTCCAAATAAGTCCGCCTCCTATAATGTTGTCGCTCTATACTATACACGAAAAAGAGGCCGGACAAAACGCCCGGCCCCGCAAAACAGCATTTTCGATTACTTCATCGTCATCTTTACCTTTGAATAGGTCGTTTTGGCCGTATTCACGTCCTTCGCGGCGGCGCTCTTCGTTTTATAGTAGCCGCGCTGGTTCATCTGGGTAAACACCTGGAATTGATCCTGACAGATCGTGTTGTGCTGCTTTGTGAGCATCTGGCGCATAGTCGGTATGGAGGTTTCCGTAATGCCCATCGCGTAGATGCCCGCGAGCTGCTTCTGCTGGTTCAGCAGGTCGTTCAACAGTTCCTTTTCCGTCATCATCGTACTCTTCATAGAAGCGCTCTTTGCCGCCGCGCTCTTCATCGAAGCGCCTTTTTTCGAGGCCGTACTCTTCATCGACATGCCCTTCGATGCTGTACTCTTCATCGACGCGCCCTTCGAGGCCGTGCTTTTCATCGACGCGCTCTTCGTAGCCGTACTCTTTTTCGATGCGCTCTTCATAGACGCGCTTTTGGTTCCGGCGCTCTTCATCGTCGCGCTCTTTGACGCCGTACTCTTTTTGGGCGCGCTCTTCGATGCGGCGCTCTTCATGCCAGAGGCTTTAGCCGCCGTGCTCTTCGCGCCTGTGCTCTTCGCCAGCGTGCTCATCATCGACATGTTCATCATAACTCTCCCCCTTATGCGTGGCTGTTCAGATAGCTGAACAGCTGGTCGAAATTCTTTTTATGATGCTGCTTCATTTGCGTGCTGAGGCTCTTCAGCGCCGGGTCGGTAAAATAGCCCGAATACACTTCGCACTTTTTGTAGGCGAGCGCCGCCTGGTTCAATTGATCCTGCAAGGTTCCCAAGTCCTTCGTCGTAAGTTGATTGCCTGCCATAGAAATCCCTCCGTTTGGCTAGAATGGCTATAGCTTGTACCAAGGCAAGAAAAAAATACGCTTTTGTCCAATTTTGTTATGTACATATCAATTTATTGCCAAGCATGTTCCGCTGTGATATATTCGGAGCAACCGAATAGAGTCGAAGTGTTCCGGCGGCTTATTGCGTTTCATCGGGAAAATGTTGAAAGGAGGCTGCCGCCAGGATTAACTGGGAACGCGGAGAGCGCCGATAAGCGCTTAACCGCACGGTACCGCCACTGTAGGCGCGCGCGCCCGGCGCAAACGAAAGTGAGCCACTGTGACATCACGGGAAGGCAGCCGGGCGGATTGTGAGCATTTCACACGCGCGAGAGTCAGGAGACCGGCTTCGATAGCAGCATCGCGCCCACGAGTAATGGGCCGCTGTAATTTCGCGGAAAATCGGCCGCGGAGACGCTTATGCGCCTCCGCTTTTTTATTTCGCCGTGTAGGGGCGGGGTTCCATCCCCGCCCGCGATACACAAACGCGCGTTTGGGTCACAGGCGAATGTTTGGGTCGCGGGCGAACGTTTGGGTCGCGGGCGAACGTTTGGGTCGCGGGCGAACGTTTGGGTCGCGGGCGAACACAGTTCGCCCCTACAGCCTGAGCCGATACCGATGAATCGGCTCGAAGCAGCAAAATACCCACAACAAAGTTTAAATGGAGAATGTGAATGAAACGAACAAAACTCTTTGCTCTTTTATTAGCAATCGCGCTGCTCATATCCCTGGCGTCGGGCTGCGCCGCGCCATCGCCCGCCTCCGCGCCGGAACCGCCCGCACCCGCGCCGGTTGCAGCGCCCGCCGCGACGCCGGAACCGCCCGCGCCCGCCGCGCCGCCCGCAAGCTACGAGGAGGGCACGTCCCCGTCGGACGATATCGTCAACACGACCGCCGCCGACAAGGTGCTGCTCGTCGTCAGCTTCGGCACGAGCTTTAATCAAAGCCGCGACCTCACGATCGGCGGCATCGAAGCCGCTATGAGGGCCGCCTTCCCCGATTATCAGGTGCGCAGGGCCTTTACGGCGCAGATCATCATCGACAAGCTGGCCGAGCGGGACGGCCTGAGGATCGACGACATCGAAACAGCTATGGACAGGCTGGTGCTGGACAAGGTTAAGGAAGTCGTCATTCAGCCCACTACGGTATTGTCAGGCTACGAGTACGACGACGTAATAGAGGCTATAACGCCCTACGCCGATAAGTTCGAGAGCTTCAAGGTCGGCAAGCCGCTGCTTAGCGACGAGTCCGACTACGACGCCGTCGCGAACATAGTGCTCTCCGAGCTCGCTCCGTATGAAGCGGAGGATACGGCTGTGCTGCTCATGGGCCACGGCACGCATCACGCAGCCAACGCCGCATATCCGAAATTCGAAAGCGTGCTCAGAGAGAAGGGGCGCGACGACATCTACGTCGGTACCGTCGAGGGCGGAGTGCTGATCGAAGACCTTCAGCCTGTTTTGCGGGAGAAGGGCGTGAAGAAGGTCGTGCTCCGGCCGCTCATGGTCGTGGCGGGCGATCACGCCAACAACGACATGGCGGGCGCCGAGGACGACGCCTGGAAGACCATACTCGAATCGGACGGCTACGAGGTCGAGGCCGTAATCGAAGGATTGGGCCAGATCAAGGCCATTCAGGAGCTCTATATTCAGCACGCGAAGGACGCGATAGACTCGAAAGGCGTACAGATCGCACCGGCGGCGGCTTCGGCCGCCGCCTCCGGCCTGACGGGCCGTCGCATTGAAGACGGCGTGTATTCGCTCGACGTCAAGTCCAGCGCGTCCATGTTCAAATTCGTCGAATGCAATTTGACTGTAGAGGGCGGCGATATGATTGCGGACGTAACGCTCAGCGCGCAAGGCTACGGCAAGCTCTATATGGGCACGGGCGAGCAGGCGCTGACCGACACCGCCAATCATCACGATTTCAGGCTCAACGGCGAACGGCATTCCTTCACCATCCCCGTCGCCGCGCTGGACGCGGAGCTGGATTGCGCGGGCTGGAGCATTCGCCGTGAGCAGTGGTACGACCATACCGTCGTATTCCAATCGGCCAGCATCCCCGACAGCGCGTACGCGCCCTGCCACGTCGCGGTGACCTTAACGGGCGGCAGCGGCAAGGCGGGCGTCGCGTCGCCGGCGGCGCTCCTGCGTAAGGATGGGGCCGATTTCGCCCGCATCACATGGAGCAGCCCGAACTACACCTACATGATAATCGATGGCGTTGAATACCTGCCCGTCAATACCGAGGGCAACTCCGTATTCGAAATCCCCGTTTCGCTGGACGCAGACATGAGCGTCATCGCCTGTACTGTCGCGATGGGCTCGCCGCACGAGATCGAGTACACACTGCGATTCGATTCGGAGACGATTCAGAGAGAAGGCTACAGCTATTAAGTTAAGAATAAAAATATTAGTCCTGCTCATTTGTATGCTCACGGGCTGCGCGCCGCAGGCGCGCGCGCCCGAACTGAGTCCTTCCCAGACCCCAAACCCCGCGAAGCTTGAAAGCGCCGCGCCCGCGCCAATCGCACCGACGCCCGCGCCGCTGAACTTCGGCGCGCTGCAAACTACAGGCAGCATGGCGCTCAGCTACGCCTCGCAGTTTAGCGTGGACTACCTCACGGGCGGCTACTCACTGATCACGATTACAGACGGCGGGCGGTTCCTGCTCGTACCCGAAGACTTGGAAACGCCGTCCGATATGGACGCGGATATCGCCGTTTTGCGCCAGCCCATAGAGAATATCTACCTCGCCGCGACGAGCGCGATGTGCCTGTTCGATTCGCTCGACGCGCTCGGCTCAATCGCCATGTCCGGCACACAGGCGGAGGGCTGGTATATAAAAAACGCGCGCGCGGCGATGGAGCGCGGCGAAATCGTGTACGCGGGGAAATACAGCGCCCCCGATTACGAGATGATCATAACCAAGAATTGCTCGCTCGCCATCGAATCGACCATGATCAACCATACGCCGGAGGTCAAGGAAAAGCTTGATGACTTGGGCGTGCCCGTTTTAGTGGAACGCTCCAGCTACGAGGAGCACCCCCTGGGCCGGACGGAGTGGATCAAGCTCTACGCCCTGCTCCTGGGCAAGGACGAGCTCGCGAAAAAATTGTTTATCGAGCAAGCGGCGTATTTAGACGATATACCCTCGGAAAGCGCGGGAAAATCCGTCGCGTTCTTCTATATAAGCTCCTCCGGCAGCGCGGTCGTGCGCAAGGACGGCGACTATGTGACGAAGATGATCGAGCTCGCGGGCGGCAGCTATGTCTTTTCCGGCATGGGCGGCGACAGCGCGACCGGCTCCATGAACCTGAACATGGAGCAGTTCTACGCGGGCGCGAAGGACGCCGATATCCTCATCTACAACAGCTCCATCGACGGCGAGGTGCGCAGTATTTCGGAATTGCTCGGCAAAAGCCATCTGATCGCCGATTTTAAGGCCGTCAGGAACGGCGACGCATGGTGTACGGGAAATAATCTCTTTCAGGAGACGACCGAATTCGGCGCTTTGATTTCGGACATGCACCGCATTTTTACGGAGGATTTGGGCGATTCGGAGGAATTGAGGTTTTTATATAGGTTGGCGTAGGGCGCGACGCCCCCGGCGCGCCGTTCAACGGAAATCAGGGCAGACACAAGGTCTGCCCCTACAATTTGGGGTTATGGGTTGGATCACGGACGGCCACAGGACGCCCCTACAACGGACGTTGTTGACCACGGGCGGGCATGGAAACCCGCCCCTGCACACGGAAATAGGGTCATAGAGGAGAACAGCCATGCCACAGGACGCAACGATCCGTACCCGGCGTTCGCGATATATAATAGTTGCCATCGCGCTCGTTTTGCTGCTCGTTGCGCTGGTCGCGCTTAATATCGGGATTGGCAGCGTCAATCTCTCCATACGCGAAATTCTATCCAGCCTGTTTTCCGAGAACACCGGCACTCCCGAAAGCGATATCCTGTTCAAGGTGCGCCTGCCGCGCCTGCTGGCGGGCATGATCCTGGGCGGGGCGCTCGCGCTCTCCGGCTTTTTGCTGCAAACCTTCTTCAACAACCCTATCGCTGGGCCGTACGTGCTCGGCATATCCTCGGGCGCGAAGCTCGCCGTCGCGCTGGTTATGGTCTTCGTTTTAAGCCGGGGCGGGACGGTCTCGTCCTCGCTGCTGATCGTATCGGCCTTCGCGGGCTCTTTGCTCTCGATGGGCTTCGTCATGCTGATTGCGCAACGAGTCCGGCGCGCGTCTGTGCTGATCGTCAGCGGCGTGATGATCGGCTATATCTGCTCGGCTATAACCGATTTCGTCGTCACATTCGCGAGCGACGAGAGTATAGTCAATCTGCACAACTGGTCGCTGGGCAGCTTCTCAGGGACGTCCTGGAACGACGTGGGCGTTATGGCGCTCGTAGTATTTCTCGCGTCGGCACTCGTCTTTTTGCTCTCAAAGCCCATCGGCGCGTACCAGCTCGGCGAGAGCTACGCCCTGAGCGTCGGCGTAAATATCAAGGCGTTCCGCGCCGCGCTCGTCCTGTTATCCAGCATACTCTGCGCGTGCGTGACGGCCTTCGCGGGGCCGATCTCCTTCGTGGGCATCGCTGTCCCCCACCTCATCAAATCCTTCACGAAAACGGCAAAACCGATTCTTATCATTCCACTCTGCTTCCTCGGCGGGGCCGTGTTCTGCCTGGGCTGCGACTTGATCGCGCGCACGGTCTACGCACCCGTCGAGATGAGCGTCAGCTCGGTCAGCTCGCTGCTGGGCGCGCCGGTCGTCATCTATATACTGGCGGGAAGGGCGAAGCTAGCCGGAAAATCAGCGAGCCGCAAGGCTATGTCGCAAAGCGGAGCGCCCGGGAACGCGCCACCCGCGCGCGGCGGAGGCGAAACGGCCAGCTTCTTTCAGGCCGAAAGGCTCTCCGTCGGCTACGGCAATCAGCCCGTTATAGAGGATATCGGCGTCGCGCTGAAGAAGGGCCAGGTGCTTACGCTGATCGGGCCGAACGGCTCCGGCAAATCGACCGTGCTAAAGAGCGTTGTAAAGCAGCTCGCGCCCCTCGGCGGCAGCGTATACATCGGCGGCGAAGCCATAGAGAGCATCCGTGCGCGCGCGTTCTCCCGCCGCGCCGCCGTCGTGCTGACGGAGCGCCCCAAGCCGGAGCTTATGACCTGCTGGGACGTCGCCGCCGCAGGGCGCTACCCGTATACGGGTATGCTGGGCATATTATCGGAGGCCGACCGCGAAAAGGTCACAGACGCTTTGCGCACCGTGAACGCTCTGGATATCAAGGATCGGAGTTTTGCCGAGGTGAGCGACGGCCAGCTCCAGAGGGTGCTGCTCGCGCGCGCGATTTGTCAGGAGCCGGAAATACTCGTCTTGGACGAGCCGACGTCCTATCTCGACATCCGCTACGCCGTCGGTATCCTCGATACGCTGATCCAAATGGCGCGCGAACGCGGCGCGCTCGTCATCCTCTCGCTGCACGAGCTCAACTACGCCAAGCGCGTGTCCGACCTCGTGATGTGCGTCAAGGACAGCCGCGTTCTGTATCTCGACACGCCGGACAAAATCTTCACTGATGAGATCATCAGCCGCCTGTACGACCTGCCGGAGGGCTATTATGAACAATTATTCGGAGGATTGTAAGCGCTCCGCACGTTTGCTATGATGGAATTATGAAATCCTGTAGGGGCGAACTGTGTTCGCCCGCGATAAACCGCCTGCCTGTAGGGACGCCATATATGGCGTCCGTGACCTACAGCGGGCATATTCTATTATCACGGACGCGATATATCGCGTCACTACAGAATGAATGCCGGGTTATGGAGTCGCGGGCGATTCATGAATCGCCCCTACAATAATGGGTCGTATTTGAGGTCGCGGGCGAACACAGTTCGCCCCAACATGGTGACAATTATGCGCAATCGCCTTTTAGCGTTTATCGTTATAATCCTCGCGTTTTTATCCATTTCGGCAGTAAGCGCGAACGCCGCAAGCGCGCCGAAGCCCGCCGCGCCCGTTCCGGCCTCCGCGTTCGCGCGCGACTTCACGAACGGCTATGTCTTTCCGTTTTCCAGCGCGCGGGCGCTGACTAAAGCGGATTTCGCCGAACTCATGGGGCGGCCCGCGGGCAAGCCGTATTTCGAGCTGCTGCGCTACGCGCGCAACGAGATATACGCACGCCACGGGCATATATTCAGGGACGCGGATTTGAGCGCGCACTACGCGGCGTGCGCGTGGTATCGCCCGCTGGAGCGCGAAACGCCGCTTAGCGCGCGGGAGGAAGCGAACGTGGCGCTGATCGCGGCTTTGGAGCGGGGGGTGAATTCCGGCGAGATAATATCAGCCGACATTCCCGAGGGCCGAAGCGCGTTCATAAGCGTTTATCCTGTCAAATTCGGCCACCAATACGCCTTTTTCGATAAAAACACTAAAGCGCTGTCCGAGCCGTTCCTGCTCGCGGAGGCGATAGACGGCGATTGGCAAGGCGGCGGACCCGCGGCGTTCATCCGGCATAGTTTGGACGGCGACGTGCTGCACGGGCGCGGCGGCAAGCAGCTTACGCCGGATAACGGCGCGCGGTATGAGTATGACGAGCGCGGCTGCCTTGTGCGCGAGGCCCGCGACGGCGCTGCTATGGCCGTATCGCTGCTCAATCCCGAAACGCTCTGCCCGATTGCGTCCGTCTCCTATCCCTGCGACGAGTGGGGCTGGATCACCGCCGAAGACCTCAGCTACAACGAATACCTATTCATCTCCATGCCCGATGGCCGATATATCTCCAATATAGGCGGAAAGTCCCAGTTGATCGACAAGCACGGTAATATGCTGCAAACCTTGCCGTATAAGGCCGGAACAAACTTCGGAATGGAGGGCAATCGCTGGATAGGTACGTATTATGAATTCGAAGGCGAGTTTCGCGCCCCCGTCATGAACGCAGAGGGCAAGTGGGGCGCAATCGACGAAAACATGAAGCTGGCCGTACCCTTCGACTTCGATTCGCCGCTCAGGTATCATGAGGGCTATGTCGAACTCTATTTGGGGAACGGGCAACACAGCTATATCGACGGGTACGGGAATGTCTCAGAGAATTCGCCGTCTCCCGATAATATCGAAGGGTTCATCCGCCTTTCCGCAACGCGCTCCATCGGATATCCGAAGAATTCGAATTACTTTGGCTCGAAATTTGGCCTCGCGGATGAAAACGGCGATTGGCTGATCGAGCCGGAATGCGAGTACATTTACGACTTGGGAAACAACAGGCTTTGGATCAGCAAAAAGGTCTATAATGTCACGCGCTGCGGCCTGTACGACTACGACGGCAACGAGATCCTGCCCGTTCGGTATAAATCGCTCTCGCGCAGCGGAGATTTATATGAGGCGGAGGACAGCGCGGGGCGCGGCCTTATCGACGAAGCGGGGCGCTGGCTCGTGCGCGTGCCGGAGTATCTTTATTTGATGGATGAGTAGGGTATCAATATGAAACGAATTCTAATAATATCGCTGATATGCGCGCTGTGCGCGCTTATAGGCTGCGCGCCGGCGGTCATGCCCGCCCCGACGCCCATCGTCACCGTTACGCCCGGGCCGCCGCCCGCCGTCACGCCCGGAACCTCGCCCACCATATCGCCGGGGCCAATACCTGGCGAAATCGGCTTGCGCATTGCGCCGGAGAAATACCCGCGCGTGGACGGCTCCACGGCGACGCTTCCGCTTTCGCTTTTGCTGGCCGAGAGAATTACCGGCGTAAGCGACCCTGATACGCTATCGCTGCTCGTAGAGCACAGCGGCACGTCCAGCGCCTATCAAAACCTGCGCTGGGGCGACGCGAAGCTGCTCATCGTCTACGAGGCCGACCTTCAAACTAAGCGGGAGCTCGAAATCGACAGCCTGAATTGGATCACCACGCCTATAGGACGCGACGCGCTCGTATTTTTGACGAACGAAGCGAACCCCGTAGACAGCCTGACCGTCGGGCAAGTCCGGCAAATCTACGCCGGTGAGATCACGAACTGGAACGAGGTCGGCGGCAGCGACGCGCCGATCCTCGCCTTCCGGCGCAACGCCACCAGCGGCTCACAGGCGTTGATGGAAAAGCTGGTCATGAATTATAAGCCGATGGCCGACGCGCCCGCAGACATGCTGCCCATCGGCGATATGGGCGAGCTGGTGGACGCCGTAGCCGCCTACGACAACAGCGCGAACGCGCTGGGCTATTCCGTGTATTACTACGTAAACAACATGTACCTCCAGCCCGGCATAAAGCTGCTCTCCATCGACGGAACCGAGCCCAACAACGATACGATTCGCAGCGGCGCATATCCGCTCACAAACGACTTTTATGCGATAATAAGCGATGAAGCATTCAAGGATTCCCGCGAGCGGTTATTATTCGAATACCTTACCGGCAGGCAGGGCAGAGCGCTAATACGCGAGGCGGGGTATGTCGAGCTCGGGGAGGAGCCGTGATAATCCGGCAGGAGCGGCCCTCCGATTATCGCGAAGTCTACGAGCTGGTAAAGGCGGCGTTCGCCTTTTCGGAGCACTCGGACGACACCGAGGCGGACTACCTGAACGCTCTTAGAAAAAAAGAGGCGTTCATTCCCGAGCTCTCACTGGTCGCGGAGCGTGAAAACGGCCAAATCATTGGACAGATCGTATTATATAAGACAGATATCACAACGCCGGATAAAGTTGTGACAGAATTGGTCCTGTCGCCGATCAGCGTGCGGCCCGATTATTTCCGGCGGGGCGTCGCGCGCGCCATGATGGAAAGGGCGTTTGAAATCGCCAAAAGCTTGGGGTATAAAGCCGTATTCCTCTGCGGAGACCCGCATTTCTACCGTAAATTCGGCTTTGCCCCCTCGTTGGAGAAAGAAATCTATCATATCTCCGACGCTAGCAGAAACGCAGAATGGTGCATGGTTAAGGAATTGTCATTTGGCGCGTTAAAGGGTATTCACGGCGCCATAAATATTGTATAATATGGGCGTATTCTAGCATATAACGGCGTATCGGCAAAAAACAGAATAAGGTGGGATACAAATGAGGGCAATCTTCGAATCGCTTTTCTCCGTCGCGTATCTGGTCGTGATTATCATGCTCGGCATAGCGCTGCTGCGCCGCAATCAGCCCCGCCAGGGCTATGTGCGCCCCAGCGCCGCGCGCGAAAAGCAAGGGCAGTACCGCCTGTTCGGTATAATGGCGCTGATACTCGGCGGCGGCGACGCGTTCCATCTCATACCTAGAATCTTCGCGAATATAGGTATGGACATCCCCGCCGCGCTCGGCTTCGGCACGCTCGTAACCTCGATCACGATGACGGTCTTCTACGTCCTGCTCTATCATTTCTGGAAATTGCGGTACGACGTCTACGGGCGCAGCGAGCTGACGATCTGCGTCTACGCGCTCGCCGTCATCCGCGTCGCGCTGTGCCTCTTCCCGCAAAACGACTGGTTCAGCGGCAATTCGCCTCTGGCGTGGGGCATTTACCGCAACATACCGTTCGCGCTCCTCGGCGCGCTCATCATCGTGCTCTTCTTCCAAATGGCGCGGGACAAGCGCGACGGCACCTTCAAGCATCTGTGGCTCGCCGTATTGCTGAGCTTCGTCTTCTATATCCCCGTCGTGCTCTTCGCGGACGCCGCCCCTATCGTTGGGATGCTAATGCTGCCCAAGACGGTGATGTATGTTTTGATTGTGTGTATGGGATTGAAGATGTAGATTTTATATATAGTTTAACGCGGGG
>QMCE01001936.1_pt1 | contig 11471 bp, 9 predicted proteins | sample 1821851 | NCBI WGS metagenome assembly QMCE01 (sample SAMN09453174, study PRJNA476694) | Termite gut metagenome, whole genome shotgun sequencing project. | isolation source: worker | host: Odontotermes sp. | place: South Africa:Pretoria | collected 2016-01-28
ATGGCGTGGAATGGATACGACTGCATTACACCTATCCGACTGGTTTCCCCGACGATGTGATGGAGGTGATGGCGCGCGAGGAGAAGATATGTAAATATATCGACATCCCTTTGCAGCATATATCTGATAATCAACTCATTACAATGCGCCGCGGGATCACCTCGCAACAAACTCGCGAACTGATCGCAAAGTTGCGAATGCAGGTGCCGGGTATTGCTATTCGCACCACTCTGCTGGTCGGATATCCCGGTGAAACGGAGGTCGATTTTGCAGAATTGCTCGATTTTGTACGCGATACGAGGTTCGAACGCCTCGGTGTGTTCGCATATAGTCGCGAGGAGGGCACCCATTCGGCGACTATGGACGACGATGTTCCGGCAGAAGTAAAAGAGCAGCGCGTAGAGGCGGTGATGCGGCTTCAGGCCGAGATCTCGCTGTCGTTGAATGAGGTGCGCGTGGGACGGGTCGAGAAGGTGATCATCGACCGTCGCGAGGGTGAATTCTGGGTGGCGCGCTCGCAATACGACTCTCCGGAAGTCGATGGCGAGATACTCATTCCGGCAACTGCGCGTCTCGAGCCGGGATCGTTCTACAAAGTACAGATCACGGCGGCCGAGGAGTATGATCTGTATGGATGTGTTCTATAAATGAGGTTCTTTAACGGGTAAATCTGTAAGCCTTTCTGGTACTGTGGGCGCAGTGTGCAGGTGCTACTTCGGATCGTTCAGCATATCCGGATTTTCGCGCTGATCGAAGGCATAAAACCCCCGTCTCATCGGCCAAATCGCAGAACCGAAATCATGTACACGCAATCCGTGGCACATTCGGGAATATACAGGGCGAGTTCGTACGATTATTCTCATTCCTCGCTCTGCGACACCGGCCATCGGCCCGCACCGTAACAACTTCCAATCCCCGCCTTATGAACGCTCGAAACAACCTGTCCCAGGCTTTCGCTTTCAGGTCGACTAACCATGCATTCTACACATTATAATTTATTACCATATTCGACAATAAATCATTCGTAATTCATAAATTTTTCCTACCTTTGTAGTAGTATGTCGACAGAAGCCCTGATAGATGGTATTCGCGCGAAGATCGCCAGGCTTGTGGCCGAGAACCACCGCCTCGAAAGCGAGCGCAACACCATGGCACAACAGCAAGAAAAGCTTCGGGTCGAGAACCGTCAACTGCGCGAGCAAGCCGTGAGCCTCGAACGAAGGGTCGCCAAACTGGAATTGCAGGGCGGACTAAAGGGCAAAGACGACAACAAGGCAGCACGAGCACGCATAAACCGCCTGATGCGGGAGGTCGATAAGTGCATAGCGTTGCTGGGGAAGTAAAGTATCGGGATGTCGGAAAAACTGAATATAAAACTTACGATCGCCGGGAAGGTCTATCCGCTGACCATCGACCGCGAGATCGAGGAACGCTACCGTCGCGCCGAGGCCGACATAAACAAAGCAGTGACCGATTTCCGGGGGCGCATACGAGCCGAAACCGAAGATTATCTCGCTTTGGCTGCGCTACAGATAGCACTGACCAAGGTCGAGATGGAGATGAGTCGCTCGCTGGGCTCCGAGATCGATGCCCTGAAGGATATCGACAAGGAACTGGATCGGCATCTCAACTCACTGAAATAGAGTTCTTTAACATATAAACAGGAATACCCGCATAGATTCCTTTCAGCTTTGCGAAACTTAACATTTTTCTACGACGGAGCTGTACTCGGCGTATCAAAAACAGGCCTTAACCCCACGCGGGGTGTATCTGAGGATACCGTTGGACGTTTGCGACTCACCGGAGGCCCCACAAATGACGACTGAGGAGTTCGTCAAACAGCAAGGGAAATTCTATGCGGGTTTTTTATGGTCCGTTATCAACGGGCGGACGTGGGCGTTAGATCCGCCTGAGGCTTTCGAGCGGCCGCTCGTATCCGAAACCACCGAAGACGAAAGATATCTGTTGCCCGAAAGCCGCGTATTCGAAAAAACAGGGTCGATAGAGTCGCGTAACGGCACAGTACACCATGGATTTCCTGCAATCAAGCGTGCCCGGGAGGAGTTTTTGCTTAAGGTGTCTGTTCGACATCCGGGCAGATAGCAGTTATTCCGCCTAAGCACTTGCCGCGAGATCGCCAACAAGGTGGGTGGGAATACCATCCGACAGCAAGACAGCATCGTACAATTTTGATTTTTTTCAATTTATATTTTTGCATACTAACCACTAAACATTACATAACTATGATAGAAACAGCACTGATAGCTCTGGCGGCAGCCGGAGTCGGCATAGTCGGTTACATCTTTATCGCCAACAAGGTGGGTGGGAATACCATCCGGCGGCGTGTCGAGGAGGCCATGCGCGACGCCCATGCCGAGGGCGAGATGATCAAAAAGACGAAAGAGCTGCAAGCCAAGGAGAAGTTTATGCAGATGCGCAGCGAACACGACCGCATGGTCAACGAGCGCAACTCGAAACTCAAAGAGCGCGAGCAAGGCATCAAACAGATCGAGACGACCCTCCAGAACAAGCAGGCCGAACTGGAAAACAAGACCGCCGAGACAGAGCGCACACGCGAGCAGATGGAGAGCCAAATGTCGACTCTGGATCGTAAAAAAGAGGAGTTGGACAAGCTCATAAAGGAGCAAAACACCAAATTAGAGCAAATCGGTGGTTTGAGCGGCGAGCAGGCCAGGGAGATCCTCACCGAGAATATGAAAGAGGAAGCCAAGGCCGATGCCGCGGCATATATCAGCGAAACGGTAGAGGAGGCCAAGATGACGGCGGGCAAAGAGGCTCGCAAGATCGTTGTGCAGACCATCCAAAGGGTGGCCACCGAGGCGGCTATCGAGAATTCGGTGACTGTGTTCAACATCGATAACGACGAGGTGAAGGGTCGCATTATAGGGCGTGAAGGACGTAATATCCGCGCGCTGGAGGCGGCTACGGGGGTCGAGATCATTGTCGACGACACGCCCGAGGCTATCATCCTGTCGGGTTTCGACCCCGTGCGCAGGGAGATCGCAAGGCTGGCGCTCCACCAGTTGGTCACCGACGGACGTATACATCCGGCACGTATCGAAGAGGTGGTCACAAAGGTGCAGAAACAGATCGAAGAAGAGATCGTCGAGGCCGGTAAGCGTACGACGATAGACTTGGGTATCCACGGTCTGCATCCGGAGTTGGTAAGACTTATAGGCAAGATGAAATACCGGTCGTCGTATGGCCAGAACCTGCTGCAGCACTCGCGCGAGACGGCCAACATGTGCGGAATTATGGCCGCCGAACTGGGCCTGAACCCCAAGACGGCGCGCAGGGCGGGTCTGTTGCACGACATAGGCAAGGTGCCCGACGATGAGCCCGAACTGCCACACGCTATAATCGGCATGAAACTCGCCGAGAAATATAAAGAGAAACCCGAGGTCGTGAACGCGATAGGTGCACACCACGACGAGATGGAGATGACATCGCTGATAGCTCCTATCGTTCAGGTTTGCGATGCCATTTCGGGGGCACGTCCCGGAGCGCGACGCGAGGTAGTGGAGTCATATATCAAGCGTCTGAAAGAGATGGAGGATATCGCGATGAGCTACGACGGGGTGCTGAAAACCTACGCAATACAGGCGGGCAGAGAGTTGCGTGTGATCGTCGGCAGCGAGAAGTTGACCGACCAGCAGGCCGACGGTCTGTCACACGAAATTGCCAAGAAGATACAGGATGAGATGACATATCCAGGCCAGGTCAAGATCACGGTGATCAGGGAGACCCGAGCCGTGAGCTATGCCAAGTAGGGGGTTATTATGAGTAGAGCGATCGTTCTGCTGGCGCGCGTGGCTCGTGTCGATGGCGGCATGGGCACAATCGTCGGGCCAGAGAGCTACTTCTATAGAGAAAGATATCTTTGGCAATACCGTTATAAAAGATAGCGACGGATATACCGCACTAAAAATCGAAAAAAAATATCTTCGGTAACACGATCGTCAAAGATGGAAATGGTCATACTATAAGAAAAGACCAAGAAAGACATCTTCGGCAATACCATAGTCAAAGATGGAGACGGGCAAACTGTCCACAAAATCGAAACGGACGTTTTCGGCAATGCTGTTATCACTGGCAAGGGTGCGCCCGACTAAATTGTTTGTGCACAACTGCATATAAAACAAGAATTTGTCTCAAAACAATTTTTTTGACCCTGAGAGTCGCATATTTGAAAAAGGTTATGTAGAGGGTATGCATATAAAATCGACAAAAAAGAGTCCGCCTCAGAGTTTTGAGACGGACTCTTATTTTTTGTGCATGCCTATCCGGGCAATTTATATATGACCCGGGGCGAACGACACGGATCGATTTCGCTTGGTTGAAGTCGAGATGTCATGTGCGACATCCATGCCGAAGGTTAGACGATCAAAAAAAGACTGCAAATCAAATAATAGCAAAACGAGGCGACTAAATATGCCGAGCTCGTGAGGACAATACCGAATCGCGACGAAGACTTCTGCCTCCGTACATCAACGGTTTAAATACTGGCTCTCCGTAAATAGAGTCGTCATCTGCGTACATGATCGCGAAATCGGATCATGACGGCACGACCGCGCCACCAAATATGAGTCGCCGCTTACGTGAAGTGCAAATACGGTTCAAATCTCTCTGCATAGTCCGGAAATATCACGAGCCGGGAATATGCACACTATTTTTAAATTAAGTCAAGAGTGCCGCAGCGAGCAGCGAGGATATCGAGCTATAAACCGACACCATGGTTGTCTCACGCGGGAATGTGATTCTATTTAATGTAGAGTATATCGAATTGCAAACCGATACTCATTGACTGGCATATCTACCCTGTCGCGTGGCAAGATAGCGCCGATTGCGAAACCGACAGCACAAAGCCTGACAAGTTGAATTACAGCCCCCGCAACCTCTTCTCCCATGCCCATGCTGCGGCAAGGGTCTCGGACAGTGTGCGTGTGGCGCGCCACCCGAGCATCTCATTGGCCAACGATGTGTCGGCCCACACAGCTTCGACATCGCCATCGCGACGCCCCACCACCTTGTGCGGTACCAGAACGCCATTCACGCGCTCGAACTCGCCGACCAACTCCAATACCGAGACCGGAACCCCCGTCCCCACATTAAAAATCTCATACTCCTGCCCCGCAGCCTCGAGCAATCGCCCAACAGCATGGACATGCGCCCGCGCAAGATCGACAACATCGATATAATCGCGCAACGCCGAGCCGTCGGCCGTGTTGTAATCACCTCCGAAGACACTCAATTCTTTCCTCACGCCCGCCGCAGTTTGCGTAATAAACGGCACCAGATTGTTGGGAACCCCACGCGGCAGCTCGCCTATCAACGCCGACGGATGGGCTCCTATGGGATTGAAATAACGAAGTGCGATCCCGCGCAAGCCATCATAAGCCGCCACACTATCGCGCAGGATATCCTCGCTCATCTGCTTCGTGGCCCCATACGGCGACGTGGCCGGTTTCCGAGGCGTACTCTCCACGGCAGGCAGCACATCGGGTTGGCCATAAACCGTAGCCGACGACGAGAAGACAATACCCCCCACCCCATGCCTGTGCATCGATTCGAGCACATTGACCAGCGACAGCAGATTATTCCTGTAATATTTCAGCGGCTGCTGCACACTCTCGCCCACCGACTTAAAGGCTGCAAAATGGATCACCGCATCTATTTTATGACGCCCAAAGACGCCGTCCATAGCCTCGGCATCGCAGCAGTCGATCTGCTCGAAGGGCACATCGGTCCCCGTGATAGTACGCACACCCTCGACGGCAGCCTTGTCGGAGTTCGACAGATCGTCGACTATAACCACTCCATATCCTGCTTCTATAAGCTCCACAGCCGTGTGCGACCCTATGAATCCCGCACCTCCTGTAACCAAAATCGTTGCCATATCAGTACCAAAAATTATTGAATCGTAAAGTTAGTATTTTCGACGGAAATTATCTACCTTTGGGCTAAAATTTCAGAAGTCAGATATGAAACTCGACCTCAGCGGCAAGGTAATACGCCGCACGATCAAAGAATATTTGTTCATCACATTCGGCATCAGCCTCTATGCCGTGTCGTGGGTGGCCATTATTATGCCGGCCAAGTTGGTGGGCGGCGGTGTGACCGGCATGGCGTTGCTAACGGAATACTTCACCGGCGGTGCAGTGCCGTTGCAGTACGGCATGTTCGCGCTAAATGCCGCACTTATCATCACGGCGACAATAATCATAGGCTTCCAGTTCAGCACCAAGACGATCTACGCCGTGATCATGATGCCTGTCGCGGTGGGTGTTTTCCGTGGTGTGATACCCGAAAATTTCCTGCAACTGGCCAGCGATCAACTGATGTCGGCACTCCTTGCGGGTGTGGTTGCGGGGCTGGGTATAGGCATCAACTTCTCGCAGGGCGGCAGCTCGGGAGGTACGGACATAATCGCGATGATAATCAACAAGTACCGCCCGGTGAGCTACGGCAAGGTGATAATGTTGTGTGACCTTATCATCGTCGGGTTGTCGTATTTCATAGGCAACGGCATCTCGACGGTTATATACAGCCTCATCGTGGTCGGAGCATTGGGCTACACGATCGACGCCGTGCTGAACGGCAGTAAACAGTCGTCGCAGATATTCATAGTCTCGAAATTCTACGAAGATATCGCACGCCACATAGTAGAGGAGGCCCACCGCGGAGTAACGCTGCTCGATGCGTCGGGATGGTTCTCGAAACAGGAGATGAAGATGGTGGTGGTCGTGGTGCGCAAGACCGAGTCGAGCAATATTCTGCGCATGGTGCGCGACATCGACCCCGAGGCTTTCATTACCGTGGGCTCCGTAATGGGTGTGTATGGCAAGGGCTTCGACCCTCTCACCAACATCACCAAAGGACGCAAAAAAAGAGCCCTCGCAGCAGCAGAAGCCCAGAAAAACGAGTAGGTAATTCCGAGAGGTTCGGCGTGTCATTCGACATATTATATACTGTGAGTACACGGAGTCGGATTATTACGATATCCGCCCGATCTATCTGTTATGAGTTGTCGACAATGGAGTTTATTGTAGCGGAGTGATGTTTGCGCAAAGTGATTTTTCAGGTCTGTGCATTTACGAGACTCGTTCCCGATGATTTTTGCACCGAGTGTCGTAGTAACTCTAATCCGACGATCGCTCCAGTGATAGTTATCGGCTTTGCCCGAAAATACACACAAAGGTAAAATGCCGAAATAGAGAGTTGTCTTCGAAAGTTTTTGGATTACTTTTCTCTGAAAAAGTAGCTAAAATCATAAAAAAACATGACTGAACATAAACGATATTTGATTACTTCGGCGCTGCCGTACGCCAATGGACCTGTGCATATCGGGCATTTGGCGGGGGTTTATGTGCCGAGCGACATCTATGTGAGATACCTGCGGGGCCGGGGGCGCGATGTGGTGTGGGTGTGCGGAAGCGACGAGCACGGTGTGCCCATTACCCTTACGGCGCGTAAAGAGGGCGTTACTCCCCAGGCAGTGGTCGACAAGTACCACGGGATGATCAAGCGCGCCTTCGAGGAATTCGGCGTGTCGTTCGACATATATTCGAGGACATCGAGCCCGACACATCGCCGGGTGGCGAGCGATTTTTTCCGCCACATGTACGAGCAGGGCGACTTCACCGAGCAGACCTCGATGCAACTCTTCGACCCCGAGGCAGGGGTGTTCCTTGCCGATCGCTATGTTGTTGGTACATGCCCCCACTGCGGCAGCGAGCGGGCGTATGGCGATCAGTGCGAGGCGTGCGGGACTACTCTGGCGGCAAGCGATCTGATAAATCCGCGCAGCGCCGTAACCGGTGCGACCCCCGTACTGAAAGAGACCAAGCACTGGTATCTGCCGTTGGACAGGCACGAGGCGTGGCTGCGCGAATGGATCCTCGAGGGGCACCGCGAATGGAAGACCAACGTCTATGGGCAGTGCAAAAGTTGGCTCGATATGGGCCTGCAACCCCGTGCGGTGAGCCGCGATCTGGACTGGGGGATTCCCGTGCCAGTCGAGGGCGCCGAGGGCAAGGTTCTGTATGTGTGGTTCGATGCTCCGATAGGATATATCTCTGCCACCCAGGACTTTACACCTGACTGGGAGAAGTACTGGAAAGATCCGCAAACCAAAATGGTGCACTTTATCGGCAAGGACAACATCGTGTTCCACTGCATAGTTTTCCCCGCGATGCTAAAGGCCCATGGAGGGTATATACTGCCTGAAAATGTGCCGGCGAACGAGTTTCTGAACCTCGAGGGCGACAAGATCTCGACGTCGCGCAACTGGGCGGTGTGGCTGCACGAGTATTTAGAGGATTTCCCGGGCAAGCAGGATGTGCTGCGCTATGTACTCACCGCCAACGCCCCCGAAACCAAAGACAACGACTTCACATGGCGCGACTTCCAAGCTCGGAATAACAACGAATTGGTGGCCGTGTTGGGTAATTTCGTGAACAGGGCGATGGTGCTGACGGGCAAGCATTTCGACGGCATGGTCCCCAAGGCGCACAAACTGACCGACTACGACCGCGATACGTTGGCCGAGATCCCGGAACTGCGCAGGTCGTTGGAGGACAATATCGAGAATTACCGGTTCCGCGAAGCACTGAAAGATGCTATGGCGGTGGCGAGGTTGGGCAATAAGTATCTGGCCGACACAGAACCGTGGAAAGTCGCTAAGGAAGACATGGAGCGAGTGGCGACGATACTGAATGTGGCATTGCAGATCACGGCCAATTTGGCCATCGCCATGGGGCCTTTCCTGCCGTTCACAGCCGGGAAGATATGGCACATGTTGAACATTCAGGCCATCGACTGGGAGCAACTGGGGCGTGGCGATATAATGGAAACAGGGCACAAATTGGGTAATCCGGAGTTGTTGTTCGACAAGATCGAGGATGCCGACGTGGAGCATCAACTGGCTAAACTGGCCGCCTCAAAAGCGGCCAACGAGTCGGCAAAAGAGGTTGCGATAGAACCGCAGGGAAATGAGGTCACTTTCGATGATTTCGGGCGGATGGACATACGTGTATCGACGATCCTCGAGGCCGAGCGAGTGCCCAAGACCAAGAAACTGCTAAAGCTTACGATCGACACGGGCATCGACCGCCGCGTGATAGTATCGGGGATAGCCGAATTTTTCGAGCCCGAGGCGTTGGTGGGCAAGCAGGTGTTGGTGTTGGTAAACCTTGCGCCGCGCGAGTTGAAGGGTATAGTGTCGCAGGGCATGATCCTTATGGCCGACGACCCCGCAACTGGCCGCCTCGTGCTGCTCACTCCCGACGACAAAGTGGCCAGCGGCACCAAAGTAGGATGATGCAGACCCGGAACTAAGCGACCGCTGCTCGATAATAACCGCATGGCTACCAATACGTCTGTTGCCGCTCGTATTTACAGGTACGAGCTGTTTAAAACAAAAAAACAAACCAAAAACAACTATAATCATGAGCACTATTGAATGGGAGAAACTGGGCTTCGGATACACGAAGACCGACTATAACATTCGCAGCACGTTCAGCAACGGCCGGTGGAGCGAACCGGTGATTACTGACGACGACCACATCAACCTCCACATGGCAGCCACATGTCTGCACTATGGCCAGGAGGCTTTCGAGGGTTTGAAAGCATTCCGCGGCAAGGATGGATTGGTGCGTCTGTTCCGGCCCGAGGATAACGCACGGCGCCTCATCTCGTCAGCCGAGTATATGAAAATGGCTGCTCCGCCGATCGATCTGTTCATGGATATGGTCAAAAAAGTGGTGTCAGCCAACGAGCGGTTTATCCCGCCTTATGAGACCGGAGCATCGTTGTACCTGCGTCCGTTGTTGATCGGATCGAGCGCCCAGATCGGCGTAAAACCTGCCGACGAAAGCATGCTGATCATCTTCGTGATGCCTGTGGGCCCGTACTTCAAGGAGGGCTTTAATCCCATTAACGTTATGATCGACAGTCGTCACGACAGGGCGGCAACTTATGGAACAGGACACGTGAAATCGGGCGGCAATTACGGTGCCAGTATCTACGCGATGGACGAGGCGCACAAGAAGGGATTTCCCAACGTGCTATTCCTCGATCCGCATGAGCACAAATATGTCGACGAGTTCGGTGCAGCCAACTTCTTCGGCATCAAGGACAATACCTACATCACACCCGATTCGCACTCGGTATTGCCGTCGATCACCAACATGAGCCTGCGCACACTGGCAGCCGATATGGGCCTCAAAGTCGAAGATCGCAAGATTCCCGTCGAGGAGCTGGCGACGCTCGAAGAGGCCGGAGCATGTGGCACCGCAGCAGTGATATCGCCCGTCGGTAGCGCATACGATCCCGAGAGCGGCAAAAAATATGTGTTCGGTGACGGCACGAAAGCCGGCCCCTGGAGCGTGAAACTATACCAGAAACTCCAAGGCATACAGTACGGTACCGAACAAGACACGCACAAATGGAACGTAATTTTATAGAAGAATTACGGTGGCGGGGGATGGTGCACGACATGATGCCGGGCACCGAGGAGTTGTTCGAGGCGAGCAATGTGACGGCATATGTGGGCATCGATCCTACGGCCGATTCGCTGCATATCGGTCATTTGGTGAGCCTTATGGCGATGATGCACTTCCAGAGGTATGGCCACCGGCCTGTGATCCTACTGGGAGGCGCCACGGGTATGATCGGCGATCCGAGCGGCAAGAGCCAGGAGCGTAACCTGCTGGATGAGAGCACTTTGCGGCACCATGAAAATGGCATCAGAAAGCAACTTGAGAAACTGATAGACTTCGGCGACAGAGGGGCCATGTTGGTCAATAATTACGACTGGATGAAGGGTCAGACGTTCCTCGGATTCATCAGAGACGTGGGCAAGCATATAACGGTGAATTATATGATGGCCAAGGATTCGGTCAAAAAGCGGCTCAGCGGCGAGGGCGAGGGTATGTCGTTCACCGAATTTACGTATCAGCTGGTTCAGGGATACGATTTCTTGCATCTTTTCCGCGAGCACGACTGTAAATTGCAATTCGGCGGAAGCGACCAGTGGGGTAATATCACCACAGGAAGCGAAATGGTGCGCAGAATTTTGGGCAAAGAGGTCTTCGGTCTTACGTGGCCGCTGATCAAAAAGGCCGATGGTACCAAGTTCGGTAAGACCGAGAGCGGAAATGTGTGGCTCGATGCGCGGTACACGTCGCCTTACAGATTCTACCAGTTCTGGCTGAACGTAAGCGATGAGGATGCGCGGAGCTATATAAAGATATTCACGCTGCTTGATCGCGAGACTGTTGAAGGACTGATCGCACAGCACGATCAGGCGCCCCACGAGCGTGTGTTGCAGAAAAGATTGGCGCGCGAGGTGACGACTATGATCCACTCCGAGGAGGCGTACAACAAGGCTGTCGAGGCGTCGTCGATCCTGTTCGGAGGCGCCACGACCGATGCTCTGCGTGAGTTGGACG
>QMCE01002268.1_pt1 | contig 11470 bp, 10 predicted proteins | sample 1821851 | NCBI WGS metagenome assembly QMCE01 (sample SAMN09453174, study PRJNA476694) | Termite gut metagenome, whole genome shotgun sequencing project. | isolation source: worker | host: Odontotermes sp. | place: South Africa:Pretoria | collected 2016-01-28
GGATCTGCGCGCGCTGCTTAGGGACGGCTTTGGCGGCGTTTCGGGCAAGGTCGAATCCTCGCCCGCGAAGCATCTGCGCTCGTTTCTGGGGCAGATCGTCAACTCCACGTTCACGACGCAGGGCGAAACGGCGGGGGCGCAGGCGTGGTCGTCCATAGACACGTATTGCGCGCCGTTCATCCGCCGCGACAACATGACAAAAAAGCAGGTCAAGCAGGCGCTGCAGGAGTTCATATTCAACATAAATGTGCCGACGCGCGTGGGGTTCCAATGCCCGTTTTCAAATCTTACGTTCGATATCGTCCCGCCGCGCACGCTCAAGGACGAGAACGTCATCATCGGCGGAATGATGACGAAGGATAAATACGGCGATTTCCAAGCGGAAATGGACGTGTTCAACGAGGCGTTCTGCGAGGTCATGCTCGAAGGGGATTCGAAGGGCCGCGTATTCACGTTCCCGATTCCGACGATCAACGTCACGGCCGATTTCGATTGGGATAGCCCGATCGTCAACAAGTTCATGGAGATCACCTGCAAATACGGCATACCGTATTTCTCGAATTACATAAATTCCGACCTCTCGCCAGAGGACGCGCTGTCGATGTGCTGCCGTCTCCGGCTGGATACGAAGGAGCTGCGCAAGCGCGGCGGCGGGCTGTTCGGCTCGAACCCGATGACGGGCTCCATCGGCGTGGTAACTATTAACCTGCCGCGCCTGGCGTATCTCTCCAAGAGCGAAGAGGAATTCCGCGCGCGGCTTTGGAGGCTGGTCGGCCTCGCGAAGAACAGCCTAGAGCTAAAGCGCAAGACGATCGAAAAGCAGACGAGCCGCGGGATGTACCCCTATTCCGAGTATTACCTGCGCGATATCAAGGCGCGTACGGGGCAATATTGGTACAACCATTTCAACACGATCGGCATCATCGGCATGAACGAGGCGTGCCTGAACCTGCGCGGCCTCATTACGCGCATTCAGGAGGAGACGGGGCACTTTTATAATCTGGAAGCCACGCCCGCAGAGGGTACGAGCTACCGCCTCGCGCAGCTGGACCGCAAGGTCTACAAGGATATCATCTGCGCGGGAACGGACGGAACGCCCTACTATACCAACTCCACGCAGCTCCCTGTCGGATTTACGGACGATATTTTCGAAACGCTGGACTTGCAGGACGAGCTGCAGAGCCTATATACGGGCGGTACGGTGCTGCATCTCTACCTGGGCGAGCGCATTCCCGACATCGAAGTCGCGAAAAGGCTCGTCAGGACGGTCTTTACGAAGTACAAGCTGCCCTATATCTCCCTTACGCCGACGTTCTCCATCTGCAACGCGCACGGCTACATCGACGGCGAGGAGTTCTCCTGCCCGGAATGCGGCGCGGATACGGAGGTTTGGAGCCGCGTGGTGGGCTATTTGCGCCCGGTGCAGTATTTCCATAAGGGCAAGCGCGCGGAATACGACGAGCGCGTCAAGAGCGTGATCCGAGGGCAGCAGCTCGAACAGGAAGAATTGGCCGAAGCGTGCGTATAGCTGGCCTCCAAAAGAACAGCACGCTGGATTTCCCGGGCTGCCTGAGCGCCGTCGTGTTCTTTGCAGGGTGCAATTGCGACTGCTGGTTTTGCCAGAACGCGCAGCTGCTTAACGATCCGCCCCTGATGGACGAAGCGAACGTGCTCGAATTCTTCGAACGGCGCGCGGGGCTGATCGAGGGCGCGGTGCTATCGGGAGGCGAACCTGCGCTTCAGGAGGATTTGCCCGGTTTTGCGCTAAAGCTCAAGCGTACGGGCTATAAAATCAAGCTGGATACGAACGGAAGCCGCCCCGAGATGGTGGGGCGGCTTCTGCGCGAAAATTTGCTGGATTACGTGGCTATGGATTACAAAGCGCCGCTTTCGATGTACCCTGATGTTGTTGGCGTGAACGCCGATGGCGTATTGAAGACGCTGGAGCTGCTGCGCGGCGCGGCGGGGGAGCATGGGTTCCAATACGAGCTGCGCACGACGGTCATCCCCGAGCTTACGCCCGAAATCTTGCTGAGTATGGCGAAGGACATGCCGCCGTTGCCGCGTTATGCGTTGCAGATCTATCGCTTGGTTAACAAGGCGCGGCGCGACGGTAATTCGGGTTTAACCGAGATCTATACGCCCGCGAAGCTGCGCGATTTCGCCGATATGATACGGCAGTATCAGCCGAATGTGATCGTCAGGGCTTAGGAGAGCGGCCGCAGAGCGGCGTACAGCCCGCGATACCGGGCGTAGTGCCGCTCGTAGCGCTCATACATTTCGGCGCGGGGCGTATAAACCTCCACAGGCCGGACGAGCGCTTTAGCCGCTTCCTTGAGATTCGCGTATACGCCCGTCGCAACGCCGGTGAGCATGATGCCGCCGACGGTGCCCGCCTCGTCCGTGCTCATACGCGTAATGGGGAGGCCGAGAATATCAGCCTTCATTTGAAGCCAGAGCCTGGATTTCGCGCAGCCGCCCGACGCGTTCAGCGCGTTGATGGCGATGCCCGCCTCGGCGAGCTTTTCTATATTCACGCGCATTTCATAAGTGATGCCTTCCATAATAGCCCTGAACAGCTCCACGGGCGTATGGGTCAATTCCAGCCCCACAAACGCGCCCTTTGAGCCCGTATCCATATACGGCGTGCCCGCGCCCGCGAAATGGGGCAGGACTAGGATGCCCGTCGGCGCGTCCTTCATCTGCGAGTCCAGATGCTGATATGCCGAAACGCCCAGCTTTTCGGCCTCGGCCTTGCTCGCGGCGGCAAAGTGATCCACGAACCACTTTACCAGCGAGCCGCCGGTGAAGGAAAACGCGTAGGAGCAATAGGTGTTCTCCCGAAGGAACGGGATTATTGAAAACTTGTTGTTTTGCAGGATGCGGTTTTCGGGCATGGGCGAAAAGACGGGGGTGACGCACTGCACCGTCCCCGCGCCGTCCGTCGCCATGCCCGGCTCCATGACGTCCGAGCCTATGGCCGCCGCCACCTGGTCGTGGCAGCAGACGACGACGCGCAGCTCGCGGGGCAGGCCGAGCTCGTTTGCGATGTCGGGAAGAATGCGGCCCGCGTCCGTGCCGGTCGGCACGGGCTCGGAGAACAGCGCCGGATCGATCCCCGCCGCGCCAAAGATTTCGCCGCTCCACTTTTTTGCCTTAACGTCGAGCGCCATCGTGCGCGCCGCCAGGGAATAATCGATCAGGCAGCGGCCCGTCAGCCGGTACGCGAGGTAGTCGCCGATGAGCAGGACGCGCTTCGCGGCGGCGTAAATATCCGGCGCGTTCGCCTTTACCCACATCAGCTTGGGCAGGGAATACATCGGGTGCGGCGCCGCGCCGGAAATCCCGGATATCGTATCGTCGCCGAGCCTTTCGCGCAGGGCGGCGAGCTCCGTTTCGCCGCGTGGGTCCGTGTATACCATTAGAGGGAGGAGCGATTCGTTGCGCTCGTTTAACAAAAAGAAGCTCTCCCCGAAGGACGTTATGCCGACGGCGGATAAGCCCGGTACGGCCTTTGCCGCGTCACTGAGCAGGCGTTTGACAGCCTCCCACATATCGTCCGCGTATATCTCGTGCGCGCGCGAATCCCTGTGCACCGGATACGCTTGATACCCCGTGTGCAGCTGCTTGCCGTCGTCTCCGAACACGGTTAATTTTGCTCCCGTGCTCCCGATGTCCAATCCGCCGATCGCCATGTCCGTCCTCCTTTAATCGATCTCGGCAACGTCGTAGCCGAGGTAGGTTGTGAACGCCTCCGTCAGGACGTATTTCATGTGTCCGGCGGCGACGGACGTATGGTGCTTGAAGCCGCCCCGCGCGAGGCGTATGAGCTTATCCTGCAAATCGGGGATTTTGGCGACCCCGGCGCAGCCGAAATAGCCTTCCTCAATAATGTCGCCGGTAAAAGCGCCCTCGCTCGCGTATATGATCAGCTTGCCGTCCTCCGTGCGGCAGTTGGAGTAGGTCATCGGGAAGGCCTTGATGCGCCCCTCGTTGCAGCCCCAGCCGGAGCCCGGGTCGCCCTTGGCGAACATCTTGTGCTCGGTGACCGTGCCCTTACCGGCCATCAAGGACTGCGCGACGGGCCCGCAGTGGAACAGGACGACCTTGTTCTCGTCGTCGCCGTAGTTGTTGTTCCAGTCGAGCACAGCAGACGGCCCTTCGGACGCTAGGCTCATCGCGCGCATCGTGATGGCGGAGCACAGGTCTATCTCGCAGGACGCCGCGATGCCGCGGTCGTTCAGCTCGCCGAGCAGGACGCAGGGGCACACGCGCAGGATGGTCTCCATCTCGTTCCAGCAGCGCAGCGTTATGGCGTCCAGATGGTATTTCGTTATGTAGTCGTCGATGACGACGCCGATCTTCGCGAGCGTCGCCATGTTTTTTGCGGGAACGCCCGAGCAGTCCGTATAGCCCTTCAGCATCGCGAGCTTTTCTTGGACGGCGGGCTCGTCGTCCTTCATCTGATTTACCATATGGATCAGCTCCGACAGATCGAAGCTCTCTACCGTGATGCCGTACTTTTCCAGCGCCACCTCGTCGAAGCGCACGGTCTTGAAGGCCGTCGTGCGCGCGCCGATACAGCCGATGGTGAAGCGCTTCATGCCATTAACGACGCGGCAAACCGCCGCGAAATCACGGAGGTTTTCTGCGAACGCCGCGCTCAGCGGATGCACGACGTGCGGCTTCATTACGGTGAACGGCACCTTGCACTGCGTAAATACGTCCGTAACGCTGAACTTGCCGCAGTACGCGTCGCGCCGGTATTTGAAGTTCATCTTGCCGATCTCGTCGGGATACGCCTGCATCAGAATCGGTACGCCAGCGTCGCGCAGGGCCGCGATAGCGCCGTTTTCGTCCACGAAGATCGGCTGGCAGAATATGACCCCGTCGTATTCGCCCTCGTGCTTTTTAAGCCAGTCGCGATACAGAAGCCCCTCGTCCCTCGTCTCCACGGCCCCGAACCTCGTGGCGCTCTCTTCCATCATGATGTAGCCGCAGCCGGCTTCGGTCACCGCCTTCACCATGTCGTCGCGCGCGCCGAGGATCAATTCCCCTGGCATAAACCCGCGATTGCCAAAACAGAGCGCGAAAGTCACTTTCTTTTTCATGTGTGCCTCCTATTAATTATATTTATTGCTGCTGCTTACGATAGCGCAGAGGCGTTAAGCCGACCTCGGCCTTGAAGATTTTGATGAAGTAATTATAGTCGTGAATGCCGACCCGCTGAGCTATCTCGCTGATCGGAATAGACGCGCCGGTTAGCAGGGTCGTCGCCTTGCTTATGCGCCGCATCTTTACGAGCCGCTCGATGCCCATGCCGAAATACTCCTTGGTTATGCGGTAGAGCTTGGAGCGGCTGATTTTAAACTGCTCGCAGAGCGCCGCCGCGGACAAATCCCCGGCGATATTGTCGGATATATATACGTCGATCTGCAAGGGCAGGCTGTTTTCCTGCGGCGGAACCGGCAGGGAGTACCACAGGTATCCGGCGCACACCTCGGAAATCAGCGCCAGAGCCGTGATTTGCTCCATCTCCGTTGGCTTTATTTTATAAAAAGCTTCCTTTAGCGCTTGTTCGTTTAGACTGTAGCGCTGGCATCGCTTTTTTACGTCGGGCCAGCATTCGTCCTTGTCGGCGTGCGGCAAGAGCTGGCCGAACATCATATAACCGATGACGGCGCTCCCGTGATTTATGGGGGCAATTACGTCCATCAAGCCCGCGTGGCAGGTATACGAATAGATGCGATTTTGCTCGCGGCAGAGCTCGAAAGCGTCGTGATCCGAGAGGTGACAGTTCTTTTCGGCGCTCGGCTCCTGGCGTATCAGGGTGCAAAATTCACAGTCGCCGCTGGGGTATTCGGCGATCTTGACAAAGTCAGGGCTGAATATGGCGATTCTCATCTGCGTCAATACGTGAAAGCTTTTAAGCAGCTCGTGGAGCCTTAAAGCGTCATAATTCAAAGACATTTACTCCCATTAAAACAAAATTACTATTTTTGATTCATTACTTACTATTATTATATATTGTTTTGACATATAATGCAAAGCTAGATAGGTTAAACAAGCGACTTTTTTCAGAAAAGCATTCAAGAAATCCATATCGTCAAAGAGCGCCACGGGCGCTCTACAATAAAAGGAGGAAGTAAAGAATGAAGAAGTATCTGGCGTTGTTGCTTACACTGCTGTTGGTTTCAGCCGCCCTGTTTGGCTGCGCGCCCGCAGCTCCGGCCGCTCCGGCCGCGCCTGCCGCGCCCGCCGAGCCCGCCGCCCCAGCGCCTGCCGCTCCGGCTCCCGCCGCCCCGGCGCCCGCTCCTGCGGAACCCGCCCCCGCCCCCGCTGCCGAACCGGCCGCCCCCGCGGGCCCCACGCCCCTGAACATCGGCGTATTGGTTTGGAAGTATGACGACACGTATGGCTCTACCGTGCGCGCCGCGATGGAAAAATACGCGGTTGAACTCGGCGCTGAGCTCGGCTACGACATCAGCCTGAACATGCAGGACGCCAACGACGATTTCCCGACGCAGCTCAACCAGGCGACGATCATGTTCGCCGAGCAGCCCGACTTCGTCATCATCAACCTCGCCGAAGTCCAGAACGGTATGCCGCTGGTCGATCTGGCCAAAGAGAACAACGTACCCTTCCTGTTCTACAACAAAGAGCCCAGCGAAGACACCGTGCAGCAGGTTATCGTGGATTCCGGCTCCATCTTCGTCGGCACGACCCCGCGTGAAGCTGGCGACATGCAGGGCGAGATCCTTGCCGACCTGTATAAGGCCGATCCGTCCATCGACAAGGATGGCGACGGCGTACTCCAGTATCTGATGTTCATGGGCGAGCCCCAGAACCCGGAAGCTATCGCCCGCTCGCAGTACAGCGTCGAGACGGCTATCGCCAACGGCGTACAGCTCGAGCAGCTCGGCGAGACGATGATCTGCAACTGGGATCCCCAGCAGGCTATGGACGCCATGACCTCCGCTTGGGCCCAATTTGGCGAAGAGATCGAAGTCATCTTCGCGAATAACGACATGATGGGCATGGGCGCTGTAGCCGCGCTGAATCAGGTCGGTTACAACACCGGCGTTGAAGGCGATCCGAGCGTTGTCGTTATCGGCGTTGACGCCGTAGACTCCGCCCTCGAGAGCATCAACAACGGCGGCATGACGGCGACCGTGCAGCAGGACGGCGACGCTATGGGCAAGGCCAACATCCGCATCGCCATCAACGGCGCGACGGGCAAGGGCTGGCTCGACGGCACCGACTACCAGCTGGCTCCGGACGGCTACTCCGTACGTATCCCCTACGCGAAGATCACCTGATCATTTTCCGCGAATCGGATTATAATCAGAGCACAACGGTATTTGAGCGCGGACGGCGCCCGCATTGCGGGTGCCATCCGCCCAATTCAGTTTTAAGTGGGGAATGATATGGAACAACAAGCTTTTCTGCTGGAAATGTCGGATATCGATAAGGCTTTTCCCGGCGTAAAGGCGCTGGATAAAGCCAAGCTCATGCTCAAGCCCGGTACCGTACACGCCCTGATGGGCGAGAACGGCGCGGGTAAGAGCACTTTAATGAAGTGCCTGTTTGGCATATACAAAAAGGACGCCGGCTCAATAAAAATCAGCGGTAAGGAAGCCAACTTCACGAATCCGCGCAACGCGCTGGACAACGGCGTGGCTATGGTGCATCAGGAATTAAATCAGGTGCTTCGCCGCAGCGTTATGGAAAACGTGTGGCTTGGGCGGCTGCCCAAAAAGGCGGGGCTGGTTGATCATAAAAAGATGCACGACGAGACCGAGAAGATATTCAAGACCCTCGAGATAGACGTGGAGCCAAAGCGCCTGATCGGAACCTTGAGCGTATCGCAGCGGCAGATGGTGGAAATCGCTAAGGCCGTATCGTATAACGCCAAGGTGCTGGTGCTGGACGAACCAACGTCCTCTCTTACGGAAGAAGAAGTAGGCCACCTGTTCCGCATCATCAAGAAGCTGGTCGCGGAAGGGGTCGGCATAATATATATAAGCCACCGCATGGATGAGATACTGCGCATAAGCGACGAGGTCACCATCATGCGCGACGGCCAATGGATCGCGACCCGCCCATCGAGCGAGCTGGACGACAACGAGATCATACGCCTGATGGTCAACCGCGATATGGAAAAGCGCTTCCCGCCCAAGGCGAACGAGCCAGGCGAAATCCTCATGGAGTGCTCAAATATAACGGGCAAGCACATGCCGACCTGCCAGGACGTATCCTTCAGCCTGCGCAAGGGCGAGGTGCTGGGCGTGGCGGGGCTAGTGGGCAGCCGCCGGACGGAGCTTTTGGAGACGTTGTTCGGATACCGCGCGATGGAATCGGGCGAAATAAAGGTCAACGGAAAGCCCGTCAACAACAGCAAGACAAATCTGGCAAAGAAGAACGGCTTCTCCCTCATAACCGAGGAGCGCAGGGCTACGGGCATTTTCCCTCAGGCCAACATCACCTTCAATTCCATTATCGCCAATCTGCGCAATTACGTCAAATTCGGCCTTTTATCAAGCGGGAAATTCAACAAGGACACCCAGTGGGTCATCGATTCGATCAACGTCAAGACGCCGAATACGAAGACGCTCATCAAATACCTATCGGGCGGCAATCAGCAAAAGGTGATTATCGGGCGCTGGCTGCTGACTGAGCCGGACATCCTGCTGATGGACGAGCCGACGCGCGGCATAGACGTGGGCGCGAAATACGAAATTTATCAGCTTATAATCGACCTCGCGAAGAGGGGCAAGGGCGTCGTCATGGTTTCGAGCGAGATGCCGGAGCTGCTGGGCATTTGCGACCGCATTCTCGTTATGAGCAACGGCCGGCTCGCGGGTGTTTTGGAACGCGGTAAGGACTTCGGCGATATCAAAGGCGAGCAGGAGACGGTCATGCGTCTCGCGGCCAAATACTTATGAGGTGTAAACTATGGAGAGCATAAAGAACATCGACTCTAAAAAGCTCAGGGCGTTCTTTCTGAATTACGCGCTCTACTTTATTCTCGGCCTTATCTTAATCGTGGTCGTCGCGATAGATCCCGGCTTCTTGCGGCTGTCCAACGTAATTAACATCCTCCAGCAGGCCTCCACGAAGGGCATACTGGCGCTGGGCGTCGCGGGGCTTATCGTATTCGCCGGCACGGACCTGTCCATCGGGCGCGTGCTGGGCCTTTCCGCGGCGGTGACGGCGTCGCTCGTACAGAGCGTCACATACGCCTCGCGCTACTACCAGGACATGACGCAGCCGATCAACCTGCTCATCCCGTTCGCGCTGAGCATACTCATCGCGGTCATCTTCAGCCTCTTTAACGGCTTCGGCGTTGCGTACCTGAAGATGCATCCGTTTATCGTCACGCTGGGCACGCAGCTTGTCGCCTACGGCCTGACCTGTATCTACATCGAGGCGCAGCCCTCGGGCACGGCGCAGGCGCTCTCCTCCTTTGAGAAGGGCTTTTTGGATACAGCGGCGGGAGCCTTCAGAATAGGCGAATTCCGATTGCCCTACGTGGTCATCTACTTCCTGATATGCGCCGTCATAATGCACATCGTCTGGACGCGCACGACCCTGGGCAAGAACATGTTCGCGGTCGGCGGCAATCAGGAGGCGGCGGCGGTTTCCGGCGTATCCGTCACAAAGACCATCATGCTGGTACATGTCATCGCGGGCGTGTGCTACGGCATCTCGGCGTTTTTGGAGGCCGCGCGCATACAGAGCGTCGGCGCGAATACGGGTATAAACTACGAGCTTGACGCCATCGCCGCGTGCGTTATCGGCGGCGTCAGCTTCAACGGCGGCGTCGGCACGATTATGGGCGTCGTCATAGGCAGTATCATTCTCCAGGCCATCAACTACAGCCTGTACTTCCTGCAGGTCAACGCCTACCTGCAATACATCATCCGCGGGCTGATCATCATCCTGGCCGTCGCGATCGACGTACGCAAGTACATCGCGAAGAAGTAGGAGGCTTTATGCCGGAAGAAAACCAAGCGCAGGAGCAGCCGGCGAAAAAGAGCCGCGCGCCCCTGAGCCATAAGCTCTACGACCGCATGGGCCTGAAGATGTCGCTCAAGGCGATAAACATCTTCATCGCCGTCGTGGTCGCGGCGCTGGTAATCGCGATCATCGTCGGCATATTGACGTAGGCCCCGCAAAGCTATCGCACAAGTTATCAAAGAACCCCGGGAATCGCTTGATTTTCGGGGTTCTTTGGGCATTGATTTATCCGCGGCGATATGCTATAGTATTTCCTGCACGGAAGAGTATCGAAGTGGTCATAACGGGCCTGACTCGAAAACTGATTCGATTCTGGTGTTCCGCTCCGGCGAATTTCCCCTAGAATGGGGCGTATTGGTACTTTTCTAGGAAACTGCAATCCGTATTTCCTATCAGTTTCCTATCACTCTGTTGGGGCTTCCCTAATTGGCCCAAATAGAGTATAATCGAATACGCGAAACGCGATTGTGATGGAGGGATATCGAAGCGGTCATAACGGGGCTGACTCGAAATCAGTTTGAGGGAAACCTCACGTGGGTTCGAATCCCACTCCCTCCGCCAAAATCCCAGCCTGAGAGTTGAATCTCGGGCTTTTTTTATGCCGTCGCTTCCAGCAAATTATCAAGTAGCTTCCGTTGGGAAAATGGGTCTAACTGGCAGAAGGCATCGGATATCCTTTCTTGGTCGCTCATCGCCAGCGCTAGTAAAAGATCCTTGCGCACAGCGGAACCATTCGAATTGAGCAGGTTCCCAATCACAACAGCCGTACCATCGTGCGCCTTAACATCAAAGTGCGCATAGAAATTCTCTGTCGTCTGGCTATTGCTGGTTGCAGACATGAAACCTCCTTTCCCTTTGTCTGCTGCCATCGACATGATTCATCGTAGCATGCAGTAGTGAATAATTCAACTGCGAAACACTTATTAATTATGACGTTGAGTAATAGAGCTTTCCTGTTTTACTTCGTTGGTCACTCCCAAAACGTAGTCGATCAACAACCTCTTGGGAATAAGAAAAGCATTTCCCGGCTTGATAGCATGTAATTGATTGCTCTGGATTAGACTATATACTTGATGCCGACTAATACAGAGAATATCTGTAACATCAGCGACCGATAGCAAATCGTCATACTTTCTAAACATAGTTTTATAAAATCTGTTCAAACTCATGATGATTATCTCCTAGTATTATTAAGGCTTTTATCCCCGCCAGCGGCTAACTGGCCATAGACGCGCTCTCTGCGCTCTCCCCGCATGATGATGCCGGGCCGTCCAATGCTGTGAAGCGTTCAGGACGGAAGTACCATTATGCCTCTGCCGGGTCGTCGCGCTGCGCGGGCGCCACCCGCGCATTTTGTTGTAATAGAAAACCCCCGGCTGTGCCGGGGGTTCCAAAAAGCTTTAGCTATGCAAAGACTCCTTTTGCTATACTACAATAGGTTTGCCAGCCG
>QMCE01001937.1_pt1 | contig 11466 bp, 8 predicted proteins | sample 1821851 | NCBI WGS metagenome assembly QMCE01 (sample SAMN09453174, study PRJNA476694) | Termite gut metagenome, whole genome shotgun sequencing project. | isolation source: worker | host: Odontotermes sp. | place: South Africa:Pretoria | collected 2016-01-28
TTGCTTTAAAGGTAAGCTTTCCTGCGGTTTTTACCAAATATTCATTCGATTATTTTGCTGTAAATCAAATAATTAAATCAGTTTTGAACGAACTATTGATTTTATGAAAACATTAAAAAAACTATTCGCAACGGCTTGTTTCATTGCCTTAACCGTCAATTTAACGGCACAAACTACTTGGACAGGCAACGGCAGCAACATCTATCTGAATCCGTTAGCCGGAAGAGTGGGGATTGGCACAGCAAGCCCGTCAGGAAAGCTGCATCTTGTTCATAATCACGCCGCCTCAGAAACTTCGTATGGCATGTACTTAATTACAAACAATACATATCCGGGCCAAAATGCAACTTACGGCATACGCTCTGCGTCTACTTCCGGAGTAAACAATACGGGAATTCACTATGGAACTGTTTCAGTTGCAACCAATAACAACACAACATCATCTTCTGCCACATACGGATTCTATACGAATACCGCTTCTCAAAATAAAGGGCATACATACGGTTATTGGTCGGATGTGAGTAACACGAACCCCGCATTAACATCAAACGTATATGGAATTCGAGCTGCCGCCAAAGCTGCATCAACCACAGCTCCTGTATACGGCATCGTTACTGCTGTTTCCGGAGGAAGCACTTTGTATGGTCTTTATACCGGCACCACTAATAATAATGCAAGCACTTCTAATTATACATACGGAGCACGAACCATCGTCTCTTCGCAAAACAAAGGGGCCGCATTCGGATATGATACGGATGTTAAGAATACAAATACCACTTCAACTGCCGGTGTATACGGAATACGCACTGTTTCAAAATCTTCATCAAGTGCATCCACCGTATATGGGATACACGCTGCCGTCTCGGGCGGAAAACAAAGATGGGCAGGTTACTTTACCGGCGGCGATATGTATGTTTCGGGCAATGTGGGTATCGGAACAGCAACTCCGCAAGCCAAGTTAGATGTCGCAGGGTCGATTAATATAGGTCACGACATAAGGCTCGGTACCGGAAACAAACAGTTTATTTTTCATACTCAGATGAGCAACCCCAATGATCCTCCCATTGTTTTCATTGCTCCCAAGCTATCAAACAATACAGGTTTTGATTGGAACAAGCAAATCATATTAAAGAATGACGGATCATTATTAATGAGTGCGGGAAGTTTGGGTGTCGGCACCGGCAACATAACCCCGGTAGCCAAACTGCAAGTAAATGCAGAAGGGAATCCTTCAAACCTGGAAAATAATATCAACAATGGTTTTGCAATTAAAGGAAGCGACCAGGTCTTATACATGGGGGTAAATAGTACAAACCATGTGAGTTACATACAGTCGGTGAATACCGGAACCTCTGTTGCCCCGTTATTATTAAATGCAAGAGGAGGCAACGTAGGTATCGGCAGAACCGATCCTTTCTACAAGCTCGACGTTAACGGCATCGTCCGCGCCCACGAGATAAAAGTAAACACCAACACCGGAGCCGATTTTGTGTTTGCCGAAAACTACCCCCTGCGCTCGCTCAACGAGGTATCCGGTTTCATTCAGGCCAACAAGCACCTGCCCGAAATACCGCCGGCTGCCGATATGGTTGCCAATGGCGTGGATATGGGAGAGTTCCAAATAAAGCTATTGCAAAAAATTGAAGAATTAACACTCTATGTAATAGAGCAAGACAAGCAATTAAAAGAGCAAAAAAAGCAACTAATGCAACAGCAGGAAGAGATCGAACAGTTAAAAATCAGGTAATATAATATTTGTCTTGAACCACGATTTACACAGTCTTGAACCACGATTTTCATAAGATTAAAAAGATTGTCAAGATTTTAATTTCGCAATCTTTCTAATCTTAAAAATCTTGTAAGAACCCCGGTTCAAGACAAGAAAAGACAAGAAAAGACAAATTCAAAGAATACAAATCTTATGAAATACAAATTCAAAATAGCGTTCCTGTTTATTTTTTCAGGTATCGCAAGCACCCTATCCGGTGCATCCATTCAATTTGAATACGATGCTGCCGGAAACCGGACAGTTCGTAAAGAAATTACCCTCCTGAAATCGGCAGTTGTCAAGGAAGATATTGAAGATGAAGAAGAGATCGAAGCCGGTGATGAACCTTTGGTATTCACAGAAACACTGGCTCAATCGACCATCTATATCTACCCTAATCCGACCAAAGGGTTGTTGAAAGTAGAAATAAACAGCAACGGCGAAAACAAGCCGGTAAGCCTGCAAGTGTATGACATAAGCGGGAAAATATTGCTGCAACAATCAAACGTGGCATCATTTGCTGCGCTCGACCTCAGCAACCAACCTGCCGGGGTTTACATACTAAGGCTCATTTCGGATACGGAGAAGAGTGAATGGAAAATTATTAAAGAGTAAAAAAAACATGAAAATCAACTATTTCTTTATATTATCATTTATAGCCATATATTTCAACGCTCGACTGCAAGCACAAGAGCCAAGGGAAAATTGGACATTGGAAGCACCCGAAAGCGGGAACAAAACGTATGTTGCAAGAGAAGAGATTTCATTAAAACCGGGATTTGCCTACAAGTCAAGTCCGGGTAATGAGTTTACGGCAAAGATAGACCCGATGCTGCTGTTCCCCCCAACAGAAAATACTTATATTGACCGGAACGGTGATATTACAACTTCCCCTGCACAAGGCGCGGTAGTCGGCAGTGCTTCGGGAACATTTGACGTAAGCCCCACCGGAGCGGCAACTTATAGCATACAGATTGAAGTCCCGCCGGGAATACAAGGCATGCAGCCCAATATCTCTTTGGTTTATAACAGCCAGTCGGGTAACGGAATTGCCGGCTGGGGTTGGAGTTTAAGCGGATTATCAACAATAACACTCGGCAGCAAAACTATTTTCAGCGATGATGCTATCAGTAAAACCGGTACCGATTATTACTTGGACGGCAATAAACTGATTCTTAAAAGCAGTCAGCCTAAGGAATACGAAACGGAAAACAAGACTTATCTTAAAATAAGGGAAGGAGTAACTCCCCAGTTTACCGTAACAAGCAAGGATGGCACGGTTATGGAATACGGTCAGGGAGTTACGCCTAAAGGCATGTTAAACCCAAGGCCGTTTCTATGGTTACTTACCAAAGTAACAGACAGCAACGGTAATTATATGACTTATATTTATAAGACTAACACAGCAGGAACGCAAACAGTGTTAGAATCTATAAGTTACGGCAGTAACGGCACAACTCCGTCTCCTTTGAAAGTGCAATTCTATTACACAGCTAATCCTTATCCCAAGAGGCAGCATATAAGCGGCGGTTACTTGGAAGACGCTCAAAGACTGGATTACATAACCGTTACTTCCAATGCCGGGAGTTATCAATTACGCAAGTATGATTTAAACCACGTTATGAGAGATAAAATGAGTCTTATGACAACGGTCGCAGTAACAGGCGAAAATAACGAAGCTCTTCCCCTTATAAATTTTGAATACGGGGCTGATGCTAAAACACTTACGACCAAGACAAAAACAATACCCGACCCGACCCGCAGAACCGGGACAGAAAGTGAATTTGTATTCCGCCATTTTGCCGCAGCAGATATCACAGGCGATGGTGTAGCCAACTTAGTACAATTTGCTTCCAATGAACCTAAAGACGGCGGTTATATTAATCACCATGTTAGCGTTTACGATACCAGGACAAATACTGTTATTATGGACAGGCTTATCGGATCGCCCACCACTTGGGGGAAAAACAATCTTTTTCAGGGCAACAGGAATTTTGCCGACTTCAATGGAGATGGAAAGAAAACAATTATCGTTCCGCAATTAGGGAAATATGCTCCTTCGGGTCCTAAAGAGGTGAGATATTATGATGTTAATTATCTTGTTTCCGGAAATAATATTTATGATTACCCGTATGTAGCCCATCCTTTGACAGCAAACGACGAAATAATGCCGATTTTTGCCATCGCAGATATGAATAATGATGGTCGCGACGAAATAATTTCAATCGAAATTTCAAAAAGAAAAACAAACACAGGCGTTTCTTCTCCCGGAAAAATATTTTATGTTAAGAGTAACAATTATCCTTCCAAAATTGAATCTGTAAGCGATGCTCTTCCGTATGTTCCATCATACGGAGAAAGAGACAAGCCGTCAAGAGTTTATGTTGCCGATTTCAATGCCGATGGTTTAAAAGATATATTGGTAGTACGCGACAATTCATCATATCTTAGCTTTTTTATAAACAACGGCGGCACAAAAGATGCCGATGGGATCGTACGTGTTTCTTTTACCAATAAGGAATACGATGGGACTTTTTCGAACATGTCCGAATCCGACTGTGCCGGCGACTTTAACGGTGATGGCTTGTTGGACTTTTTAGCCGGTTTTAACTTGTATTTAGGAACCGGCGATATTTTGTCCCCATTTAATAAAATTTCGACAATAGGCTTAACCGGCTTTGACGCATCCGTTGATTGTATTGTGATGGACATTGACCATGACGGCATGTCTGATATTATTGCGGTTGGAAGCAATACCGTTACCTGGTGGAAATCGAATGGCACTTCTTTTACAAAGAAAAGTACGATTACAACCAACAACAAGAATTTTTCCAAAAAAGGATATGCCGCCGTCGGCGACTTTGACGGAGACGGGCGCGAGGATTTATTTTCATATCGTTCAAATTTACTCAATGGAACAAAAAGTGCAAACATTTCCGGTTATATAAACGGATGCTTCAATGCAAGCTACAACGCCAACCTGTTGACAAAAGTAACCGATCGCGGCTTCGGCAAGATGGTTGAAATATATTACCACCCGCTGACTTACCCGAAAACATCCGATGGAAAAGATTTTTACACAAAGGCTTCAACAGCCCAATATCCTACGGCAGACGTTCAACCGCCTTTGTATGCCGTGAGACAATCCATCGAGGAAGCGTCCGGTAGAAGATTAACCGATTACAGTTATGCTCGTGGCAAAATGAATCTCACAGGGAAAGGGTTTCTTGGCTTTGAGGAGATTACCGCTGCAAATACGACTCTAAACAAAAGAGTAAAAACGGCAACTGTGAATGAATATGATAAATGCCTGCCCAAAGAACAAACCGTAACTATTTCTACCGCTGATGGTAAAACACTCATTTCTACGGTTAAAAAAACGTTTAGAAACGATAAGGCGGGGAAAATCTATGCTTCTTTTTTGGAGAAAACCATTGAAACAGACAATTTGAGTACCTTGTCGAAAACAACCGAATACTTGAAATACGATGATCAAGGAAACTTAACCCAAAGCAGAGTAAGGCAAGGAGGCTTGACGATTGTAGAAGATGTTGTTTTTGCGCGGAAAGGAACATGGGCATGGGGATTAAATAAGCCTGTTTCCATTACCACCTCCTATAAATACGAGAGACAAAACGGTACGAACTCCACTATAACAACAAGCGAGATAAGAAAAAAAAGTTTGGATTATGACTCCAAGGGGCGTATTACGAATGAGATTATAGACCCCGATGATGCCAATCAATTAGTTACTTACTATTCGGATTACGATGTTTTCGGGCACCCTAAAACCGTTACCACAAAGGCAAAAGTGATGAATGCGGCAGGTTCTTACTGGGAGGTAATGCGTACTGTTGCGAATACTTACACCACATCGGGCAGGTTTTTGCTTACAGAGAAAAACCCGCAGGGAGAAACAACCACCCGCCAATGGGATGAAAAGCGCGGGGTGCTGAATAGCGTAACCGACCACTACAACCGTAAAACCGCTTACGAGTATGATAATTTCGGACGGCTTAAATTAACCGTTTATCCCGATAAAAACAAAACGGTTAATGGGCTGCAATGGGCGGGTACAATACAGGGGAAACCCGTAAGCGCCAAATACTACAGTTATGAGGAAACTTCCGGGCAATCGCCCGTTTGGACCTGGTACAATGCGTTAGGCAAGGAAATCAGAACCGATTCGTACGGACTGAACAGGAAAAAGGTACTGGTCGATACGGAACACAACGTCAAAGGGCAAATAACCCGTGTTTCGGAACCCTATTTTGAAAATACCGCCAAAACATGGGCAGCTACCTATACGTATGATGCCAATGACGGCAGGGTTTCATCCGTGGCTACTCCCATGGGAACAACCGCTTATGCCTATTCCGGCTTAACCACCACCGTTACCTCTCCTTCGGATACAAGGAAAACAACAATAAATACAACAGGACGGGTAGTTGAAGAAGTAACCAACGGCAAGACAGTTACCTTCACGCATGATGCGGCCGGGCGGGTGACAACCGCCACACCCGAAGGGGGAACCGGCACGCTTGAAATGCGCTACGACTTGCAAGGCAACCGTACCTATTTGAACGACCCCGATGCCGGCGTTGTGGAAAGCAAGTATGATGGTTTTGGCCAACTGAGCTGGGAAAGCCAAAAGGTACATAAAAACGGTAATGCAACCGACTTGGTGAAGACCATTTACACTTATCTTGCCGATGGACGGTTGAACTATACGGAAACAAAAGGGAAAAACACAACTAAAATAACCTACGGATATGATGCAAACAAGCGCGTAAATACTATTTCGCAACCGGGACACACGCAAACTTTCACGTATGATAATTTAGACCATATTACCAAAGTCAATGAAAATACCGGTACAGAATTTTTTGAACGTCAAACATCTTATGATGCATTCGGGCGAGTAATCGAAGAAACCTATCCGTCTGGATATTATACACTGAATGAATACGACAAACACGGTATTTTAACTGCGATAAAGGATAATTCCGGCCGGTTAATTTGGCAAGCACTGAATGAAAATGCAAAGGGACAAATCACCGAAGAGAAGAAAGGGCAAAAAACGACAAAATACACGTATGATAAGCGAGGCTTTACTACGGCTGTTCAATATGGGATTTCCGATTTGGCGGGTATCACTTACACCTACGACAGCAAAGGCAACCTGACGCACAAAGGTGTAACCGCAGCATCCAACCAGCAGAATGCGAGCTATACGTATGATAGCCATAACCGCCTGACGGACTGGACATACAGTTCGCCTACCTATGTGACTGTGGTAAACGGCATTCCGAATTATAGCTCCGACCGGCACAGCATCGTTTACGACCCAACTACGGGCAACATTAGCAAAAAATCCGATTTGGACAATCACTTAATGACGTACGGATTAAACAACAAGCCGCATGCACTTACTTCGATAGCCGGCAGGCCGGGCATTTTCCCTGCCGGCAATTTAGAGGCAACCTATACCGACTTCAAGAAACTACAGACACTCAAGGCAGATAATAAAACCTATGCCTTAACCTACGGGGTGGATAAGCAGCGCCGGAAATCGGTTTACAGCATCGGCAATGCGGTTGAGCAGACAAAATATTACTTTGGCAACTACGAAGAAGAAATCGAAAAAAGCGGCAATGTCCGGAAAATTCACTACCTTCGCGGTGCGGTTTTTATCGACAACAGTACAAAAACAGATGAGTTTTACTATACTTACGGCGATAACATCGGTTCTTTGATAGCATTGGTAAACGAAAACGGCACGGTTGCGGAGCATTATGCGTATGACCCGTGGGGTAATCGCCTGAATCCAACCAATTGGCGCGAAAGAGATACGCGTACCTCTATTAAACTATCACGCGGTTTTACCGAGCATGAGCATATTGACCCATTCGGGATCATTAACATGAATGGGCGAGTGTATGACCCGCTGACCAGTCAGTTCCTCTCGCCTGACCCTTACTTGCAGACGCCGGAAAATTGGTTGAATTATAATCGGTATGGGTATTGTTATAATAATCCTCTTTCATATATTGACCCTTCGGGTGAAATCGCTTGGTTTGTACCTGTTATCATTGGTGCAGTAATTGGTACTTATTCAGGGGGAAGTATAGCTAATGGAACGATGAATCCGACTAAATGGGATTATAGTAGTGGCAAAACTTGGGGTTACATGATTGGTGGTGCTGTTGTAGGAGGCGTGAGTGGCTATGCTGGTTGGGCAATAGCGGGTTCGGGTATCCCAATGGCAAATACGGCGGCAATAGCAGGTTCTTCATTCTTAAATTCGGTAGGAACAAATATCTACACAGGAGGACAAACTCCTATTTCAATGAGTTTCGGTGTTGCTTCATATGATTTCACTAATGGCACTTTAGGTTATTTGGGCAAAAAAGGCAACAAGGGGTATGAAAATGTAGGATATGGTTTTGGGGCATTAGCTAATTTAAGTGATGTTGTTTCGTTATTTGGTGGAGGAACGGATTATGATGTTAATTCTGCCCGTACAAATACAAAACAAGGTGATGAATGGTGGGGACATTCATCGGGTACAGGTGATGGTATTAATATTTCTGTAGGTCCTGCAAAAAATGGATGGGGAGCACATAAACCATTATATGATTACATGAATCCAAATGCAGGCGGTGTCAAATGGGATAATTATGCTACTGCAGAAGGAACATGGACAATTAGATTAAACAATGTAAATCAAAAAATTCTGCAAAATATGACACGAAATATAGAAAATAGCAAAGGTTTATTTGGGGGAACTTTAAAATGGAATTTACTTGGATATAGTTGTGTTAATTATACGGCACGATCTCTATGGGCTGTTGGAGTTCCTACGTTACCAATTAACTTTCATCCTCACATTTTAAACTTTCAATTGTTGGTTAGGCAATTAGGAATATATTCATCCCCATATTTATATAATCTCAAGTAATTTTAGCTATGAAAATAATAACATTCATAATCATAGTATTTGCACTAATACAATGTAATGTAACAAACAACAAACAATTTTCACATAGAGAAATGATACAAAATATTGTTGATACATCATATATTATGAAGTATTTTGATAAAATGGGAATAGACAGTTCAGAAATTTTAAATAATTATGAAGCAGAATATTTTAATGAAAGATTTAAAGGTTTAAATAAGAATTTTGATTTTACAGAAAAAAAAGTGTATTTCTTTGGACCTGGCGGGTTGGTTTTTTCGGATAAACAGAAATATTTTAGCAATTTAATCCAAAATAATTTTTTTGTCCAAAGTGATTTACATATTTTCAATGAATCCGAAAAAGAAGAATCGGGTGGTTATGATGCGACAATTGTGTATTGGAGTAAAAAACGAATACCGACAACGGACATTGTAAAAAAATTGAAAAGTAAGCGATAAAAAGTATAAAAAGGTTCTATTTTAGAAATAAGATAAATAAATTAGGTGGACATTTAACCCCGGTTCAGTGTAGCGTATAAATAATGATGAGTGAACCGTTCGGCAAAGTTTCTAAATTTCATCGAGTTAAAAGCAAATTTGTAATTTGTAACCGTTCAAATGCAGGAGCATTTGTTTTAACACGACATAGCAAGATGCTATGCAGAACGGCTCGCACCACAATTTTTATAGACTACACTACGGCAAACGAGGGGTCTGTAGGGTTGTGGAATGCAGGAATTACGCCAGCGTTAATAAACAATTCACATCATTTACAAAATTACAGGTAACAATGAAATACTTAAAATACATTATATTTATTATGGTTGCGATGATGTTGTCTTTCTCGTCTTGTGCTTCTAAAAAAAATATAGAAAACTGTGAGATAAAAGAAGTATTAGAGATAGTAGATAAAAACGATAATTCGTATGTTATGCAAGTTAAATTTAAGAATTGTACTTCAAAAGAATTGCGCGAAACTCTTGTAAAGAACGAATTAATGAATAGGTTTCCATTGACTAAAGATAGAACAATATATGTGGAAGAATATGTAGGGAAACTGTATAATGAATATAGGTATGGAATAAAAGTTGAATGAAGCAATTAATCATTGCAATTATGTTTTATTGCTACCCCGGTTCAGTGTAGCGTATAAATAATGATGAGTGAGCCGTTCGGCGAAGTTTCTAAACTTCGTCAAGTTAAAAGCAAATTTGTAATTTGCAACCGTTCAAATGCAGGAGCATTTGTTTTAACACGACATAGCAAGATGCTATGCCGAACGGCTCGCACCACAATTTTTATAGACTACACTACGGCAAACGAGGGCTTGCAAGGAGTTATCGAAAGTTAACCCCCTACGGCGTAGAAGTCAAAAAAACAAAAAAATGAACTCCACGAGCGAGTGGAAACAAAATAAAAAATCATAAAAAACGCTTAAAAAACACTTATTAATCAAAACCTTTTTCTTATTTTTGTGAAATTTCAAAATCGCATAACGTTGCGTTTGAAAGGGCTTTTGATTCATGTAAGCGTTTTTAAGATATTATGCTTGTTATTAGATAATCTCCAAAATTTCTAAAACAATAACCGACAAGCGTAATAGACGACAACGCTTGTGTCTTATTTTGTATATAATTGATTATATACGATAAAGACGCAAGCACTTGTTGTTTATTTGTTCGGTTCGGGTGTTTGGAGATACCTCTAATAAGCAAATAGACATATTAGTGCTTGTGTTTTTTTATTTTTATAAACAATTAATATAAATAGTCATGGTAAAAAAGTATTTTTTTAGATTTGGATTGCTGCTTACACTGGGTATAACTACCTTAACATTCACCTTTTGCAGCAAAGAAGACGAAACCCCTTTGGGAGAAATATCAAATGAAGAAAGCGGTGTAGTAATAAATGGAGTACACTGGGCAACCCGGAATGTAAACGGAGACGGCTCTTTTGTTGATAGTGCGGAAAAACCGGGCTTATTGTTCAAGCGCGATAAAGTCAATATCCCCGATGGCTGGCGTTTACCCGATACGCTTGAAATCCAAAAACTATTAGACACCGAAAAAGTTACAAACGAATGGACAAGTGTAAAAGGCGTAAGCGGTAGAAAATTTATTGATAAAGCTACCGGTAATACTATCTTTTTGCCGGCTGCCGGTTATAAAGGAACTAAAGGTTCACTTTATGGTGCAGGAAAGTTCGGGCATTATTGGATTGGAGTAGCAGGGTCCGATGAAAATAACACTTTCTATTTCGATGAAGCTAAAACCCGTTTTGCCCACTTTGAATACAGAGATATTGAGAATAAAGACGCTAATGGAAATGTAACAAGTAAGACACTTGGTCTTTGTCATTCGGTAAGGTGTGTAGCGAAGTAGGGGCCATTCCCGGAATGAGTCTGTCAAGAGTGAAGACAACTCTACAATAAGATTAGCATTGTTTTTTATCGAAAATTTATTTTGGTAGTGCAGGAAGTGTCACAGCTAGTGTGACTTTGTTAATCCGTACCTTGCTTGAAAAATAAAAATAGTTTATTTTGGAGTAACGCACAGTTGATTTACAAAACAGCAAGCGAGCGGAATATTTTGTTTTACAGGCAAAAAAAATTAATTTTGCACTAAACTAAAAAAGCAAAAATTATGACTACTAAGGATAAATATATTAACCCTTATACCGATTTCGGTTTTAAAAAACTGTTTGGTTCGGAAGTCAACAAGGATTTGCTGATAGAT
>QMCE01006871.1_pt1 | contig 11464 bp, 11 predicted proteins | sample 1821851 | NCBI WGS metagenome assembly QMCE01 (sample SAMN09453174, study PRJNA476694) | Termite gut metagenome, whole genome shotgun sequencing project. | isolation source: worker | host: Odontotermes sp. | place: South Africa:Pretoria | collected 2016-01-28
GCGCCCGCCTTGGATGGTGCCGCCGCCCCACAGGTTCGGCGCGGCGGCTTCTGCCCAGCCGGTGTTCTTTACGCTCACCGTTATATCGGCCGCGTGGGCAAAAAGCGTCATTTTTGCCCGATTGGATATGATTTGGCGGTAAAATAAGTCGTTGCGCTCGACCTTTTACGCAGCGAGACGAAGGCCGCTTGTCCGAGCCGCTATATTTTTGAAAAGAAAATCCCTGGACACCCTTCGCCTTACCGCCAAAACCATTCCGCTACAGGGCCGTCAATTTGGCGTACTGCGGGGTCAGGGTTTTGGGGCCGAAATGGTCGAAGTCGATTATGGCCTGATTGCCCTTCATTTCCAGCACCAGGCCGGGGCCGTAAATAGGGTGGCTCACCCTCATGCCCGGCAAAAGGTCTATGGGCGGTCCGGGCGCGGGCCTGGGCGCGGCCGGGCGCGGCGCCGGGCGGGGTTTCGGATCGCGGGGGATGGCCGGTGAGGAGGAAAAGGAGGCCCCGCCATAGCCGCCGAAATCCGAACCCAGGGTTAAAAGCTCCGAGCTGTCCACTTCTTCTCCGTCCCGCCACAGGCTGATGCCGGAATCGCCTTCCAAGGCGGCCAGAAAGCGGCTGGGGGCGGCGGCCAGGCCCGTGCGGCGGTCGATCAAGCCCAAAGGCAGCATGATGAAGAGGCGGTCTTCGGCCCTGGTTACGGCCACATACATGAGGCGCCGCTCCTCCTCCACCTCCTGGGCCGAGCGGGCGGCGTAGGAAGGCGGAAAGCGGCCCTCCACGGCCGAGAGGATGAAGACCACTTTCCACTCCAGCCCCTTGGCCGAGTGGATGGTGGAAAGGGTCAGGTCCGGGCCTTTCTTTTCCTCCGGCCCCATGCGCTTCTGATTGGGCGGGTCCAGGGTCATGTCGGCCAGAAAGGCGCGGAGGGAGCTTCCGCCTTCGGCCATGCGCAAAATTTCGCGCAGGTCGCCCTGGCGGTCGGGCCAGTCGTCCGGGTAGAGGTCGCGCACCCGGTCGTAATAAAAAGAGGCCACGGCCGCCACGCGGAAAGCCAGCTCCTCGCCGGGCTGGGCGATCTGGTTGAGGAGGGCGGCGAGGGGCGCGAGATTTTTCTGGGCCCGCCCCTTGGCCGGGGCCTCCGAAAGCGCCGTCAGCCGCTCCCTCTGGCCGCCCGCCCACTGGACTATGTCCTCCGCGCCCTTGGCCCCGATTCCGTCCACCAAAGTCAGGACGCGGCGCAGGCTGATGCTGTCCGCCGGGTTCGCGGCCACGCGCAGAAAGGCCAAAAAATCCTTGATATGGGCCGCTTCCAGGAATTTGCGGCCCCCGTATTTGGTGAAGGAGAGGCGGCGGCGCACCAGTTCCACTTCCAGATCGAAGGAATGCGACGCGGCCCGGAACAGCACGGCCATGTCGGAGAGGGCCAGGCCCTCGTCCAGAAATTCCTCGATGCGGGCCGCCACCCACCCGGCCTCGTCGGTCTGGTCCTGCACGGCCATAAGGCGCGGCGCCGCGCCCTCCCCGCGCATGGCCGTAAGCTTTTTATCATATTTTTCGCTGGCCTGGGCCATGATGTGATTGGCCAGGGTGACGATGGGGACCTGGCTCCTGTAATTTTCCTCCAGCTTCAAAACTTTCGTGCCGGGGAAAATTTCGGGAAAATCCATGATGTTGCGGAAACTCGCCCCCCGGAAGGCGTAGATGGACTGGGCGTCGTCCCCCACCGCCGTCACCCGCAGGTGGTCGCGGCCCAGAAGATGGGTCAGGCGGGCCTGAATGGGGTTGGTGTCCTGATATTCATCCACTAAAATATAATCGTAGCGGCCCGCGATTTTGCGGCGCACCTCTTCATGGTCGCGCAGGACCGTCTCCAGCCCCACCAAAAGGTCGTCGAAATCCATGAGGGCGTTCTTGATTTTGTGGGCGCGGTATTCCGCCCCGATTTTTTCGATGACGGGCGCGAATTCCAGAAAGTGCGGAAAGGAATCGGCCAGAGTTTCCAGAAGCGGCCTGTCCTTGTTGACGGCCTGGCTCAGGATGCTTAAAATGGCGCCCTTCTGGGGGAAGCGTTTGTGGCGTTTGACTTCGGGAAATTCGCCCCGGATGCGGGAGACGAGGCTTTCGGCGTCGTCTTGATCCATGATGCTGAAGCCGGGGGGATAGCCCAGAAGGTGGGCTTGAGGGCGCAGAAGGAGATTGGCCAGGGAGTGGAAAGTGCCGCCGGAAACCTGGGCGGCCCGGCGGCCCACCAGAGCCGAGGCCCGCCCCAGCATTTCCTGGGCCGCCTTGCGGGTGAAGGTTAAAAGCAGTATGGCCTGGGGCGGCACGCCTTTATCCACCAGATAGGCCACGCGGTGCACCAGGGTGCGGGTTTTGCCGCTGCCCGCCCCGGCCACGATGAGTAAGGGCCCCCCCTCATAAGTGGCCGCCGCCAGTTGGGAGGGATTCAAGCGGCTGGCCAGATCAAGGCTTTTTGCGGCATCGCCCGGCGCGGCCCTGTCCAGTTCGTCGAAAAGATTCATGCCCGGCCCCCGGCCTGGTTCTGAAAGTGGGCGGCAATGGCCTGGGCCAAATCATCCACCGCGGCGTTGGCCGCCTCCGCAAGCACGGGAAAGCCCAGTTCACGGGCCGTTCGCGTGGTGACGGGGCCGATGGAGGCCGCCGGGTAATTTTTGCGCTCATCCGCTTCAATCATGGCGGCGAGGCCTTGGGCCGTGGAAGAGCTGGTGAAGGCGACGAGATCGGGCGGGCGGGCAGCGGCTCGTCCCAAACGGGGTTGACGGTTCTATAGACCGCGAGTTCCCGCACCTCGACCCCGGCCGCCCGGAGGCCTTCGGGCAGAAGGTCGCGGCCCTCTTCCGCCCTGGCCAGAAGGATTTTGCGGCCCGCAAGGTTTTCCCGCTTCAAAGCCGCCAAGAGGCTTTCGGCCACATATTTTTCCGGGACAAGGTCGGCCCGAAGCCCGAAGGGAGCTAAAGCTTCGGCGGTGGCGGGGCCGACGGCGGCGATTTTCGCGCCCGCGACAGCCCGCGCGTCCCGGCCCGATTCGAAAAGTTTTTCCAGGAAAAGCCGGGCCCCGTTGGGGCTGGTGAAGACGAGCCAGTGAAAGCTTTCGGCCAGAATTTTTTCCAGGGTCTCGGCGTCAAGTATGGGATTTATGGCGATAGTCGGCTTTTCCCACACCTCCGCGCCCAGGTCGCGCAAAAGTTCGCTCAGGCGGCTTATCTGCTCGCGGCTGCGGGCGACCAGTATGCGGCGGCCAAAGAGGGGGAGGCGTTCAAACCAGTTGAGTTCCGGGGAGAGCTTCACCACCCGGCCGCACACGAAGAGGGCCGGGGCCTGTATTTTCGCGGCTTCCGCCGCTTTCGCCAGTTCGCTCAAGGGGGCGGTCACGGAACGCTGGCGCGGGGTCGTGCCCCACTGGATCAGGGCCGCCGGGTCGCCGGGGGAGCGTCCGGCGGCTATCAGTGAAGCGCAGATGGAGCCCAGGTTTTTCACGCCCATGACCATTGAAATGACGCCCATTTTGGCTAAAGCCCGCCAGTCGCGGGCCGATTCCGCCTTGTCCGGCCGCTCGTGCCCGGTGGCGATGACGACCTCCGTGTTGAAATCGCGGTGGGTGAGGGGAATGCCGGCGTAGGCGGCGGCGGCCGCGGCGGAGCTTATGCCCGGCACGACTTCGAAACGGAGACCGGCCCGGTGAAGCTCCAGGGCTTCCTCGCCGCCTCGCCCGAAAATGTAGGGATCGCCGCCCTTGAGGCGCACAACCACCCGCCCGGCCCTGGCCTCCTCTATCAGTATGCCGTTGATTTCCTCCTGACTTTTGGCGTGGTTGCCGCTCATCTTGCCCACATAAATGCGGCGACAGTTTTTCGGGGCCAGATTCAGAATTTCCGGCGCGGCCAGATAGTCGTAGACCAGAACCTCGGCCCTCTTCAAAATCTTCGCGGCTTTTAAAGTCAAAAGATCGGGCGCGCCAGGCCCGGCCCCCACCAGATATGCGATTCCGCTCATGCGCTCTCTTTCATTACTTCATCCAATATAGCCCGCCCGCCCAGGGCCAACAGATGCTCGGCCATGAAGGCGCCCAAGTTGGCGGCGGCGGTCAGTGAATCCGGCTCCACCGTTTTTTTGTCCCGAAAAATCCGGCGGCCGTCCGGGGAAGCGATGAGGGCCTCCAAAGTGAGCGATTCTCCCATAAATTCGGCGAAAGCCGCCACGGGCAGGAGACAGCCGCCGCCCAGGCGGCGCAGGAAGCCCCGCTCGGCGGCCAGGGCCATAGAGGTCGGCACGTGATTCAAGGGCGCCAGAAGAGCTTCCGTTCTCGCGTCGTCCTCCCTGAACTGCAGGGCTAAAATGCCCTGCCCGGCGGCGGGCAGCATGAGGTCCAGGGGCAGGGCCTCCGCGTTGTGCGGCGGCAGCGGCCCCATATTGGAATGCGTGATGGCCAGACGCTCCAAACCGGCGGCGGCCAGGATGGTGGCTTCGACTTCTGTTTTGATCTTTTTCAGGCGGGTGCCCACGTTGCCGCGCAGGGGCGCGATGGTCAGATCGGGGCGGACGGCCAGAATCTGGGCCTGGCGGCGCAGGCCGCAGGTTCCCAGCCGCGCGCCCTGGGGAAGGCCCTGAAGCCCGCCCGGATAGCGGCTGAACAAAACGTCGCGGGGGTTGGCCCTTTTGGGCGCCGCGCCCAGGGTCAGGCCCGGCGGCAGTTCGGCGGGCAGGTCCTTCGCGCTGTGCACGGCCAGATCGATGCGGCCCGCGAGAAGCTCCTCCTCGATTTCCCTGGTGAAAAGCCCCTTGCCGCCTATTTTGGCCAAAGGCTCGCGCAGGCGGTCGCCAGCGGTTTTAATGGGCACGATTTCAGCGGCTAGGGCGGGGTGGAATTTTTCCAGGGCCCTGGCCACCAGGGAGGTCTGGGCCAGCGAAAGGGGGCTGTTTCTGGCGCCTATTTTAATGGTCATGTCTCACCTCCCGCAACCGGCGCAGCTTGTGGCCGAGCAGCCCCCGCAGCCGCCGCCGGAAGATCCGCCCGCGCCGCCGTCCGCTCCCCTGGAGCGGAAAGAGGCCGCCGACATGAGTTTTTCGCATTTTTCCCCGCCGCAGCGGGGGCAGGCGACCTCCCGGCGGGAGCCCACGACCAGCTCCTCAAACTCCCGCCCGCAATCCGGGCATTTGTATTCGTAGATGGGCATCAGTAACCAAGGCTTTCGCCGATCAGCACCACGTTGACGCGGCCGGCGGGAAGCGAACGGTCGATGACCGTGAAATAGTTGCAGATGCTGGAAGGCGCCTGGCAATCGTGGCAGTGGCCGGATTTCACGCAGGGGTGGGGCTTGTCCAGACGCTTGTTGTTCATGGGCGAGGCGACGTTGCGGGCGCGCTTCCAGGCCTCTTCCGGAGAGCCGGCCGCCTTGTTCAGGCCAATGGCCAAAATTACTTTATTGGGGCCATAGATCATGGAGGCCACGCGGTTGCCCACCCCGTCGATGTTGTAGAGGCGGCCTTCCGCGTCCACGGCGTTGGCCGAAGCCAGCATGGCCTCGGCCATGAAGGCGCGGCGGCGGTAATTGTGGGCCTCTTCCGGCGTGAGGCCGGCGGTCTGAGTGGCGTGATCCACCAGTTCCCGCCCGCTTTTGCGCAGATGTTCGTAAACGCCTATCTGATTCATGGTCTGGCTGCCCAAAAGGGCCACGGCCCCGGCGGGCGGGAGGAGTTCCAGGACGGCCTTTTTGGCCTCCTCCGCCGTTTTGGCGTACAGCGCGTTGAAGCCGCGCTTTTCCATCTTCTTAATCAGGGCCTGGGCCAGGCTTTCATCATGCCAGGCTTTAATTTCGCGATCGTTCATCATTGACCTCCTATTTGAGAGATGTGGATTAATGAGGATTTTTGTTCTCTATTGAGAATATTCCAGGGCCAGGGACATAAGAAGCGGAAACATAATCTCATGGTGCCCGATGAAATAAAAACCCCGCCCGCCTTCCTGGGTCGGACGGCCCACCACATTCACCGAGGGGCGATAGTGGCGGATGAAATCCATATTGATGGTGGTGAGGTCTCGCGCCTGGCGACCCAGATTGCGAACCAGGGTCAGGGCCTTTAAAAAAACCTCCGGCAGGATCACCGCCGAGCCCAGGTTGATGAAAACCCCGCCGTCGAGCGCGGCGACTATCCGGCAGAAAGTGCGGAAATCATGCATGGTGGCCGCGCCCAGTTGGCCGCCGTCGGCGTCGGGGTGGATGTTGTACACGTCCGTGCCGATGGCCGCGTGAATGGTCGCGGGCTTGTCCAGACGCGCGGCGGCGGCCAAAAGGCTCATCTCCAGATAGGGCGGATTTTCAGCCGCGATGGCCAGCCCCAAAGCCCGCCCCAGGCCCATATCGTTTTCGGCCGCCTCCCGGGCCGCCCGGTTGATGAGTTCGCCCGTGCGCCCGGTGACGCCGAAGGCCCCGCTGCCCAGGGAGGCCCCCACGTCTTCCGAGGTGGCCCCGGCCAGCGCGGCCTCCGAATCATGCACCATGACCGAGCCGTTGGCCGCTATGGCGTCGATGAAGCCGCGCTCCATGAGATCGATGATGACCGGGGCCAGCCCCACTTTTATGACATGCCCCCCCAGGCCTAAAAGGACGGGGCGGCCCTCGCGCCTGGCCCGCGCAATGGCCCTGGCGGCTTCGCGCAGATCGGCGGCGGCCAGGATGTTGGGGAGCTTCGCGGCGAAATCGGCGAAGGAGGCGCCGGGCGAAAGTTTTTTCGCGAAATCAGCCGCCTTGACCTTGGAATGGCGGGAATCCAGGTCCGTGGTGCGCACCGCCTTAAAGTCCAGCTCAGGAAGTTTCATGCTGTTTCATTCCTTATCTATAAGGAAATGCGGATTAATGAGGATTTTTGTTCGCTGGCTAGGCATAGGAATTTTTTAAGCGCAGGAATATTTGGACATATTTCGAGCATTAAAAAATTCCTATAACAACGCCGGCGGGCAAAAAGACCATTAATCAGTCCTTATCCAATTCTCCGGGCGCGGCGAAAAGAAGATGCTCCACCAAATGGCAAATGGTGTGCCCATACAAAAGATGCAGCTCCTGCACCCTGGGCGTGTCCGGCGCGGGGGCGGTGAGGATGAGGTCCGCCTCCACCCCTTCCGGGGCGCGCGCGCCGCACATGAAAAGCGTTTTGGCCCCGATTTCCCTGGCCTCGGCCATAGCCTTCAAGACATTGGGCGAACGCCCGCTGGTGGAAAGGCCCCAGAAGAGGTCGCCGCCCTTCGTCAGGGCGCGGACCTGGCGGAGGAAAACTTCTTCAAAGCCGTAATCATTGCCCACCGCCGTCAGGATGGAGGTGTCGGTGGTGAGGGCCACGGCGGAAAGTCCCGGCCGTTCCATCAGAAAACGCCCCACCAGTTCCGCCGCGAAGTGCTGGGCCTGGGAGGCGCTGCCGCCGTTGCCGCAAATATAAATCGTGCCGCCGTCGGCCAGAACATGCGCCAAAAGCCGCCCGGCCCGCGCCAAATCCTCCGCCGAGGCCCGGCTCATGGCCTCCGCGCTGTCTTTTATGGCCTTTTGGGCCAGGAGTATCGGCATACAACAAAGCTCCCCGCGTGAAGATATTTTCGCTATCGTGAGCATTATACTTCCAAGGCCCTTCTCCGTCAAATGCGCCGCTTGATTTTTTGGATGAAATAATTTATAGTAACAATAGATTGACATCGTATATAATGTGATATAATATGCAATGTCATGCTAAGGCTCGTTTTAGATACCGACGTCATTGTCGCCGCTCTCCGCAGCCCGACCGGAGCCTCGGCCGCTTTGTTGGGCGCGGCTCTTGACCGCAGAATCGTCATGCTGGCGAGCGTGCCTTTGTTCTTTGAATACGAGGCGAAATGCGCCTCACCCGTTCATTGGACGGCGGCCGGCCTGACCAGGGAAGAAGCCTGTATTTTCGTGGATGCCCTGGCCAATTTGATTGAGCCGGTCAAAACGCATTACTTATGGCGTCCCGCTTTGCGGGATCCAAATGATGAGATGGTGCTGGAGGCCGCTGTCAACGGTCGGGCTTCCGCCATTGTTTCTTTTAATGTGCGCGATTTCGGCGACGTTCCGGAAAGATTCGGACTTGAGGTTCTGATTCCGGCCGAAGCCATAAGGAGGGTGAGAAATGAATAAGATGTCCACCTACCCGTTGCGCTTGCCAAAGTCTTTAAAAGATGAAGTGACAAAAGTCGCTAAACGCGACGGCGCCAGCGTCAACCAGTTTATTGCCATTGCTGTGGCCGAGAAAATTTCTGCCCTGGAAACGGAAGCTTTTTTTGCTGAACGGGCCAAAGACCTTGATCCGGAGGCCTTTAGGGCCATTCTGTTTCGGACCGGCGGGGAAGCGCCGCGTTCCGGCGATGAGCTTTAAGACCCCGGCGAGACGTCGGAATCAAAAAATCGCCCCGTGGAAGCCGATGCTCCACGGGGCGATTTCAGGTCAGGGCCTTAGAGCGTTTTACATATTAAAAGTCGTAAAATAGCCTAAAACGCTCGGCGGCCGGCTTTGCGGCCGCCCTCGGAACTTATTGAAAATCAATGCTTGGCTTGTTTTCAATAAGTTCCGAGTCTTATTTCATTTCTGTCTTCAGAAATGAAATGTGCTCTGAGCAACAACGCCAGAGGGCAAAAAGACAATTAATCAGTCCTTACCTAAAACAGGGCCTTGAAGCGCTCGGGATAGAGGCCCACCAGGAGCTGGGCCTCGTCTCCGTGTTCGGGGATGAAGAGGTCCCAGCCGGATTCCCGGGCTTTACCCTGAGCCAGGCGGGAGCGGTCCTTCACCTTGACCAGGAGGCGGGTCTGGGCCGCCGCCGCCACGGACACGATGTTGTCGGCCCCGCCCAGCACGGCGCGCACGGCCTCAAGCTCGGCGGCCGTGGCCGGGGGCACGGTCTTTTCCGCCGCCTTCTCCTCCGCGCCCGCGCCTTTGCCCGCGAGAGCCTGAACGTCCGCGTCAGTCAGTTCGGCCTCCGCTCCGGCCGATTTCATGAACCTGTCCATATCGGTCATGAGGTTGCCGGCCTTTGTCCCGAAAATGGCCTGAATGCCGGTGCCGGAGACCACCACCCCGGCCGCGCCCAGGGCCTTTAAGCGGGCCGAGTTGACTTTGGCCGGGTCCGCCACGCCGATGCGGAGGCGGGTGATGCAGGAATCCAGATTTTTAATGTTGGAGCGGCCGCCGAAGGCCAGAACCAGTTGACGCGCCATTGCCGATTCGCCGCCTTCCAGGACCACGGCGGCGTTCTCGTCCTCCTCCTCCCTGCCGGGCGTCTTGAAGTTGAAAATCTTGATGGCGGCCCGGAAGACCGTGTAATAGACCACGGCGTAGATGGGACCCAGGATGAAGGTTATCCAGGGCTTGGTGTCCATGCCGTAATAGAGGATGAAGTCGATGCCGCCCTGGGAGAAGGTATAGCCCATTTTGGCGCCGACGATGTTCATGATGGCGAAGGCCGCGCCGGTGAGGATGGCGTGGAGGCCGTAGAGGAGCGGGGCCACGAACATGAAGGAGAATTCGATGGGTTCGGTGATGCCCGTCAGAAAGGAGGTGGCCGCCGCCGAAATCATGATGCTGCCCGCCTTGGTGCGGTTTTCCGGCTTGGCCGAGTGCCAGATGGCTATGGCCGCCGCCGGCAGGCCCCACATTTTGGTGAGGAAGCCGCCGCCCAGAATGCCGGCCGTCTTGTCGCCCGCGAAGAAACGGCTGATGTCGCCGTGGACCACCGCCGCCGGATTGGCCGGATCCACGTAGGCGCCTATTTCGAAGAAGAAGGGCACGTTCCAGGCGTGATGCAGGCCGAATGGCAGAAGGAGACGCTCAACCACGCCGTAGAGGGTGCTGGCGAAAATAGGGTTGTTGTAGGCCGCCCATTCGGAAAAGACGGCGATTTTGGCCTGAATCGGGGGCCACACGAAACTCAGGACAATGCCCATGCCGATGGCCGCGAGGCCGGTGACGATGGGCACGAAGCGCTTGCCCGCGAAAAAGGCCAGATAGGTGGGCAGTTCGATGCGGTAGAAGCGGTTGAAGAGATAGGCCGCCACGCCGCCGATGATGATGCCGCCGAACACGCCGGTGTCGATGCTGGGAAGGCCGATGATCATCCGCATCTGGTGGGCCGTGGGGTCCGGGTTCAGCCCCAGGACCTGGGTCCCGATTACGCCCAGGGTCGCCACCATGACGATGTAGCCCACCACGGCCGAAAGGGCCGCCGTGCCGTCGTTGCCGGTGAAGCCCAGGACCACGCCCACCGCGAAGACGAGGGCCAGGTTGCCGAAGATGACGTCGCCGCCCGCTTTCATTATCTGGGAAACCAGAGTCGGCATCCAGCTTAGTTCGGAGGCGCCGACCCCCAGGAGTATGCCCGCCACCGGCAGTATGGCCACCGGCAGCATCAGGGACTTGCCGATTTTCTGCAAAAAGGCAAAAGCGTTGGAAAACATGCTTTCTCCTATATTTTTGTGAAGGTGTTAATTGTGTTTGGCTACGAACTCGTCGGCCATCTTACGGACCTCCGCCGCGCTCAAGAGCGACATGGCTTTGGCGGCCAAGTCCCGGCAGTCCGCCGCGCTCAAGCGGCGCACGGCGGCTTTCACCGTGGGCAGAATGGAAACGCTCACGGAAAGCTCATCCACGCCCAGGCCCACCAAAATGGGAATGGCCGCCGTTTCGCCGGCCAGGCCGCCGCAGACGCCAACCCACTTGCCGTGCTTGTGCGCGCCCTTGACCGTCATGTCGATGAGCTTTAAAACGGCGGGGTGGAGGCCGTCGGCCATTTTGGCCAGGCGGGGGTGGCCCCGGTCGATGGCCAGGGCGTACTGGGTGAGATCGTTGGTGCCGATGGAGAAGAAATCCACCTCTTGCGCCAGCCCCTCGGCCAGAACGGCGGCCGAAGGCACCTCCACCATGATGCCCACCTGAACTTTTTGGGTGACGCCCAGGGCCTTCTTTTGCGCTTCCACAATGGCCTTGACTTCCCGCACTTCCTCAACCGTGGAAACCATAGGGAACATGATGCAGAGCCTGGTGTGGGGCGCGGCGGCCAGGACGGCCCTGATCTGCGAGGTCAGAAGTTCCGGCCCCAAAAGATTCAGGCGGATGCCGCGAACGCCCAGGAAGGGATTGACTTCCGGAGGCAGGGGCAGGTAGGCCAGGGGCTTGTCGCCGCCCACGTCCAGGGTGCGGACCACCAGGTCGCGCTCCGGCCCCAGGGCCTTGGCCACCGCCGTATACACGGCGGCCTGCTCGGCCTCGTCCGGCGCCTCCGAGCGTTGCAGGAACAAAAATTCGGAGCGCAAAAGGCCCACGCCCTCCCCGCCCAGGCCCACGCTTTCCTCGGCCTCGGCCAGGCCGCTGATGTTGGCCGCCACCGTGACCCGCCGCCCGTCGCTCGTCACGGCGGGCTCGGCGGCCACGGCCAGTTCCTTGTC
>QMCE01007096.1_pt1 | contig 11461 bp, 8 predicted proteins | sample 1821851 | NCBI WGS metagenome assembly QMCE01 (sample SAMN09453174, study PRJNA476694) | Termite gut metagenome, whole genome shotgun sequencing project. | isolation source: worker | host: Odontotermes sp. | place: South Africa:Pretoria | collected 2016-01-28
GAAAGCGAAATGGAAATGAGATAGAAGACGCGCCGAAAGGCGCATTCAAGGCAGAGAAACTTTAAAGGCGGAAAGAGGCAATTCAAACAAAGAAAAAAACAGACACGTTTTAATTTATATCCAGCCGGGACCACTTGTCAAGGATTTATTGCAGTAATTTTAATCATAGTTTTTTTGTCGCGAATGGGAGAGTTTTGGAAAAAACTTTTCAGTTCCACAGCGACGACTTGAGCCGCGAAGCGGCGGTTTGGAGCCGCAAGGAACCTAAAAGTATTTTACCCCGCACTCTCCGACTTGCCGCAGTAATTCTTATTCCGCCAAATCATGCCCCGGCCGAACGCCGCGCAGGCCAAGGCCATAACTACGGACCGGATGCGAAGCATCCGGGGGTGCAGGGCGAAGCCCTACCTGGCATAAAAATTGCTTAAGTTATAATCAACTTGAGCTTGGCCTAACGGCAAACTCTAAAAAAGTTGGGAAGGCCCGTGGAAAACATAAAAGCCATACAGCGCAGCCGCCTTGCGGCCAAAAGGGATCCGAACCTCATTCTCTCGGAGCATGTAGGCCCCGCCTTTGCGGAATACCGCCGGGCCTGGGCCGCGGCGGAAGCTGGAAAGCGGCCTCCTCACCCCCTTCATTTGGATGTGGATGTGACCACGGCCTGCAATTTCCGCTGTCCGATATGTCCGGCGGGCGCCAGTGGGCACTTTTTTCCCGGTTTTCAAAAAGGCCTCTTCCTGGAGCGGGATTTATACCGCAAGGCCCTGGCCGAAGGAGCCTCCTTCGCCCTCCCCTCCCTGCGTTTGGGCGTGACCGGCGAGCCGCTTCTGATTCCCGATATTGACGAATGGGTTGCGGAAGCCAAAGAATACGGGCTTTTGGACATCAGTCTCATCACCAACGGACGCTTGCTCACTCCTGAATTGAGCGCGCGCCTGATTGGGGCCGGTTTGACCCGCCTCATGATCTCCGTGGACGCGGGGGGGCCGGAGACGTATTCGCGGGTTCGGCCCGGCGGCGACTGGGATCTGCTTCTGCATAATATGCAGGAATTTTTGCGAACAAGGCGCGAAATGGGCTCCCTTACGCCCCTGTTGCGGACGAGCTTTGTGGAAATGGCGACCAATATTTCCGATCGCGAAAAGTTCATCGAAACCTTCGAGCCCTTGGCTGATTACCTGAGTTTTCAGCGTTATCTGAATATTTTTCCGGCCCTGGAAGGAAAAGCGGCAGCGGCCCCCGCATGCGCGAAAAGCTATTGCGCGGAACCTTTCACCCGTATGGCCATCTTCGCCGACGGCTCCCTTTTCCCCTGCTGCGCGGATTTCGGGCGCATTAAACCTTTGGGCAATTTGAAATATGGCAGCCTTCTTGCTATATGGCAATCAGACGAGGCCCTGACGCTCGCCCGCGAAGACGCGGGCGCATACGCGCCCTGCCGCGAATGCCGCGCGGCCGGCGGCTGAAAATGAAACTTATGGAATGGAAAAAACCATTGTAATATAAAGGAGGCAGTTTATGCACATTTTATGTCTGGGCAGCGAATACTTTCACGAGGCCCTGGTCCGTCAGGGTCACACGGTCATCGCCCCTCCCCACAAGGACGGCTTCCCTCTGGGCGATTTCTACAATACCCGCGTGGACAGGCCCGACCTTCTGATCTACACCGATCACCTGGGCCATCACGCCTGGCCCCAGGGCTTGGACGAACTGAACATCCCCAAAATTTACTACGCGGTGGATACGCCCATAAATTTCTGGTGGCAAAAACATTTCGCCAAACTTTTCGACGTTTGCTTCGTGGATCAAAAGCCCTTCGTCAAAAAGATGCGGGATGAGGGCGTGGACGCCCAGTGGCTGCCCGTGGCGGTGAACGCTTCCGCCTATCAGGGCGAAAAGTCGGCGGATTCCTCCAAAATCTATGATTTCGGTTTTGTGGGCGTGGTGGACGAAAAGGTGAGGGCCAAGCGCAGCCTGCTCATCAAGCAGCTTTCCAGCCGCTACCGCCTGAAAACCGAGGGCGCGCGTCAGGAGGGCTGGGTCACGCCGGGCGACAGTTCGGCCATTTACCGCCAGTCCCGCCTCATCCTCAACGAAAACCTCTTCCCCGGCGTCACCACCCGCATGTTCGAGGCTATGGCCAGCGGCACGGTGCTCTTCACGGAAAAGGCCGGGGGCGATTTGGGCGAACTTTTCATGCCCGGCGAGGATTTCGCCTGGTTCGAGCCGCAGGAGCTTTTCGAGGCGGCCGAATACTGGCTGAGCGACGAGGAGCGCCTCGCGCGGGTTTCCAAACGCGCCCTGGAAAAAGTGGTGGAAAATCACGACATCACAAACCGCGCCGAGGCCCTGATGGCCGTGGCCCACAAGCTTAATTTCACGCAAAGCCTGGAAGGCCCGGAGGCCTGGGACCAGGAAGGCCGGGTGATGTTCCTCACGGCCCTGCGCTGGCCCAACGAGGAAGGCAAAAACCGCATCAGCCGGGCCGAGCGCCTCTTCATGAACGCGGCGGAGGAAGGCCGCCTGAGCGCGGAAGGCAAATTCATGCTGGGGCACATTTCCCGCCTGAAAGGCGATTCGGAAAAGGCGGCCCTGTGGCTCAGCCGCTCGGCCGACGAAGGCTATGAACGCGCGCTCCTGGGCCTGGGAATTTTGAGCATGGGCCGCCGCAGGGTGGATGAGGCGCGGAAATTTCTCGGCGAATTCACCGGCCTGGGCGCGGAGTTCCCGGAGCTGGAAGTGGATTTATTGCACTTCGAGGCCGCTCTCCCCATTGCCGCCCGCCTCATGGAGCTGGGCGAGATCATCATTCCCGGCTTCAATATGATGCCGCACGATCCGGCCCTGTGGAACGCCTTTGAATACTATCTTTCCGCCCACCAGGCGCGGCCCGGCGACCTTGGGGTAGCCCAGGCCCTGGGCGGCCTGCTCTTGAACTGCGGCGCCTCCGCCGAGGCCATGCAGGTGGCGGCCAAAGCTTTGGAGACCAATCCGGCCGACGAACGGCTCAGCCAGATTTACGCTCAGGCCGCGCAGGCTTCCTACTTGAGCCTGAATTAGGAGTCGTTATGAATTTCGATCAAATGACCATGAACATGGCCGCCAAACTCAACTTCGGCCAGGGCGGCGCCCTGGTCACTCAGGGGCCGATGGGGCCGGGCCTTATCTTTGCCGGGCGCACCATTCACGACGCTGAAAACCCGGTGGAGGAAGCCAGGGGGTGGATAAAAAAATGCGGGCGCGGCGGCGGCGAGCCCGGCCTGGCCCTGGTCTTCGGGCTGGGCCTGGGCTGGCATTTGAAAGTTTTGCGCCAGCAGCATCCCCAAATCAGGCTGGTGGTTTTCGAACCAGTGCCGGCCCTGAAAGAGGTCTACGAACAGAGCGGGGTCATGACCGAAAAGGACGGCCCGCCGCCCCTCGTCATCACCGACTGGCAGGAATATGAAAAGACGGCCACCCGCGAAATAGTCTACGGCAAGCAGAAAGGGCTTCTGGTCATAGCCCCGGACGGCTACAAGGCCCTGAAACCCGAAGCGCACATCGCCTTCGAAGGCTACGCCAGAAGCGAACTCACCCGCCGGGCCGTGGTGGACCGCACCCGCCGGAGCACGGGCTGGGATTTTCTCTCCAATCTGGCCCAAAACGCCGGGCTCCTCTCCGAATACCCCGATCTCATGATCCTGCGCGGACGGCTTCCGGCCCGCCCGGCCTTTGTGGTGGGTTCCGGCCCCAGTCTGGACAAGAACGCGGACGAACTGAAAAAGGTGGGCGACAACGGCTTCATCATGGCGGCCGGATCGGCCTTGAAGCCGCTTTTGGCGCATGGGGTGAGGCCCGATCTGGTTCTGGTCATAGAATCCAGCGACACGAGCGACTACTTGAAACTCTCCCCGGAAGAGCTGGAACTTTTGGGGCCCGACTGCGTCCTGGCCCTGGCCTCTGGCAGCCACCCCAATCATTTCAGGGTTCCCGGCTTCAACAAGGCCGTGTTCCATTTGAGCGCCGGCGAGGCCCAGACTTTCAGCCAGGGGGTTTTCCTGCCCCAGGGCGGCAACGCGGGCAGCACGGCCTTTTCCCTGGCCTACACTCTGGGTCTGGCGCCTTTGATTCTGGTGGCCCAGGACCAGGCTTTCGAGAATGGCCGTCTCCACGCGGCGGGCGCGCCGGGCGACGACCATATCGGGCGGGTGGAGCTTATAAGCGTGCCCGGCGTCGGCGGCGGCGAAGTGCAAACCGACAGCGGGCTTTTGGCCTCCATCAGGTGGTTCAACGAATCGGCCCGCACCATCAGGGACAATGCGCCCGGCCTCGGCCTTTTCAACGCTTCGGCCAGCGGCGCCCGTCTGGACGGCTTCGACGAAGTGCCCTTGAACGTCATCATCGCCTCTCTGGCCCCGGCGGCCCGCCTGAATCTGGCCGCCGTTTTGCCCAAGCTGCCCCGGCCCGCCAAAAAGGAAGTGCGGGGCGATGTGGCCCAGATGGCGGGAATCATAAGCAGCCTGCGCCGTTTCGCGGCCATGAATCCTAAAAAGGCCTTCGACGAGATCAACAACGTGAGCCGGATCAGCCGTTTTATGGGGCAGGTTCTGGCCGAGGCTTCCGTTTCCGATAACCGGGCCGATTTGATAAAATCAATGGACAGGGCCGATGAGCTCATGACGGTGATGCTAAGCTCTTTAAGCTGACGGGGGCCAATCATGACGCTGGAAAAAGCCACCCTTTGCGTGGCCATGATCATGAAAAACGAGGCCGCCAATCTGGCCAAAAGCCTGGCCCCCCTGGCCGCGCTGGTGGACGAGATGGTGGTGGTGGATACCGGCTCCGAAGACGGAAGCGTGGAAATGGCCCGCGCCCTGGGGGCCGAAGTTTTGCATTTTCAGTGGATAAATGATTTTTCGGCCGCCCGCAATTTCGGCCTCGCCCGGGCCAGGGCCGATTTCATTTTATGGCTGGACGGCGACAACAGCTTAAGCCCCGAAGGCTTGGCCGAAATGCGCGGCCGCCTGGAAAAGGGCCGCGACATGGTTCTGTGGGCCACCGAAGTGGTGACCCCGCAGGGCGACCGCCTCTGGCAGAAAAGGGTTTTTCCCAACAGCCCGGAGGCGCGTTTCGTGGGCCGCATCCACGAGCAGCTCGTCACCCCGGCCCACTGGCCCAATATCGCCACGGGCGCGGAAATTCTGCACTGGGGCTACGCGGACGCGGCTTCGGCCAGGGACAAGGGCGAACGCAACCTGGAACTGCTCTTAAGCTGCCCGGAAACGCAAAGGGGCGAATTTTACTGGCTCTATCAAACCGGGCGCACCCTTTTCAATCTGCGCCGCTTTCAGGAAAGCGCCGGCTGGCTCCGGCGGGCCGCCGAAAGCCCGGCGGAAAACAGGCCCCTGTGGGGTCACGCCATGATACTTTTGTCCCAGAGCCAGACCCGCCTGGGCCGCCGCCAGGAAGCGGAAGAAACGGCCCGCCTTCTGGTGGCCGCCGAGCCGGGCTATGGCCCCGGCCATTACCATTTGGGGAAACTGCTCTATGACGGGCAGGACTTCCAGGAGGCCGGGGAGAGCCTGGAGACGGCCCTTATTTTAGGCACGGGCGACAAGGTTTGGGGGGCCTCGGAGGAAATTTTGAATTTCCGCGCGGCTTTCATGCTGGGCCGCGCCTGGAAGGAAAGCGGCAGAAGAACACCGGCCCGCCAGGCCTACCAGTTGGCCCTTTCCCTCGATCCCAAAAACCCGGAGCCGCCCTTCGCCCAAGAGCCCAAAGCCATCTGGAACGGGTGCTGGAACTGGCCCCGGCCCACCGGCGGGCCCTGGACCTGTGGGGGCGGCTTTCCGGCCGCCAGACTGGAGGCGCCTGTGGAATCGCTTAGAATAGGTTTTTATACGGCCGGAACGCCCTTTGAGGGCGACGCCCTGGAACGCGGAGCTTTAGGGGGCAGCGAAACGGCCTTCATCCAGATCACCCGCGCCCTGGCCCGGCGCGGCCACCAGGTTTCGGCCTTCAACTCCTGCCTTAAGGCCGGCATATATCATGACGTGACCTACTATCCTTTCAGCGCCTCCCTCTCCGTTCTGGCCCGCGAGCAGTTCGACGTTTTCGTGGTGAGCCGCTACTGCGCCTTTTACAACCTGCCCCTCAAAAGCTATCTGAAAATTCTGTGGAATCACGACACTCTGGACAACCCCAGGGAACTGCGCTCGGTTCACGATGAAATAGACATCTTCCTGGTCCTTTCGAATTTTCACAAGGACAACTACCTCCTGCGCCTGCCCCAGATAGACGACCGTCTGGTGGTGACCCGCAACGGGCTGGATTTCGATTTGCTGGACAAATCGGCCGGCGGCTCCAAGGACCCCAACAAGGTCATCTACGCCTCGCGCCCCGAAAGGGGGCTCCGCAATTTGCTGGAAGACGTCTGGCCGCGCCTCAAGCGCTCCTTTCCCGATTTGCGGCTCCACATCTGCGGCTACGGCATAAAGCTGGACAACCTGCCGCCGGAGCTGGCCGCGCTCTATGACCGCGTGAACCTTCTTTTGGAATCCACGCCCGGCCTGGTTCTTCTGGGCAACCTCAGCAAAGGCGAATACTATCGCCATTTGAGCGAATCGTCCCTGATGCTCTACCCTTCGGTCTTCCCGGAAGTAAGCTGCCTGGCCGCCCTGGAAGCCCAGGCCCTGGGCGTCCCCGTCCTCACCTCCGACGCCTTCGCCCTCTCCGAAACCGTGGTCGCCCCCCAGACCAAAATCGGCGGCAAACCCGGCTCCCCGCAATATGTGAACGATTATGTGGAGCGGGCCATTGAACTTTTGGGGAACAGGCCGCTTCTGGAAAAAATCGGGCGCAACTCCAAAGAAAAAATCAGGGCCAGATACGGCTGGGACCAAATAGCCGCCGAGTGGGAACGCATGTTCTCCCTGAGCCTGAAAGCGCGGGACACGCAGTCCTACTTGCTGGAAACGGGGCCGGAAAATGACCTTCGCCTCCACTGATTTTTTTCCCCACCAGCGTCATTTGATTGATGAGTTCGGCCTGTCCGTTTCCGGCGGTAGCGTGGCTCGCGGCGGGAGCGTGGCGAGCCTCACGCCGGGCCCCACGGGCGCCTGCGGCCTGAGCCTCACCGAGCATGGCCGCACGCGCCGCCTGGCCAGCGTCCTGGACCCGGCGGCGGAGGACGCGGCCCTCTTGGATAAATTTCCCCTGGACCCCTCGCGCGGCCTCCTGTGCCTGGGGCTGGGGCTGGGCTATTATGTGGAGGAAGCGGCCGAAAGGCTGGACCCGCATGTGCCCCTGTGGGTGATGGAGTCCCGCCCGGAACTGGCCGCCGCCGCCCTCATGAGCCGCGATTTTTCGCGCCTCCTGGCCCGGCCCGGCTTCCGCCTCTTCATCGGCCCTTTCGGCCATACGCCGCCCTGGGGAGAGGCGACGCCGCCGCCGCAGATTCTGGCCCGGCCGGGCGCCATGAAACATTTCGCTTCGGAATACCCCTCCCGCACGGAAGCCCCGGCCCCCAGGGCCATAAAGCGCGTCATAGTTTTTCAATGCGGCTATTATCTGGACCGGGAAATCGCCGGAACCCTGGAAGCTATGGGGATCGAGGTCGCGGTGTGGCGTTTTCAGCGGGGTCCCGCTTCCGTGGGCGAAAATTTCCGGGAGCTCTTAAAACTCATCCGCAATTTCAGGCCGCAAATGCTCCTCACCGTCAACCACCTGGGTTTCGACGCGGAAGGCGTGCTGGACGACGTGGTGAGCCGCTTGAATCTCCCGGTGGCCTCCTGGTTTGTGGACAGCCCCGTTTTTATTCTGGGGGACCGAAAACCCAGCGACAAAATTTCCGTGTTCAGTTGGGACGGCGACTATCTGGAAAGCCTCGCCGCCAAGGGTTTCAAAAAGGTCCACTACCTGCCCCTGGCCTCGGACCCGCGTTTCTTCCATCCGCTGAAAGGCGTAAAACCGGTGCGCGACCTGGCTTTTGTGGGCGACGCCATGAGGGCGGCCACGGACAAATACCTGGCCAAACTGGGCTGGGACGGGCGCGTTTTAGGAAAAATAGACGAGGCGGCCGCCGAATTTTTGCAAAAGCCCGAACTCGTTCCAACGGATTTGAAGCCGGCCGCCGGGCCCGGCCAAAAGCTCGATCTGGCCGCCCTCGTCACCTGGCGGGCCAGCCGCCTGTGGCGCCTTAAGGTTCTGTCGGCCCTGCCCCGTGAACGCCTCACCCTGGCCGGGGACGAAGAGTGGCCGCAACTTCTCGCGGGCGCGGCCCAAACTCTTCCGGCCATTGATTACTACACGGAACTTTCGGCCTTCTATCAATCGAACCGCGTCAACATCAACATCACCAGCGCCCAAATGAAGAGCGGCCTGAACCAGCGCGTGTTCGACGTGCCCGCCGCCGGGGCCTTTCTCCTCACCGACAGCCGCGCCCAGTTGGAAGCGCTTTTCGAGCCGGGCCGCGAAGTCGTCGTCTATTCCACTCCCGAAGAGGCGCGGGAGCTGGCCCTGTGGCACCTTAAACATGAAAGCGCGCGGGAAAAAATAGCGGGCGCGGCCCATGCGCGGGTAAAAAGTTCCCATCTCTATGAGCGCCGCCTGGCGGAAATGCTCAAAATCATGGCCGCTGAGGCCTAATCATGGGCGGGCGCGTCTTGATCATGCAACTGGCCAAACTGGGGGATTTCATCCAGTCCACGCCCCTTCTGGCCAACGCGCGCCGCGCCTTTCCGGGCGCGGAAACGGTCCTGGCCTGTGAAGAGCCTTCCGTTCTGGAAGCCGCCAAACTTTCGCCCCTGGTGGACGAGGCCATCCGCGTTGCGGACGCGGCTTCGCTCCCCTCCGGCCCCTTTGAAGCCCTCTTCACCTTGAACAGCCACCCCCGCGCCCTGGCCCTGGCCGAAACAGCGAAAAGCGAGCGCCGCTTCGGCCCGCGCCTTTCGGGCCGCGAAACCGTCTTCACCCCGGCCCAGAATTTCATTATGGCCCTCATGAAGGCGGGTCTGCGCGACCTGGGGCGTTTTAATCTGGTTGACGTCTGGAACTCGCTCTGCCCCGGCGCCGGGCCGGAAGAGCTCGTCTGGCCGGCTCCCCGCCCGGCCCCGCTCGAAGGCGGCCTCAAAATCGGCTTCCAACTGGGCGCGAAAAACCACCTGCGCCGCTGGCCCGCGGAATACTTTGCCGAGCTGGCCCAAGGGCTTTCAGGGGAGGGCCTCGCGGCCCCCCTGCTTTTGGGGCTGGATTCTGAAAAGGCTTTGGGAATGCGCTTTGAAAAGCTCTATGGCGGCCCGGCCCAAAACCTCATGGGACGCACGAATCTGGGCGAACTGGCCGCCCTCCTGGCCTCCCTCGACCTTCTGGTCACCGCCGACACAGGAACCATGCACCTGGCCGCCGCCCTCGGAACGCCCGTCCTGGCCCTCTTTTTCGGCCCGGCCTACGCTCCCGAAACAGGGCCCTACGGCGAAGGACACTTTATCTGCCAGGCCCTGGCCCCCTGCGCCCCCTGCCGCGAAAACGCCCAATGCCGCCGCCGCCAGTGCCTGGCCCTGCCCTCCCCCGCCGTCGTCCTGAAACTGGCCCGCCTGCGCCTGAACCTTTCGGACGAAGTCCCGGAAGCCGCGCCCGGCCAGAGGCTCTGGCGCACCGCCCGCGATTCCTTCGGCCAGTACCTGGCGCCCCTGGGCCGCCCGAAACTCACGGACCGGGAAGCCCTGGCCCTTCTCGCCGCCGAGGCCGCCCGCCCCATCCTAAGGCCCGGCGAAAGCGCGGAAAAGGAAAGATTATTGACGTTTTTTTCGGACTTCGATTGCCCCTCCCCGATATGCGTCAACGGCCCGCTTCTCAGGAAAGCGGCGGCCGCCATAGGGAACAGGAGCTTTTCGCAAAGGGCCGAAAGTCTGGCCGCCAGTCTTGGCGTAAAAATTGCTTAGCTTAAAAGCGGGCAGAGATTACCTGACACTGAAACGACATGGAGGCACAAAATGAATACGCTAACCGTTGACGGCAACAATCTGACGGCCGCTGAAATCACAGGAAGCAACCTGGAAGAGATTCTCCTGACCCTTATGGAGCACCCCACGGTGAACAACCGCATCATCACCCGCGTCATGGTCAACGGCGAGAGCTACAGCGAGGAAGTGCCGCACGCCGCCCTGGAAGTCGATCGCGACGCCATAAAAAGCCTGGAACTGATCACCAAAAGCTCCGAGGATTTGAGCCTTCATTTCATGGAAAACGGCCACCATTTCGTGGACATGCTCAGGAAGGCCCTGCCCAAGATCGTGGAAGAATTCCGCATGGGCGACGAGGTGGAAGCCAACGAACACTTTTTGAGCTTTCTGGAATCGCTCCAGCTCATCATCAATATGATGGAACAGACCCGGAGCACGATGGGCCTTTCCGACGACGTTCAGGCCGGCTCCGGCGAAAACTTCATGGAACGCTTGAGCGGCACCCTTTCCAATCTCATTTCCATCCAGGAGCAGAGCGATTGGGTCTATCTGGCCGACATTTTGGAATACGAACTGGACGGCGCGCTGTGCGATCTCATCGAAATACTCCCGCGGATGAAGAAAGCGGGGCACTGATATGAGCCTGGCCGCCGCGGCTCTGGCCGAGCCTGAATACATCGACATAGCGACCGACGCGCCCGACGCCCTGGCCTCCCTGACCGGTATCCTGGAAACTTACGGCCAGTGTCTCGATCTCTCCAGGGACTACGTGGCCATGAGCGGCAATCTGCCCGAAGAGGAAGAAGTGGACCTCGACCTTTTGTCCGATTTCATAGAGGCCCGCTCCGAACTCTTCAAAGCCGCCGAATGCAATTTCGCCGCCCTGACCGACGATGCTTCCGAGGACGCGGCGGAAGAGACGGCCCGCCTCCAGCTGACCCAACAGGCGATATGTCTTCTGGAAGAAATGACCGAAGTGGAAAACCGCCTGTCCAGCTTCCTGGGCGAGCGCCTGGAAAAAATGCGCGGCACCATAAACAACATGCAAAAGGCCCAGCCCGTTTTCAGGCGTTACGGCCACCTGGGCGGCAACAAGATGGTTCCCAGCAGAATCAACATACACGAATGACCAGGGCTTCGCCCTGGACCATCGGATGCTTCGCATCCGGCCTTATAAGGCCTCTGACCCGCGCAGAGCTCAGCCGGGACATAATTTTGAAAGGATTCCCGGTATCGCCCACGAAAAATTTTCCAAAATTTTTTTGGCGGGCCGACCAGCCAAAGATAGCGTGTGAAGAAAGCGTTTAAAACATCCACGCGGCGACTTGAGCCGCGAAGCGGAGATTCCCGCCGCGCGAATATTTTAAACGCTTTCTCCACACGCTCTCCCTCCCGCCCTCTCCAAAATAGCCAGAAAAATATATTTTACTTTCAGGGCCTACATCCGTACAATACAAAATAGCCGTCCTTTGGGGCGCGTCCCAATAAATTCGAAAAAGTGCGAAAAATGACCGCTGAAA
>QMCE01001940.1_pt1 | contig 11457 bp, 7 predicted proteins | sample 1821851 | NCBI WGS metagenome assembly QMCE01 (sample SAMN09453174, study PRJNA476694) | Termite gut metagenome, whole genome shotgun sequencing project. | isolation source: worker | host: Odontotermes sp. | place: South Africa:Pretoria | collected 2016-01-28
GAGAATGACCCAAACCTTACGGATAAGAAGTTTCCGGGGAATCCTACGCGCTCATATCGCACGAAATATCCTTTGCGCGTTGTGGGCGAGGTCTTGGAATGGGAAGGGCATCCGCAGGATGCGCTGCAGCAGATGCTGGATCACCTTGCGGAACTCAAGCGGCTGGGCGTTGAGGCGATAAACGAGTAAGCCGAAGACTATCGACTTTGGAGCGAGCAAACTGGATAGTATAATTAACTCATTTCTCTTGAAAAACGATAATAACTGTGTAAAATGTAGTATAGGAAGGAGGCGTTGATAATGACACATTCGATGAGACTTCGTTAATACCGCGAGTTATTTTGCGGTATTTCCGTATTACAATAACTCGCTTTTTCTATGAAAAACGAATTTTGTAATATAGGAGTCTAAAGAGCGGTTTTGTCAAGGTGGTACTTCAAAGAAAAAAGCGTTGATATCAGAGTGCCGGTTAAATCCACACTTTAGGCAGCATGCGCGTTGAATTGTAGAGATTGCTAGCCCCAAAAAGTGTTAGTTTATTTATGGTATAATCGACCTTCTGGCCCGCTAGAGCATCGTCGATTGGCGAGTTCCACTCGTCGCCGATGGTCGGCAGGCGCATTGCGCCAAAACCTAGAGCGGATACTTTGATATTCTGAAATCCTCTATAAACCATTACGCAAGCTCCTCGTTTTTGCTTTGTTGCTTTCCATTGTGTGCGAAATCGCTCGGACATATGCCGACGATGGAGCGGAATATCCTGCTGAAATAGAATTGGTCGGAGTAGCCCAAGCGCTCCGCAACGTCTTTGATATGGATGTCGGGATTTTGAGAGAGCATCTGCTTCGCTTTCTCAACCCGCGTTTCCGTGAGGTAATTTCCGAAAGACATTCCCTTATACTTGCGGAACCAGCGGCTTAATGTAGCCTGAGACAGTTTAAATTTCTCACAAAGCGCGCCGATGGTCAGAGGCTCTTCCATATGGCTGCGAAGATAAGTCAAAATCACCTTGAAAAGACGCTCTGTTTCGTCAGCCTCCGCTTTAGAATGCGCGGGAATCGTCAGTCGCAGCAGGGCGGTAACTTCGCGCTTGAGCTCTTCCATGCTGGCGGCATTATATAACATCTCGTCCAATAAGAATGCGCAGTTGCCGTAAATATTAGTGAAGTCCGGCTTTTCATTTAGATAATTCAGTATAGAACGGAGCTGGTTTTCTATGTAGAGCTGATTATGACCCGCGTCGCGCCATATATCAACCAGTTTGCCGGTTTCGTCCAGCAAACGGTCGCCGTTTTCGCTCCGCATTAAATTTTCAACCAGCTTGCGCTGTTCCTGTTCCCTGTGCGCCGGCTCGTTGCCATGAGTTTTTTCTTTATCCTCTATAAATTGATTTTGACCGACAACGATGCATTCATCGAGCTTATTGTACAGCGTTTTCACAATACCGGGAAACAAGCTGATTTGGAATGGCGCATTATGATACACTGCGGTAATGTAGCAGCGCGGCTCTTGCTCCTGATCATACCATTGTCGGACAGTATCGAAGAATGGCTTACCTCCGAGCATGTCCTCGGGGTAGAGATACAGCGCCTCCATTTCGTCGCGGCCGTACAACATGACGGCTTCATCCTCCGTAGAGAATATCTCGAAGCCGGTCTGCCGGGTAAATCGCTTGGGTAGCCCGTTCTTGCGTATGATCGCGGCATAGTATACCGGAGAAGGGAAATAGCGGTCAATATTCAATTTGTTCTCAAAGTTGCCGCTGCCGCACATCGCTCTCATCAATTCCGTGCGGCGGTTGTGATACAGGCGGTCAAGCTTGATTTCGATCCGTCTTAGCAGATTCTGCATGTCCGAGGGTTTGAGCGGCTTCAAAAGATAATCGCTTACCCCGGATTGAATCGCTCCCTTGGCGTATTCAAAATCCTGATAGCCGCTGACGATAACCGTGGCGACTTCGGGGTACTGTTCGTGCAGGCGGGAAACCAAGACAATACCGTCCATGCGAGGCATTTTAATATCGGTGATGACGATATCAGGCTTCACCGCATCCATAAGCTCAAGAGCTTCCTCGCCGTTACCGGCTTGCGCGGCAATTTCAAAGCCCGAACATTTTTTATCTATGACTGAGCAGATGAATTCAAGCGCCGCCGGTTCGTCGTCCACAACCATTGCCCTATACATCCTCGTTTCTATCCTCCGCTATCGTCGCGCTGATTGTTACCTCGACTCCATTTTCTCTGTTGCGAATCTCAAAGTTCAAATCGTCTCCGAACTTTAGGTATAACCGCGCGTAAGTATTGGAAAGCCCCATTCCCCCGATCTCCAGCTCAACCTGAGCGCGCTCCCTTACTATCCGGGCTTTTACTTCCGCGATTCTTTCTCGGATTTCGTCAAGTTGGGCTTCGCTTATACCCTGCCCGTTGTCACGCACCAAAAGTACCCATCGATTGTCGTTAATATAGCCGCTAATTTGGACGCGCATATCGTCTACGGCATTGGCGAAGCCGTGATTCACGCAGTTTTCAACAATCTGCTGCAACACGATTTTGGGGATGATTTGATCGTAAAGCCCGGCGTGAATATCTATGGAATAACTCAGCTTATGCTTGTAGCGTGATTTGAGCAGATAAAAATACTGCTCCAGATACCTAAGTTCCTGTTCAATCGTCGCGTAGCGCTGCTTTGTATTTGTTGAGTAGCGCAGCATGGAGGCAAGGCTGGTACAAAGGTCGCATATTACTTCGTCGTCGTTTTCTGCTCCGCGCTGTGAGATCACATTCAGCACGTTATAGAGGAAGTGCGGGTTTACCTGCGCTTGAAGCAGATCGAATTGGGCTTGGAGCTGTAGGATGGTAGCTTGCTTTTCCTTAATAATCGATTCACGCAGGCGTTCGAGCACGTTCTGATACGAGATTCTCAGCGCTTCGAGCTCGTTATTCGACATCGTCACCGTGATTTCGTTGCCGAGGGTTTCAAGCCGCGTTTGCCCCATGACGTTGCGTAATTCGCGCAGCGGCCTTGTGAGAAAGCGCGACGCCAAAACGACGAAGGCCATCGATATAAAACAGAAGATCGCGGTTATGCCTACAGTAATGGATACGATATAGCCGCTGCCCGATTGAATTTCCGACATGGATTCCATAACCATAACGACAGCACCGTAGGCCGAATAGCTTACGGCGATAAGCTCGGCTTTGCCGCCTATTTCGGTCTCGAATACGGCTTCCTCCTGTAAAGCGTCGTAATATGCGACCGCGTTCCCGCTTTGCGCGTTTGTGTACAGCAGCTCGCCGTTAGATAAGAATACCATGACATCCAGCGTTTCTTTGGGCAGAGCGATAGCCTCGGCCACGCTCGCGACGGTGCGCTGAACCTCAATATAGCCCATGCCCCGGCCCTGAATGGCCCGAATCAGCGAAAATACCTCCGGGCGGCTGCGCAACCCCCACGTATCCTCGTGCGAGCCGACAAGCACCGGCTTCCCCTTTGCTGCATCTACGTCGCTTAACCAAGGCATACGTTCAAAATCCACGGTCGTTTGCGTCAATTCAGGCGGGGCCGCGCGGCTCGATATGACTTCGCCTCCTTGATTGAACAGCACGACTCTATAAAAGCTGTTCATCACGTAGTCGAGGAGCACCCCCGCTTGAACCGTACTGCGGGCGTTTTCCAAATAACCGGCGTTAGCCTCGCCGAGCGGCGGCGAGGCCAAAAAGCGGATGCCTTCCAATATTTTCGGATCGGATAGAATGTACTGTGTGCGCATTTCCATCGGCTTTATAAGCTCGTCGATCTGGCTGGCCGCCTGCTGTGCGGCGATCTCCAGATTCTTTTCCTCCGTTTGGCGGTACTGGCTTACGCTGTACCGATAATATATGAAGGAAATAACGACGCCGACGAGCAGTATGAACACGGCGTAGGTTATGCTCATTTTGGTTTGAAACCGCACGGCGACGCCCCTTTGCAATTTTATCCCTTAACAGCCCCCGCGACCATGCCCGCGACGATCTTCTTATTGAAGATGATGAACAATATAAGCATGGGAATCGTTATTATTATAACATCGGCAAAGAGTAAATTAAAGGAATTGGCAAATTGCCCCATATAACGGTAGAGCGTAAGCTGAACCGTGACGTTTTCCGAGCCAGGCAGGAAGTAGAGCGGGTTCGTGAAGTCGTTGAATATCGTAACGGCGTTTAGAATTATTACTGTCGCCGTCACGGGCTTCAACAGCGGAAAGATAATTTTGAAGAAAACGCGCCAGCGCCCGCAGCCGTCTATGACGGCCGCTTCCTCCAGCTCGGCTGGTATCGAGCTCATAAAGCCCCTGTAGAGCATGATCGTAAACGGAATCTGCAACGCCGCCTCAACCAATATCATGCCGAACATGGAACGGTACACCTGCAAGCCTTGCATGACCCAAATGGTAGGCAGAATCGCCGGGGGAACCATCAGCCCGATGAGCACGATCATATTGACGCCCGACGCGAGCTTGCCCCGTCTGCGCTGGAGCACATACCCCGCCATAGAGCATAGAACCGTAAGCAGGATAACCGAAAACAGGGTGATGAGGCCGCTGTTTAAAAACGCGCGCAGGATGGTATATTTGTCGGTCTGGATTACGTCTAGATAGTTACCCCACTCGACGGAAGATGGCGGCGCGAGGTTTAGGAAATTGGCCTCCTTTTTGTCTTTAAGCGAATTAAACAGCATAAACAGGAACGGTACGATAAAGACTACCGTCGCGGCCAGAACGCCGACTATATCCCCGATGCAATTGTATTTCTTTTTGTTTGGCTTAGTCTTGGTTTTCATCATTGTACCTCCCTGCTTATAAGGAATTTTTGCAGCGGGAATACGATCAGTGATATCAGCACCAGCATGACGACGTTGCCCGCCGTGGCGAGCCCATAGAATCCCGCTGCGTATTGGCCGTAGACGGCAGACGCTATGACGTTTGTGGCCGCTGTGGGTACGCCGCTGGTCATCGCCCAGATGAGGTCGAAGCTGCGCATACCGCCGACGAACGATAGGATGATTACGGAATTCATTGCGGGACGGACGAGCGGAAGGGTGATATCCCGTATCTGCTGCCATCTGCTCGCGCCGTCCAAGGACGCGGCCTCGTAGTAGCTGCGGTCGATTGATTGAAGCCCTGCCAAATATATTACCGTTGCCACACCTACGCCCTTCCAGACGTCGGTTATGATGATGCTGAGAAGAGCGATATCAGGGTTGCCTAGCCAATCGACGCCCACGATACCCAATAGCTCCAATGCGCCGTTTATGATGCCTTTGCTCGGATGCATGAGCGCCCGGAAGGTTATACCAACGGCAATCGTTGAAACCAAGTTCGGGAAGAACGCGACCGCGCGCAGGAAGCCCTTGGTTTTAATCTTGCTGTTGAGGAATAATGCCAGGAAGAAAGCGAGCACTACCTTCAAGCCGCTCGTAAGCACGGCGTATTTCAGCGTGTTCAGCACGCTGACGTTGAGCGTGCGCTCTGAAAAGAAAACCCTGAAGTTTTCAAGCCCTATAAAGCTCCAGCTATCAAAATCCCATACGGTCAGGCTGAAAAACAGCGACATGACCATAGGCAAAAGAAAGAAGATACCGAATACTACGATAGCGGGAAGCAAAAACCAGCCGGAGTATATATGTTTGCGATTCATTCGCGCCGCCCCCTCCTTTAAGAAGCGGGCCCGCCCTTTCGGGCGGGCCCTGAACTTATTTTCATTAGGACCAGTTCAATCCAAGCTGCAGCGCTTGCTTTTTGCAATCCTCATCGTAATCGGACGCGCCCTGCTCGGCGGAGATTTGGCCGGAGCCGACCTCAAGGCAGATACGGTCGCAGGCGGGGCCTTTGACTGGCGTCATAAACTCCAGAGCGGTGATGGTCTTGCCGGCGTCGAAGTAAGCTTGCATATCCTCGCGGACGGCCTTGTAGGCGTTGTCGGGCAGCGCATAACCCTTTACGCAGTATGGGCCGTCGGGCAGGGAGGTCGCGGCGTAAGCGTCGAGCGCCTCGTCGGAGAGATATAGCTCGTAGAAAGCCATGATCGCGTCCACGTTCGCGGAATTCTTATTCGCGTAGAGGCCGCTGGGCATCCAGACGGTAAGGCCCTGATTATTGGGGTCATCGCCCGGCAAGCCGAATACGCCTATATCGTCCATAGATTCGGGATAATCGGTATACATGGTCGTGAGCATCTGGGTGAGCATGATCCAATGCGCGCCCTCGCCACTTACCAGCTTTGCGCAGGCGTCCATTGTGGTGGTGGCCAGATAATCCGCATTATAGTATTTTGTCAGGTCGGCCATCTTCTGGAAGCTCTGCGCGCCGACGGGCGTCGTGGCGTATTTCGCCGTTCCGGCTTCAAAATTCGCGGCGAAGCTTGGGTCGTTTGCGATAATGTTGTAGTTGTCGCCAAGGAATACAACTTGAGCCGTCCAAGCGTCGGCGAAGGAGCCGATCATCGCGTCTTTTCCGGCGGCAGCTATCGCGTCGCAATTGGCGAGCAGCTCCTCCCAAGTTTTCGGCACGGAAAGACCCAGCTCGGCGTAAACGGCCTTGTTATACATAACGCCGCCAGCCTGAGACGACGCAAATGGTATGCCATAAACCGCGTTGTCGATGGTGACTGTGCCGCGGAAGGTATCGTCGATCTTATCGACAAAGCCCATGCTTGAAAGGTCAACGAAATGTTCAGCCGGGTTAAGCGCGGCCAAAAGAGAACCCGTATTGTACAGCAGGATATCGGCCATGTCGCCGGAGGCAAGGCGCGTCTTGACAAGATTGTCGCCGTCGCTGCCGCTGACGCGGTACTCAAGCACGACTTCCAAGCCGAGCTTTTCTTTTGCGAGCGCGCCCACGGCCTCTAAGCCGGCGTCGGCGCTGTCGCCATCCTTGAGAATCGATATCGTTACGCCTTCGTATGGCAGCGCACCTGCGGCGGCAGGTTCAGCAGCAGCCGGGGCGGCGGGAGCGGGCGCAGCAGGTGCAGCAGCAGGCGCGGCAGGCGCGGCTGGTTCGGCGGCGGGTGCCGCAGGAGCAACCGTGGCAGGTGCGGCTGGCGTGCAAGCGGCTAAGGCTACGAGCAGCAGCGCGAGGACGAGTGCCATAATTCTACTTGTTTTCAACTTGTTTTCCTCCCGTATTTTGATTTTGCGTCGATTCAATTTTTGTCCGTTGTCATGATGAGCGATGTTACACTATTATCATAACACTACAAAGAATTATGAACATGGAGAATCCAAGTAACATGACATGGAGAATCCAATCACATACGATAGCGAATCGAATATCTGCCGGAGCCTGTGCGCGCCGCAAAGCCCTCAAAGGCGAGGCCGTCGCCGTCAAGGATTTCATCAGCCCCCGGCAATGAAATCGTCGCGGACGCATTGCAGGGCACTTCGACTTCCAGCGTGACGACACCGCCATCTACGCGCCAGTGGCTGCGGATTGTACCGTAGTTGCTTTCGAGCGCGGCATCCAGCTCCGTCAAGCCGCCTCCGATATGCGGAGCCAAAAGAATGTGCCGGTATCCGGGGCCATCCTCGGAGGTGTCTATCCCTGCGGCCACTCTATAGAGCCAGTCGCCCACAGCGCCGTAAGCATAATGATTGAAACTGTTCATATCGGCGCTCCACATCGTACCGTCGGGCTTTATGCCGTCCCAATGCTCCCATATGGTCGTCGCCCCGGCTTTCACCTGATACAGCCACGAGGGATAATCCTCCTTCAGCAATAGCTCGTAGGCTTCTTTCGTATGGCCGTTTTCGCTAAGGGCAAAGCAGAAATAGGGCGTACCCACAAAACCCGTAACCAGATGCCCATTTTCTTTTTTCAGCAGCTTTGTAAGATCGTTCGCCACATTCTTTCGATACGACTCCGGCGCGAGGCCAAAGTGCAGCGTCACGATCTGCGCCGTCTGCGTCTGTACGTTCAGATGGCCGCTATCATCGAAGAAGTGCTTTTGATAAGAAGCAACAATCTGTTCGTATAGCTTACCGAACTCGGCGGCGTCTTCATCGCGCCCCAATATCGCTGCGATATTGGCGAAAATGCCTGTGGAATAGGCGTAATAGGCGGTGCAGGTCAAATCGTTGGGCGTAGCGCCGAAATAGCTCCCTGCCTCCGCGTCGAGCGCAACCCAGTCTCCGAATTGCAGCTTGTAATTCCAGATATAGTCCACGGCATGGGCGCGCATGAAGCCGATCCATGCCTTCATGCTATCGTATTGCCGCTCCAGAATATTTTCATCGCCATAGACGAGGTACATCGTCCACGGCACGATTATCGAGGCGTCGCCCCATGCGGCCGCGCCGTGATCGCCGTCCTTCATAAGCCTGTCCGCAGAGGATTTGCCTATCAGAATATCGGGGACGACATGAGGCACGCCGCCCTCTCCCGTCTGGTCGAATGCCAAGTCCCGCAGCCATTTCCTGAAGAATGTATATGTATCTCTTAGGAAACTGGCCGTGCGGCAGAATATCTGTGCGTCTCCCGTCCAGCCCAGCCGTTCGTCGCGTTGCGGACAGTCGGTTGGTATGTCGAGGAAGTTGCCCTTCATCCCCCAGTGGATATTGCTTTGGAGTTGATTCAGCAGCGGATTCGAGCATGTGAAGCTACCCGTTTTTGGCATATCGGAGTATACCGCGCAGGCTGTAAAGTTTTTAGCAAGAATCTCGCCGGGCCAGTTAATCAATTTTACATAGCGGAAGCCCTGAAACGTAAAATAAGGATGATACATCGCGGGAGCATCGTCCTTGCATATATAGGTGAGCGTCTGCTTGGCGCTGCGCAGGTTATCAAGGTATACGTTGCCCGCGCCGTCTAGAACCTCGAAGCATTGCAAACGGGCTTCGTCGCCCCGATTGCCTTGCACTCGGAACTCGACCCAGCCGGTCAGGTTCTGTCCGAAGTCCAGTACGGTATCGCCCTCTGGAGTCGTGATGATCTCCTTAACGGGAAACCTTTCGTGAACGCGCGCCTTGCATCCCGCCTGCGCCGCTAAGACGGACTTATCAAAAACAACACGCTCTACAGCTTGCCATTCTTTCGGATTCTCCAAGCGGGCGTCGTAGGTTTCCCCATCGTATATATCGGAAAAGTCGGAGGGCCCCCACGCGCCTTGCCATGTTCCGTCCGTCTTGATAACGGCGCGCTCGCCGCCCTCGTATTCCAAGTGCAGCTCGCAACCAAACGCCGCGCGCGTTCCGTAGTGGTTTTTCATGCCCACAAAACCCATCTTGCCCTTGTACCATCCGGCGTTTACTAAGCCGCAGAGCGTATTTTCTCCCGGATTAAGCAAATCTTTCACATCATATATCTGATACAGCAAATGTTTATTATAGGACGTCCAGCCGGGGGCCATTTGATCCTCGCCCGCCTTTTGCCCGTTGACATATACATGGTAAACGCCCAGCGCCGTCGATAAAAGATACGCTGATTTGATTGGAGCGGCGATGTTCATCGTCTTTTTCAGATACGAGCTTCGGGCGTCGCCCTTATCCATCTCTGTTTCGATGGTAATAAACTCCGCCCGCCATTCGCTGTTGTTAAGCAGCGCCGTTGTGAACCGGCTTTCGTGCCACAACGTCTCGCCGCCATCCTCAGTCGTTAATCTAACGCGAATCCGATACGCGCATACCGAACGTAAAGGCAGATTCTCAGGCGCTGTAATATGAACCGATTCACAGCTTTCAACCTCTCCGCTGTCGTAAATGGGCGACGCGAAATCGCTTTCCGCTATTTGCAAGCGATAGCTTTTCTGGCGCACATTTCGCTTTTCGGAGCGCATTTGCCATCCGATCTGAAAAATCTCCTCTATGCCTAACGGAGAGTCGAGATAGTTTACTTTAAGATTTGTTGCTTCGACCATTATAACCACCCGCTTTCAGCTATTTGGATTAGCATATCAGAATGGCGATGAATTGGTATGGAGAATCGAAGCAATTTGACATGGATTATTTGTAAATTAGGCAAGATATTTTGTATCGTGTGACGTGTTATCATGCGTGCACGATAGTATCGGCGAGCAATTGATTCGTGTCCACGAATCAACGCCGCGCAATCGCGGCGGCTCGCTGGGAATATTCCCCAGACCCCTTCGGGCGGGGCTTGCGCCCCGCCCGTTTAAGGCCGCTTCGCGGCCTGCTGCGCGCCCCTGCGGGGCGCTGTCTTTCGGCGTTGCATCTGCGAAGTTCTATTTTCATGGACGCTCAAGCGCTTTCAGGAACAGACACGGCCCGCGATCCTCGCGCGGGCCGTACGCTTGGATTTATATGTGAGTGTCATAATTGCGCAATTGAGGCCGCTTCCCGCTCTCTGCGGCGTCGCTGCCATTCGCGTTGATACTTCCGGTGGTAGGCGCGTTTCTTCTCGCGCCGGGCTTCTTCCTCGGCAGCCAGCTCCTCCGGCGTTTTGACGGGATGCGCCGCCAAAACCGCGGCCTTTTTCGCTTTGTTGCGTTCCGCGGCCGCAGCAAGCTGCTTTTCGCGGTTCCGATAGTAATATTCGCGCCATTGCGCCCGCTTGCGCTCCGCAGGATCGAACGGCTCCGGCTCCGCGTCCTGCTCATCTCCCGGAATTTCGAACTTACCTATAAAATTCAGGAAAACATCCACAGTCTGAACGCGCTGCCCGTTGATTCTCTCGGCTTCATGTACGACGATTTTTTGTACGAACTCATGAAGCATAGGAGCCGATAGCTCAGAAAAATCCGTGTGACGGCGAACGAGCTCCATAAACCGCTCGGCGCGCTCGCCGTCCTCGCCGAAACGGTCGAGCCCGGCCTGCAATTCCGCGATCTGTCGCTCCAAATTTTCCTGCTCGTCTTCAAACTCGCGGGAGAGAATATCGAAGCGCTTTGCGGTAAGCTCGCCGCTGATCTTGTCCTCGTAAAGCCGTTTTATCAGCGCGTCCAGCTCGGCGCACCGCTTCTTGTTCCGGGCAAGCTGTTTCCGCTGCGCTTTCGCCGCGTCCGCGTTCCGTATTTCCGCATCCTCACGCACCCGCATAATGAACTCCGTTTCGTTCTCACGCGCGTATAAGCTCGCCTTACGAATCGCGTCCAGCGCAAGTGAGCGCAGCGCCGAAGTCGTGATATAGTGCATGGTGCATTGCGGCGGGTATTTCGTATATTGATTGCAAGCGTAAGAATCCTGTGAATCGTATTTTTGCGCCATAGAGCTCCGGTGGTTGTGCATCCGGCCCCCACACTGGGCGCAATAGACTAATCCCGTCAACGGATTTGCTTCGCCGGTGGAGTTGGCCCGGCGTTTGACCTTGCGGCATTTCTGCGCCGTTTGCCACGTCGCAGCGTCTACTATAGGCTCCTGCGTCCCGTCGAATACGGCCCATTCTTCCTGCGGGCGATGAACATGTTTATTATCCTTATACGAGTCCTTTCGCGTCCGGAAATTGACCGTACTGCCCATATACTCTTGGCG